>TARA_B110001450_G_scaffold243038_1_pt1 | contig 23017 bp, 21 predicted proteins | sample TARA_B110001450 | Tara Oceans TARA_B110001450 (sample SAMEA4396538) | marine metagenome | biome: Polar Biome; feature: [SRF] surface water layer (ENVO:00010504); material: water (ENVO:00002006), including particulate matter (ENVO:01000060) such as... | depth 5 m | reverse complement strand
CAATACAGAAGAAATACTATTGGTAGAAATATTGCAAAGTCTAAAGAATTAAACAGCATATTTTTATTTTATGTTTGAAATTATTATTTGAGGTTTACCACTTGGTGTAGGCGGTATATGACTAACTATTTCAAATTTAATTTCTAGTTCATCTGAAGTGTAATTATTAATTTTATGAGCAATATTATTTAAAGTTGTTTTGTTAAAATCTACTTCAACTATAATTTTAATTAATAATGAGGACAAATTGTTTTGAATAACGCAAAATTGTATAATTTTAGGAAAATGCTCAAAAATTCCTGTAAAAGAATGAACTACCATTTTTTTTCCAGAAATTGTCTGAATTATGTCAGTATCTCTACCTATAACTTTTTTTATTAGAGGAAGACCTAGTTTTCTATTTTTAGGGTATTCATTTTTTGGTAATTTGATAGCTAAATCTCCAATTTTGTATCTTATTAAAGGCATAGCAAAAGCATTTAGACTAGTTACAATTACATTTCCCATATCTCCATCTGAAACTTCATTTCCATTATTATCTAAAATTTCTATATAAACATTTGGAGACATTATGTACATATAATCTAAATCTAATTGAGCGGCCATCATAAGCCCTTCAGCTGACCCATAAGTTTCTTTTACGTTAACTTTAAATTCAGAGTTAATACTTTCCTTATAATGTTTAAATAGCTTATCTCCCCATGAAACTGCACCATTGAAAACAACATTCATATTATTCTGTTTACTGAATTTTGAAAAAACGAAGAGGGAGGATGCATATCCAGCAAAAAAAGCATTCTTGTTTTTAGCCCATTTAAGATTTTTTTTTATTTCATTTTGTGAATGTGAAAATGCACTTACATATTTTGTTCTTAATAAAATATCTTTTATTTTTTTTACTAAGCCTCTATTGGGTGTTATGCCAGTTTGAAGAATGGGTTTGCCAAAGTAATAACCAGCCCAATGCCACCAAAGCATTTGAATTGCTCTGTTTTCAGATTGTTGCTTATTTGTCCAATACACTGTGCTTTGAACACCGGACGAACCACTACTTACATGCTTTAATAATTTCTTTTTATCAAAATCTTCTGATATTAAAACATCATTATATTTCTTTAGAGTTTTCTTATCAATTATTGGGAATTTTTTTAAATCAATTATTGGGTTGTTTTCAAATTTGATGTTTAAATCTCTATAAAATGGGACTTTTTTGCTAGCATTAATTAAAATCATACCAATATTTTCAGTTTGGATTTTTTCTAAACTAGACTCATCGTTTGACATTAGTTTATTTAACTTTAAATATTCCGAGTACATTCTTTCTTTGCTAATTAACTCAGAAATTGGCAACAAAATATTTGTCAAAATTCTATTATAAAAACTCATTTAATTTAAGTGTTTAATTAAACCATTAATTGAATGGGTAATGGTTTTTGATTTAGCAAGATTAAATGCGTTAATTATAAGTTTTTGTCTCAATTCAAAATTATCAATTAACGTTATTACTGATTTAGCTATTTCACTAGGTTTTTTTGGATTTATTAATAAAGCGTTTGTATTATTTTCAAGCTCTAGAGGGATCGAACCAACTTTTGTAGCAATTACAGCTGTAGAATTGGCCATGCATTCGAAAATTGTTCTTGGCATACTTTCATGATACGAAGCACAAATAAATATATCTGAATTTAGGTAATATGAATTTAGCTCTTTACCCTGTTGTTTTTTACCGCTAAAAATCACTTCATTAATGAGATTTAAATCCCTAATTCTTTTTTTTAATATTTTTATATTTTTATCTCCTTTATCATCCCAACCAACTATATTATAAACACATAAAATATTATTATTTTTTAAAATATTAATAGCTTCAAGAGTTTCTAGTATTCCTTTGGTTAAATCAATTCTACCAACATACAATAATTTAACAGGGGTATTAATCGCAAAATTTAAAATATTTGTAAAATCAGAATTTTCTAAATTGGACGTACTAACCAAAACCGGTTTAAACTTTGAATATTTTATATACAAGGCTTTTGAATTAACAAAAGCCATATTTGAATCCAAACTGAACTTAAGAACTACATCTGATAAATAATTAAAATATTTTATAAATAAGTCACGAGGAGAAAATATTATTTTATTAATAGCTCCTTCTTTCTCATCGGCTACTAATAGAAACTTTAATTTCTTTTTTTTTACAAATAATCTAAACCAAAATGATAAAGGAGAAGGAGATCGGACTATCATATAATCTAAAAAAGAGAATTCTTTATTAAGTTTAATTAGAAACTTAAAACCAAAAAAAAACCTAACTAAAGAGTGACCTTTACTTCCAATATTAATAAATCTAATATTAGATGAATCAAATTTATAATCATAAATCTCAATATTGTGTTTATCTAAATGACCGAAAATAACTAATTGTGATTTATTAGATATTTTTTGAAGATATTTTCCTATGAACGAGGGTGCATAATAAATATTATTTTTATTTGAAAAAGGTATATGACTATAAAAACCTATATGTTTAAGCATAAAATTAAGTTTTAATTTTGAATGATTTATAATTAAAATAAAAACATATTGAAAATAATAATAGGAGATTAAATCCGAAAAACTCAATTGTGAAAAATGTTAAAAATATAGTAAGTATTAAAGAAGCCAAAGCCTTTTCATATTCACTAAGAGCATTAATTAAGTTTAGAAACTTTATAGATTTGTATGTTTTGAAAATTAATAAAAAAAATCCAAAAAAGCTTATTATTCCTCCAGCTAGGAGTGTGGTAATATACATATTATGTGATACGATATAATTATAACCTACTTTTACTCTAAACTCTTTGTTACCTCTTCCAAAAATATTATTGTAGAAAACACTGGGTGCTTTTGTTAATATTTCTCTTCGATCATCAGTAGTATTTAATTGGTATTCAGTGTTTGAAATTGAAAACCTTTTACTTAAAAAATCATAATCACTCAGGATGTTTATTATTGGTATTGTTAAAATTGAAATTATCAATATAACATAAACAAACTTGAATGTTTTATATTTAAAATATATTGTTATCAGAAAAGATAATATGGAGATCAATAAATTACTTCTTGATTCTGAAATCACCAATAAAACCAATGAAATTAAAAAAATTAAATACGACAATTTACTTTTATTTTTAAACAATAAATAAGTGCTTAAAAATATTGCGGAAATAGAAATTAAAAAACCTACGTTATGATGGTTTCTTATACTTTCATCTAATAGTGCCGAAGCCGAATATGAAACAATACTAGTCCCAGAAATAGTATGACTAAGTAAATAAACCATGTTTACTAAAAAGACTATTGTAAATGAAACAATTACAACTTTTTTAAACTTTTTTTCAAAAAAATAATATGAAAAAAATGCACATCCTAAGTAATAAGGAATGTTTGCAATTGATATGGATAATGACTTATTGATATCATCTGCAAAAAAACTTCCAATTAACATACCCAACCAAAAAAGAAATATTGGAAAAAAATTTCTAAAAAATAATTCTTTATTAAACTTTATTAAACAGAAAAAAGAAATAAAAATAAATAATAGATAACCTAAAGAATATGGAATTAATGGTATTTGAAGAGAAAGAGCTTCATTGGAAAATTCAATTAAAATTGGAGCAAAAAACAATAAATTTATATTTTTCATATGATATCCTTTATTATTTCTTCATATAAGCGAAAACAACAAGCTTCTAATGAATAATTAATAAATTTAGTTTTAATGTTTTTTGTTCTTTTGAGTCTTTCATCTTCATTGTTTATGATAAATTTTACTGCCTCTACAATTTCTATACTTGAATATGGGGTAATGAATACAACATCATCCTTTGAGACAAGACCTCTTATTCCTCCAACATCCGTAACTATTAAAGGGAGTGATACAACAGCTGATTCCCAAATAACGTGGGGAAAGCCCTCATGATAAGAAGGTAAAATCAAAATGTCAGAATTTTTAAAAATGTCAAAAAGAGGCACACCAAATTTAATGAACCCAAGAAATTTCACGTTTTCTTGTATATGTTTCCAAAATTTTTTATTCTTTATGTAGTTCATAAATTTATCGGAAACATTACCAATAATTAATAATTCTATATTTTTAAAATATTTTTGTAAAAAAAATAAAGCCTCTAAAAGTTCAATAACACCTTTTTCTTTAACCACTCTCCCACAGAAAATAAGTTGAATTTTATTTTTATTAGGTTTGTTAACCTTTTCAGATATCATACTCTCAGAAACAGTATTCGTAGAAACAAAACTTGAGTTATGTATATTAAAATATAATTTTAATTCTTGCACAATCTTTGGTGAGTTTGCAAAAATATGTGAAAATTTTGATATTTTTTTTAGCTCATTTTTTCTAACAAAATGAAAAATATAAGAGTATGGATTAAAAAATATATTTATAAATTTTGGTTTGCTGTCTATTAAACTTCCAACCAAAAGAAAAAATTTATTTTCAATATTACAATTTTCAAAAACAGTAAGTTGTCTTGGAGTTAACCCCCTGATTAATAAAATATCATATTCTTTTGAAATATTTTTACATTCGTTTTTAATTCGCTTTATTCGCTGAATTCTATCCCATCTTTTACCTTCATATCCTAAACTGTGTATTCTAATATTGGAATCAATATTAGAATCATTTGATACTTTATTATTTCTAGATTCATGAATTAGCAAACCAACATCAAAATACTTGTTTAATTCATTAACCCAATGTGCAATAAATGAAACGGTTTTATATATTTTACCATGAGATTCAAAGGTGCAATGGTGATGAATCAAAATAGACTTCTTCATTTGAATATATTTATTAATTTTTCAGAAACTTTAATATAGTTGATAATAAATGAAGCAAAAAATGAACTTTTGTTTCTATATTTTATGAGATAGATTTTCAAACTATTTAAATAATGACTTTTTATAGAATTAATTCCAATAGAATTAGTGGATTTACCACCTAAATGTATAACATTCGATGATGTAGATAAATACACTTTATTCTTTGTTTTTAATATCTTTTCATAAAGTATATGCTCTTCTTCATACAAAAAGGTTTCGGAATCAAAAAAATTCACATTGGAGAACCAGATTAAATCAACAAAAAAACAAGATCCAGAAGGAATACTTATTAGATTAAATTCAGATAACATATCAATTTTGTGAAAGAATTTATTTTTTGAGAAAAACATTCTAAGTATTGGCCTTAAGATTCCATTTTCCCAAAAAAATGACAATGGTAATAGCCTTCTCTTTCTAAGGCAATTAGAATCAACAGACCCATTTTCATTAATTATCAAAGGACTAATTATAACACACTCTGGGTCATTAGACATTTTTAGTAGAAAATTATTTATAAAATCATGTGTTATTAAAATGTCACTATTAATTATTAGAGAATGAGAAATACTTAACTTTTTAGAAAGACTTAAACCTATGTTATTGCCAGATCCATAACCAACATTAAGCAAAGATTTTACAAAATATACTGAAGAATTATTAATTTTTAATTTATCCATTTCATTTGAAAAAAACTCTTGAAAATTTAGCTCTGATTGAATCAAATAATTTCTTAATTTCTCAACAGAATTATTTTTTGAATTATTATCAATCAGTATGATTTTATATTTACAATCCATTTTTTGAATTATAGAATTGATACAATTAACAGTAACTTCCCAGTTATTGTAATTCAAAATAATCAGTGAAACTTTTTTATCCAATGGTATTGGCTTTTTTAAATGTATTACGATTAATTACTATAAGTACTAATAGACTAGTTAAAACAATAAATATTTTATAAAATAAATTAAGATCAATCATAGATATTACAATTAATATTGAGATATTAAAAATCAAATATGCTAAAAATAGATAAAAGTTAATTTTGAATTTCACTATTTCATTTGCTTTAATTTTCACAAGAAATGCTAAGATAATAAACGATAAAATATTGAAAAATATAAAGTTGAATGGTGGATAGAAATCCATTAAAAAATAACAAAGTAATAATTGTGCCATAGATACTAAAACTGAACACTTCATTAAATATTTTTGATCTTCATGCAATTCATATCCCGTAATGTACATAAAGTAAAATGCATTACTAATAGGAACTAATAAAATAAATGGAACATATTTAATACCTGTATAATATCTTTCATTTATTAGCAATTCATAAACTTCAGGAATAAATGATGAAATAAATAACCATAAAAAAATTAAAAATGTTAAGTATAAAAATGATAAATTTTCAAACAAAGACGATTTATTATTCAATTTGTGTAAATCTAAACGATATGGTACCCAAGCCTGCTGAACAACAGAAGTTATTAAATTAATTGGTTTTGAGAGCTTAGCAGCAACAAAATAAATTCCTGCACTTACCAGTCCCAGGGTTTCATTAATAAATAATGTAGTACTAGAAACAATAATAAACATAAAAATTTTGTGAGGGATTTTAGGTAATGAATATTTTAATAACACGACTGAAATTGATTTTGAAAATTTAAAACTACTGAATCTAACAGTCATGAAAAATAAAAACACAAACTTAACAAATGCACTAATTAAAGCTGCAATTACTGCTCCATTTAATCCCCACTGGTAAATAATAACAAATAATACGGAGAAAAACAATCCTACAGCAAGTGTAATTAAATTAATATATAATATATTTTTCACTAATCTTTTTACTCTTAAATAAGAAAAAAAGAGCATACTTAATGATTCAAAAAAGATCATAAGATTTATGTAAGCTAAAAATTTTATTCCTAATTGATCTTCAAATAAGTGTTGGTTTATTAAATCAAACAACAAATAAACTAAAATCCAACAAACTAATATTCCTAAAAGTTTAAGTAAGAAACTTGTAGAAAAATACATTTGTTTTTCAAAATCTTTAGCAAATGAATAATATCTAATAAAACCTCCATCTAATGAAAGACTACTTATAGGTATTATAAAAGCAATCAATAAGGAAAGCATCAATATAATTCCGTAATTTTCTGGAGTTAACTCTTTTGTGTAAAATGGAACAAGAAATAAACTTACAATCTGTGAAAGTACAGAGCCTAACCCAAAATACAAGGAGTCTTTAGATAATTCTCTAAGTGATTCTATTAACCTCATATGAAAGATTTATAAATAAGGTTCAATTTTTTATTCACGGAGGAGGTTTTATATTCAAGAGATTTTTTAAAAGCTTTATCAGTTACTTTTGAATACATTTCATAATCGTTCATTAATTTTTTAATTATATCAACAAATAATTTTGGGTTCATTTTATTAATAATAAAACCATTCTCACCATTAATAATTAACTCACTAGATGCATCTGATTTTAAACATATAATTGGCGTTTTAAAAATCATTGCTTCAACATAAATTCTTCCAAAAGTTTCTTTAGTATTAGTGTGGACTAATATGTCAATTTTTTTAAAAATAATTAGGTTGTCACAATATCCCTTGAATTCAACATAACCGATTAAATCGTTTTTATGAATAAAATTTAATAAATACTGGTAATACTTATTTTTTTTATTTGGAAGCTTACCATAAACTAAGAATTTCAAGTTTAAGTTAAGCTCTTTACTGACTCTTGCGATTTCTAGAAATAATATATGGTTCTTCCTATCTGATGTAACATTAGCGACTAAACCTATTGTTCTTATATTTTGTGATTTTTTATATTTTAAATTATATATATCATCACAGAAAGAATTGGGTAGTACTGTACTTTTGTTGGCTGGAAAAAAAGCTTTTGAATTAGTATAAACAAACGATGAATTAAATATAATTTTAGTGTGTAAAATATCCATGATTTTTTTAAAAATCAGTGACTTTGACTGTAAAAAAAAGCTGAAATTAGGATTGTCTCCATAAATCACTTCCCGTACATGTTGAACATGAGGTATTTTTAAAAGTTTAGAAGCAATTGCAGAATCAATTAAAACTAATGAATTAGAATGAACAATATCAATTTTCTTTTTAAATAAAAAGAAAAACAATTTTGGAACAGTATGAAAAAGTCCACCTTTAGTTTTATAAATTCTATATAATTTCTCATGTACATTACTAAAAAAACCATCTGCTTTAGTTTTGTGCCAGATAGTGGGTTTTAAATAAGTAATATTTTTATTTGAAATATTAAGGGATTTTACAAATTCTTTGTCACAAGATACAGGTAAGCACAAAAAAACATTGTTGCCATTGGATTTTAAATAATTTACTAATTCTCGTAAACTAAAATCAGAACCTGTATTACCACTTGAATGGGATTGAATTAATATATTCATTAAATTAAAATTTCATTAAAATTAAAATGAGAATCAATCCCAAAATATTCATGTGCATACGAAAATGAAGCTTCATTAAAAACATTATCTTCTAAATATGCAGATTCCAAATCAACATAGTTATTGACGTATTTAACCATATTAGTAATTACTATTTCATTGCTTTGATATTCAAAAAATGGATCTAGACATAAAACATTTTTTTTCATAAGCATAGTTTCAATAGCTACTGTTGAGACACCTGTAATAACTAATTTAGCCTTTTCTAGCAATGGATAAATAGAATACGTTTTAAATAATGGATTTTTGGTAACAAAATGGACATTTTTTTTTGTTATAATATTTGAATAGAATTCAATATTTTCTTTTGGATGTAACTTAATAACAAAAAAATCATTTTTATAAAAAGATATTAATTGTTCAATAATATTTATTTGTTTTTTGTAGTTTTCTAATGTCGTAGAATGACCATGTCCTGAAAAAGCAATCAAGGAATAATTATTAAATTTGATACACTTTAAAAAAATTTCTTGAAGATCATTTTTGATGTTTTGCATCGCATTATGAAAAAAAGATCCTGATATAAACAAATCTCCTGAAAAAAAATTCTTTAAAACATCTTTTGAATGAGAAGAATAACAAAAAAACGTGTCTACTACATGATTTCTTGATTTAAAGTCATTATAAATATTACCATGCTGTATTGAAAAAGTTTTTATTTTTTTTGATTTAGATATTAAGCATAACATTCTTCCATGAAAAGTTAAATCATTTCCGACGAAACAATATTTAGGTTTAATATCGTTTATTAGATTAGTGTAAAAAAAATAGAAAAAAAGAAACTTTGACTTATTGCTATAAATATTTTTAAAAGTTAGATTATTTTTAGAATTAAGTTTTTTTATAATTTTTGAGAAAAAGATATTGAAAAAAAAATTACTTGCGAAATTACAAAGACTATTAAAACCTATTTGAGATTCAATAACTAAATTAATTCTACTAGAACCATCAAAATATTCTTTTAAGTCTAGGTTAGCACTATAAATAGTTACATTATAATCTAAATTCAAACATACATCGATTAAATATTTGTATTCTCTATAGTGAGTGTCGTTTTCGATATTAAACAAGACATCTGATGATATATTTTTTTTATTTACAAGTTTTTTTTTTCTTAAAACATTATATAAGTTATAGTTTCCTTTGTTATCAAATAAAGAATTTGAAAAATTAAGGTTTGGATTATTATAATCTATTTTATAAAAATCTAATGCTAATTTTGTTATCATATATTAATTTAAAAAAACTTTTTTCTGACTTAAGTTTGTAATATAAATTTTCATCACGATATGTAATAATTTTAGAAGGATTACCTCCAACAAGTGCTAATGGAGGAACATCTTTTGTTACTACTGAACCAGCAAACATAATCGCTCCTTCTCCAATTTTCACCCCCGAATTAATAATTATATTATCACCAAACCAAACATAATCATCAATTATAACTGGCCTATTAATTCTTTTTTCATCATATGGTATTTTAGTGTAATCAAAAATATTGTGGGATGTGGATAAAATAGTTATGTTGTGACCACAATGAAAGTAGTCACCTATTGAAACACTCCCTTATCAATGAACAAAAAAATTATCATTGATTTGAAAAAAGTTACCAAACTTGAAATTTGGAGATATTCCTTTAAAACTTCCATTGACATTCAATCCCTTTTTTGAAAAATCATTTGCTTTACTCATAAACATATAATTATTTAATTGCTTGTAGTCTATTATTTTTTTTATGTAACCAGGAATAAAGACATAAAAAAAAATATAAATTCTTTGATAAAAACTTTTTTTTACAACTATACTATCTTTTTTATACATTTAAATTTTATTTAAGAAGATTACTAACTTCGTTAATAATTATTGATTCTCTATTCACATTATTAAATAATTTATGAATTCTTTTAGAAGCTTCATCTATATTGTAATTTGAATTTAATGCAACTTTAGTGATCTTAATAATATTTTGAATATCAAGTATGTCATCAGCATAAAACCCATAACTTCCTGCAACTTCAGGGATAGCTCCAAATTGACTAACTACAGGAATACAACCACAAGCCATGGATTCTGCCAGAGCTACACCAAAACCTTCTTGTCTAGAAAATTGACAATATATCGAAGCTTTAAACATCCAGTCAACTAATTCATCGTCAGATACAGCTCCTGTAATTGAAAAGTTATTTTTCACTTGATTCTTAATTATCTCGTATGTCCCATCGTTACAATCTTTTCCAATTAGTACAAATTTATAATCTGGCATCTCTTTAGATAGGTTAACAAATACATCAAGACCTTTCCTATGATAATGAGTATCCTTTAAACCACTTATTGTAATTATTAACTTTGGGTCTCTTTTAATTTTATTTTTGTTATTAAATAATTTTGTTTCAATAGAATTAAAAATCAAGCTAATTTTATTTTTACTTACATATCTAGATATACCTTTAAATTCGTATCTTGAAACAGCAATAATTTTATCAGCAATTTTTAATGATAATATTCCTAAAATTCTATGAAGAAATCTGTATTTAACACGGGCAAATTTTCTATTTATTTTTGTATCTGCAGTTGACATTTGACCTCCGCCTACAATTATTATTTTTTTATTAAGTATTTTAGCTATTAATGAAATTATAAACTTATAATCATTTGGGAACCAATAATATAAAAGATCAACTTTTCTTATTTCACTAAAAACTTTATAAATATTATTAAACCCTGGCTCATATAGTTTGACATTAAAATTCTTAGCCAATAGGTTAAAATCATTATCCTCAAACCTTGTAAAACCTCTTTTAATAAATAAAATTCGTTTCTTCATTAATTCAATTTATTATGAAACAGATAATTTTCCATAACTAGGTAATCAACACTATTTTTAATTAAAGAATTAATTGCAGTTTCAGGACTGCTTAATATGGGTTCTTCATGAGCATTAAAACTAGTATTAACTAGAGCCCCACATCCCGATAATTTTAAAAATTCATCAAGAATATCATAATACAATTCAGATTCATTTCTTTGAATTACTTGAGGCCTTGCAGTGCCATCAACATGAACAGTAGCTTGAAGGATTTCCTTGTAAATAGGGTTTGTATCATAAGTGAGTGTCATATACTTAGCTGCAGGTATGTTAGAATCAAATTTAGGGAAATATTCTTTTGCCATATGATCTAAAACAACAGGTGCGAATGGCATAAATTCTGTTCTGTTTAAGCGATCATTGAGAGTTTGATTTACATCTTTATTAAAAGTATTTAAAATAATTGACCTAGAACCCAATGCTCGTGGACCCCATTCCATACTATTATTCCACAAACCTATAATTTTATTATTATTTAGTAGTGTAGCTATCTCCTTTGCAGGATTTTTCATTTTAATCATTGTGATTTTGGCAGAATTAAAATTACCAACGAATGTTTTAAGTTCATTTGCATAATTTGCACCTAATAATGTGTTTTTAATTTTATAAGAATTAATGACTCTAGATTTTTTCGAATAATTAAGATCCGAAAGAACAGCATTTCCTAAAGCAATTCCGGAATCGTTCATTGCTGGATGAATAAAGATATTACTAACGTATTTAGTTTCAAATAAGAGTTGATTTAATCTTACGTTAGCAAAAACGCCTCCAGCTAAACTTATTTTTAAATTTAAATAATTATACTTTTCACATATTCTTTTAAATTCTTGAATTGTAACATCTTCAGCAGTTTTCTGACATGCATAAGCTATATCTTCTTTAGAATATCCATTAGATAACTCTAACATTTTTTCCTTTAATAATAAATTTCTAATGCCATATTCTTTAGAAAGACTGCTAGATGATGTATAAAGATTAATCTTATCTGAAATAGATATTTCTCGTTTAACATTTGATTTATCCCAAAGATTTTTAATGTTTTGAATGGGATATCGCTTAAAGCCATTAATATCAGAAACAAAAAGAGATTTAAATTCTGAAACAAGTTTTGTGTCTTCACCGAAAGCTGCTAAACCTGTTATTTTACCCTCATGACGATTAGCTTTAAATCCTAGTATTTCTGTTACATTACTGTAAAAAACTCCTACAGATTCAGCGTAACTATTGGAATGTAGTAATTCTAAATTTTCATCGCCAACTTTATAAAAATTAAATGAACTATTACCACCTCTACCATCGGAAGTTATTACTAAATCTGAAACAAAAGGTGCCGTATAAAATGCTGAAGCTGCATGACTTAAATGATGATCATGAAAATCAATTTTTACATTTTTGAAACCGTTTTTATTAATTAATTTATTAATTAATTTAATATTTTTTTTAACATTTATTCTTTTATGACAAAATACAAATTGGAAAAATCTACCGAAATATTCTAATATCTTAAAATATTTATTTTTTGTAAATCTATATAGTATTTCATTTTCACCAAGTTGTTCCGGGAACACATTTTCAAGCGAAATTACATCAATATCTCTAGGTGATAAATTATTTTCTTTTAAAATTCTATCTATTGCTAATTTAGGCCATCCAATATCTTGTTTTATTCTAGACATTTTCTCTTCTTCGATAGCATTTATTATTTGTCCATTAATAATCAAGCAAGCAGCTGAATCATGTCCAAAATTAATTCCTAATATATTTTTCATATTTCCCAATTAAATTTGATTGTTTTATTTACCTTATTAACAAATCTCCCTCTGTAGTAATCTCTGTTAAGTAATTCATTATTAGATAGTTCTCTATTTTTATTTCCCATTGTTATTTCCCAATCAGTAAAATCTTTTTTAATAATTTCCCACTGTTTTTGATTATCAAAATCCGCAAATTCTCTTAACTCTTTAACCATTGATGGATTTATAGAGACTGGACCATCTTTAGTTTCATGTTCTTCTAGAATAGTATAATGTCTTTCAATGTTTGAAGCTCCCATAGCTAAAGCTATTTTACTTGCCCATAAACCAGTTGTAGCAGGTTTTGAATGATCACTGTACCCAATTTTATTGGTAAACTTACTTAAAAACTTAATTCTGTTTAAATGAAGTTCATTTAATGGAGTAGGGTAAATTGTTACACAATGGAGAAGTTCGAAATCTGACCCTTTAAGAACATCTACAGCACTTTGTATTTCATCATCAAAAGTTGCTCCTGTCGAAACAAATATTTTATTCCAATTATTTTTAACATCTTTTAATAATGGAATTGATGCACAATCATAACTAGCAATTTTAATAGCATCATACCCCATATCTTTAACTTCATTTACGGATGTTCTATTGAAAACTGTAGTCATTGGGCTAACTCCAGCTATTTTACACTCATTTACAAACCAAAGTTCTTCTTCTAAAGACAAATCTAATGTCGCTAATCTTTCTAATTCTGCTTTATAAGGTCTTTTAATGACTAAAATATTTCCGGTTTCGTCAACTTCACCTTTTTCAAATCTTTCTCTAAAAGATAAATCTTTAGACCTAATGGCTTGAATTTTCACAAAATCTGCTCCATTTTCAGCAGCTTTATGAATCATTTTTTTTAAAATCTCTTTGTCTCCATTGTGATTTTGACAACATTCTGCGATTATATTTACTTTATTCATTTTTATATTAATTTAATAAATTTATTTACTATAAAATCTCTTGTTCTTTGGATTGATGTTTTACCATAACCTCCCATGTGGGGTGTTATTATTAGGTTTTTATTACTATTTGCATATTTAATTAACTCATTGTCTTTTGGACTAAATTCAGCCCAAGAACTATCTCCATGAAGAACATCTGTTGCGGCTGATGCCATTTTATTTTCTTGAAGAAATTTTAAAAATGCAACTTCATCAATTACTTCTCCTCTTGATGTATTTATTATAACTACATTTTTATTTAATTTATTTAATTTTTCAGAATCTATAAAATTATAATTTTCTTTGTTTGAAGGTATATGTAGAGTTAAAATATCGCATTCTGAAAGTAAGTAATTAATTTCAGAGTTATTAATAACTTCGTTATGAAAAACATTTGGGTTTATATCATATGCAATAACTTTCATACAAAAGGCATCAGCATATTTTGCAACGATTTTACCTAGCCTTCCATACCCAATTATTCCTATCGTTTTTCCATCAAGTTCACTTGCAAGAAACGGTTCTCTTCTCCAAAATCCATTTTTTACATCTTTAAAAGCACCATCTAAATTTCTTATTAACATCAATAAAATAGCCCATGTGTGCTCTGCGGTACTCTTAATGCTTTTTAATAACTCATCCTCTCCTTTAAGAGATATTACAGAGACTCCTTTAGTATTAGCATAATTGAGATCTATATGATTTAAACCTGTAGTAGGGGTTATTAAATACTTTAAATAAGGCTGACAATCTAAAGCTTCTTGATTAAATTCTAATCCGAGTTTTGTAAAAATTCCAAAATAATTATCAGTACTTAAAAAATCAATTAGTTCATTCTGAGAATTTATTTCTAAAAAAGTAACATCAAATTTAATTTTCAGTCTTTTCAAGGATTCGTCAGAATACCTGCTTTTTTCTAGGTGTAAGATTTTCTCTTTCATGAAATATCATTTTTCAATGTCCATTCTGCTAATTTAAAATCAGTTTCTGTATCAATATTTATTGACCGTGAATTAGGCATTAATAATGCCATACATTTATTTCCTTTATATGATCTATTTAGTATTACATCAGACTTTGTAAGATAAATAGCACCATTTCTTATGTACATTTTATCTAATTCTTGTCTATTTTGATTTTCAACTTTTTCGCAATATGGAGGATCAATAAGAATTCCATCTTTTATATATTTCATTCTAGCAGGGTGATGTCCTTCAACATCTACAACACTTATAACGCTATCGGCATCATTTGAATTAATCAATAAATCTATAGCATTATTAATATCTTCAAAACTTCTAAAAGGAGTGGTTGGCTGAAGTAACATTACAGCATCGTAATTATTATCATTTTTTTCTTGCATAAACTGTAGGGCATGAATTGCTACATCGATAGATTCAGCGCTATCAGAAGCAAATTCCGCTGGTCTAATAAACGGCACTTTAATTCCTAATGCCGCTGAAATAGCTGCTATATCTTCATCATCTGTGCTTACGATAACATCAGATAAATTTGATTGTAATGCAGTTTCGATTGTGTATTGAATTAATGGTTTACCAGATAACATTTTTTGATTTTTACCAATTACACCTTTTGACCCACCCCTTGCTGGAATTACGCCTAATATTTTCATGATGTAGATTTTTCAGTATGACTTAAACTCATATATGTACAACTTCTAATTTTTAGAATATCTTGAGATCTAAAAATATTCCAGCCATCAAAAATTATAGGGGTTTTAGCCATTTTTAAAACTATATTATTAATATTTAATTTTTGATAAAAAATATGATTATTTAAAAATATTATAATGTCGGCATTATTTACTTCATTTTCAAGCACGCAATCATTTATACCCTCAGATATAATATCATCATGAGAAGCAACTGGATCATGACCAAATATATTTTGAGATTCTTTTTTAAGTAAATTATGAATTTCTACAGCTGAAGAATTTCTGATATCACCTGTTTCTGGGTTTCCTTTGAATGCTAATCCACAAACTATTATTTTACAATTTTCAATAGACTTATTAGTATTATTTATTGCATTTTTTATTCTTTCTAATATATACGAATGCATATTTTCGTTAATCATTCTACCATGCTCAAATAATGTCATATCATTTCCAATTTTATCTTTCAAGACTGTTGAAAAAATATAAGGATCTTTTGTCAAACAAGGGCCTCCAACCCCTGGACTAGGATAAGGAACAGGGTTTCTGGGATATCCATTATTAGCAGCTTTAATAATTTCAAAGACATCTAAATTATACTGAGAACAAATTTGAGTAATATAGTTTGAATATGAGAAAACGATATCTCTAAATGTATTATTTATTAGCTTTATCATTTCAGCAGACTCCAAAGAACTTACCCTTATTATGGTTGATGTTAATTCTCTAAATAATGCAGCGGTAGCTTCAACGGATTCTTCATTAATTCCTCCAATAATTTGAGGTAATTCTCTTAATTCTTGTAAAGCTTTTCCTTCGGCAGTTCTCTCTGGAGCAAAAGAAAGATGAAAGTCTTTGCCACATTTTAATCCAGAGTGTTTTTCAAGTAAAGGTAAAACAAGGCTTCTTGAAAGACCAGTAGGTACAGTAGAACGTAAAATTACGAGATTACCAGGATTTAACTTTTCAGCTACTTGAATAGAGATATTTTTAATATAATCAAGGAAAGGTTTTGGCTTTTTAGTATTGTCATTTATTTTGATAGGAGTTCCAACTGAAATAATGTAAACATCTCCATCTTCTGGGATGACGGTTGTAGGAATAAAGTTATTTCCAGATTGTTTGTTCAATAGTTCAATTATTCCCTTTTCATGAACATAAGATTCTTTTTTTAATAATTTATCAATCTTAGTTCTATCTAAATCAACTCCAGTTACTAAAAATCCCTCATCTGCTAATACTAAAGCTAATGTTAAGCCGACATAACCTAAACCTAGTACAACTACGTTTCTATGTATTGCAACTCGTTGTTCCCATAGCTCATGATAACTTAAAATTTTTACTAAACAACCGTTATTGTCTAATAAAATTATTTTGTTTAAATATTTTTGACTTTTTCTATTCCTTTTTGAAAGTTCTATTGGTATCAGTTCTAAAATTTGTTTAAAAGATAAACTTTGATTAAAACAAATCGGATTCCTTTCATAAAATTTTATAATAGAGTCATTTAAGCTACTCCCGCCAATAATTGCTCTTCTAATATCTCCTTCTGAAATACTACCAATCACCGTATTTTTATTATCTACAATTATACCTAATCCCGCAGGTAAACCAAGATCTGCAGTATTTTGAAAAACAGATAATGTTTTTTTTATTGAATCATTTTCGTTTAGAAAATATTTATTTATTTTATTTTTTTTCATCTAGTTTCTTAGTTATGAAATTAACTGTTTGTTCAATTCCTTTAATCCCTCTATTTATCAAATTATTTTGAAATTTATAATACTGATAGTTTTTTTGAATTTTAAGTATTACATCAATTATATTTTCTACGTTTGGACTTATATCTAAACCAATCTTTAAACTTTCTATTTTCTTTAAATTGAATTGAATTTCTTTATTTACCATTGCTGACTCACTAATTCCAAAAATTGGAATTCCATAAGTAATTGAGTCCGTAAGAGTACCAATTCCGGGTCTTGCTATTATTAAATCAATATTATTGAAGCTATCAGCCGTGAAATCAAATTTGTTAATTATAATTTTATTTGTAAGAGATTTGTTTACAATTTTTTCATTACTATAAACATTGAATTTAGATTGAATTAAGTTTACTATTTTTAAAATCATATTATCAACAAGGCCAGTTCCTCCTCCTAAAATCAATATATTTTTAATTTTTTTCTTAATTAAGATTTGATTTCTGTTGCTAACTAACCAGTCTGTGTAAAAAACATTTGTATAATTTTTCACATATGGCATAGACATGTCTTTTAGAGAAATCATTTGGGGTTTGTGTTTTTTTAATAAATCTAATTCATCTTTACAATATTTTTGTATTTCGATATTATTATCAACATAAATACTAAATACTTCAGACCATAAAAAAGAACCCATAAGAATTGCGTCAGGTCTATACTTTAAAATTGATGTACAATTATCTGAAATTACTATATCAGATTTGGTAATTATAGTCTTATCTATCCAAGAAAAATCATCATTAAACACATCTTTATAGTTGATTTTGTTGTTAATTATTCTCACTTTCTTTTTAGTACTAATCAAATTGAAATTTGAAAATTTATAAAGATCTTTTAAAATTATCCAATCTTGATTTGCTTTAATTATATTGTCATTGCAGACCAAATTCACTGTTACATCTTGATTAGCATTTATAAGATAATGAGTTATTTTAGCACATCTTTTAAAATGTCCATAACCATTACCACATACTAGAAATGTTAATAGTTTATTTTTTTTGGAATCTTTAATCATCTGATTAAAAAATTTAAAATTGTCCTTTAAGGTCCATTATAATTTCAATAATTCTTTCTGCTGATTTTCCATCCCATAATTCAGGAATTTGTCCAGTCTTCCATTTTCCTGAAAACAATTTTAACAATGCAGGCTTAATAACTTTTGGATCTGTTCCTATTAATTCATTAGTTCCAATTTCAATAGTTTCAGGTCTTTCTGTGTTATTCCTCAAGGTTATACATGGAATGCCAAGAACTGTTGTTTCTTCTGTAATTCCACCCGAATCAGTAATTACACCAAGGGATTTAGATACTAAAAAATTAAATTCTAGATATCCTAGAGGGTCAGTAGTAATGATATTTTTAAATATCAAATTCTCATTTTCAAAAATCTTCTTCACTCTTGGGTGAACTGGGAAAATTACCTTCTTCCCATTTGAATTAATGTCTATTTGTTTAATAATTTCTTTAAATTTATCAATTTTATCTACATTTGACGGTCTATGCAATGTTAGTACTAAATATTCTTTAGATTTAAGATTATATTTATTCCAAATTTTTGGTTTTTCAAATCTATTTTTGTTTTTAAGTAAAGTGTCAATCATAACGTTTCCAACAAAATGTATTTTATTTTCATTATGCCCCTCAGAAATAAGTTTTCGGTAAGCTAATTTAGTTGTAACAAAAAAATAATCTGTAATACTATCTGTTATTAACCTATTAATTTCTTCGGGCATACTTAAGTCATTAGATCTTATTCCTGCTTCAACGTGTGCAAGCTTTAGTTTTAGTTTTTTTGTAACTATTGAGCATGCCATAGTTGATGTTACGTCACCTACTACTAATACTATATCAGTTTTTGAGTTTAACATTTCTTTCTCAAATGCAATCATTATTGATGATGTTTGTTCAGCCTGAGTACCTCCTCCACAACATAAATTCACGTGAGGTTCTGGAATATTTAACTGTTTAAAAAAAGCCCCACTCATTTTATTATCGTAATGCTGTCCTGTATGTATTAGCCTATAATTTAATTTTGAATTATTTTTTAATATTGCATCAATTAATGGTGCTATTTTAATGAAATTTGGTCTTGCTCCCGCTATAATGGTTATGTGGCTCATTTTACTTTTTTTTATTATTCCAAAACCAATTAACTGTTTTCTCTACTCCATCGTTAAATTTACAAATAGGTTTGTATCCTAAAAGTCTATAAGCTTTGCTAATTGATGCTAATGAATGAGGAATATCGCCCTTCCTAGTTGGTCCATTGCTTGTTTTTATTTCGACTATTTTTTCATCTTTAATCGAAAGACAATCCCGTAAAATAGTAACTAAATCATTTAAAGATGTTTTTATTCCTGATGCGGTATTATATATCTGATTTAAAGCATTTGTATTCTCTGATATCATACATAAAACATTCATATGTATCACATTTTCTATATGAGTAAAATCTCTAGAAAATTTACCATCACCATTAATAATTGGAGATTCATAATTCATTAATTTCTTTATAAACAATGGAATTACAGCTGCATAAGCTCCGTGAGGGTCTTGTTGCCGACCAAAAACATTGAAATATCGAAGACCTATATAATTTAGGCCATAAGTTCTTTGAAAAATATTAGCATATAACTCATTAGTATATTTCGTAATTGCATATGGTGAAAGTGGCTGTCCAATTTCATCTTCAACTTTAGGAAGCTTTTTAGAATCTCCATAAGTTGAACTACTCGCTGCAAATATAAAGCGCTTAACCTTTTGATCTCTTGCCGCAACAAGCATATTTAAAAACCCAGATACATTAACTTCATTTGAGGAAATTGGATCATTGATTGATCTAGGAACTGACCCAAGTGCAGCTTGATGTAAAACAAATTCTTGATTTTTACAAGCTCTTTGACAAGTTTCAAGATCTCGTATATCCCCTTTGATTAAAGTAAATCTTGGGTGATCTAAGAATTTTTTGATATTATTTTCTTTTCCTGTTGCGAAGTTGTCTAAACACGTTATGGTAGCTTCGCATGATAGTAAATACTCACATAAATTTGAGCCTATAAATCCAGCTCCACCTGTTACTAGTATATATGTGTCTTTTAATTTAATTTCTGGTTTCATTATAGTTTATGGGTATAGCTTTCTAAAAATCCTTTAACATCATAAACTATTGCGTCCTTAGATTTTTTTAATTCTTTTAAATTTATTTGTTCAAACTCGCTATGTGCTACCGTTAGAATAATAGCATCAAATTTATCTTTTGGTACTTCCGTAGTAATTTCTAAATTATATTCGCGCTTAACCTCTTCTTTGCTTGCCCAAGGATCATATATAGTGGTGTTTAGCCCAAAATCTTCAAGCCTAGTAATAACTCCAACTACTCCAGTATTTCTAATGTCCGGGCAGTTTTCTTTAAAAGTTATACCAAGTATTAAAACTTTTGAATTTTTTACTGGTTGTCCAATATTTATAATCGCTTTAACTACCTGATCGGCAACAAAATTGCCCATAGAATCATTAATTCGTCTGCCAGATAAAATAATTTCAGGATTATATCCTAGTTCTTGAGCTTTTTGTGCCAAGTAGTAAGGATCTACACCAATACAATGGCCACCAACTAGTCCTGGCTTGAACGGTAAAAAATTCCATTTAGTTGCAGCTGCTTCCAATACTGATTGGGTATCGATTTTCATAAGACTAAAAATCTTTGCCAGTTCATTTACAAAGGCTATGTTTATATCACGTTGAGTATTCTCAATTACTTTAGATGCCTCAGCCACTTTTATACTAGAAGCTAAATATGTTCCTGCAGTGATAATGGATTTATAAACCTCATCAATTACTTTCCCCGCTTCAGCGGTTGATCCTGATGTTACTTTTTTTATTTTAGTGACAGTATGCTCCTTATCTCCAGGATTTATTCGCTCAGGAGAATAACCTAAGTAAAAATCTTCATTAAATTTTAATCCACTTGTCTTTTCTAATATAGGCAAACAATCTTCTTCTGTTGCACCAGGATATACAGTGCTCTCATATACTACATAATCCCCTTTTTTAAGAACCTTACCAACGGTTTCTGATGCTTTATAAAGAGGGGTTAGTATAGGACGGTTGAACTTATCTACAGGGGTAGGAACCGTTATTATATAAAAAGTACAACTCTGAAGTTCTTTAAAATCAGATGTAACTAATAATCCATTCCTTATTTTTAAGTCTTTTAAACTTTTGACATTTACGTGTTTTAGCTCACTAGTATCAACTTCTAAAGTACTGTCATTTTCTTGAAGAAGCTCAGAGACTCTGTTAATATTAATATCAAAGCCTACAACAGCATATTTTTTAGCAAACTCTACAGCCAGTGGTAACCCTACATAACCAAGCCCAATTATCCCAATTTTAATTTTTTCACTCATCTAATATGTTTTTAACAGAATTTTTCCAATTTTCAATGGATATTTTAAATTTTACTTTTCATTTTTTTAGACAACTTTTTAAAGAATCCTTCCAAAAAGGAACTTCCAATTGAAAAACATCTTTAATTCTACTCTTGTCCAACACAGAATAAAATGGCCTCTTAGCAGGAGTGGGATATTGTTTTGATTCAATCGGATTTACCTTGACTAAAACACCTTGTATTTCAAATATAGCTTTGGAAAAATCATACCAGCTACAAATACCTTCGTTGGAGTAATGAAACAATTCAATATTTTCATTTTTTATTTGTGGTAACATAATTAAAATAGCCTCAGCTAAATCAGCAGCATTAGTTGGTGACCCTATCTGGTCGGCAACCACATTTATTTCTTCTCTATTTTTAGACAAATTAAGCATTGTTTTTACAAAATTATTACCAAATTTAGAATACACCCATGAGGTACGTATAATGATAGATCTTTTAGGATTGATATGTTGCATAGCCAACTCCCCGTCTAATTTAGTTTGCCCATAAACAGATTGTGGGTTTGGAGTATCTGTCTCAACATAAGGCTTGTAATTCGTCCCATCAAACACGTAATCTGTAGAGATATGAACAAGCTTAATATTGTTGTCTTTTGCTATTTGCGCAAAATTAGCCAATGCTAGATGATTTATAGCATTAGACAGTTCAGGCTCGGATTCAGCTTTATCAACAGCTGTGTATGCCGCACAGTTTATAATTACATTAATATTATTTAACTCAATAAACTCTTTAACAGCGGTATGATTTGTAATATCTAAAGTTTTAACATCTGTAAATAAAAAATTGTTTTTTTGGTAATTAGGGGCTAGTTCTTTTAACTCTGATCCTAATTGCCCGTTACCACCAGTAACTAGTATGTTATTCATAAAGTTTTATTGAGTGGTTAAAGTATGCAGCGTCTTTAAATAAAGGCTGCTTTAAATCTTTTGGAGATAGTTGAAGTTTATCAAGTTTAATTTCCCAATCAATACCAAGGCTTTTATCGTCAAAGGCAATCCCACGATCACATTCTGGGCTGTAATAGTTATCTACCTTGTAGGCAAAAATTGCTTCTTTACTGAGTACTACAAAGCCATGTGCAAATCCTCGAGGTACTAGTAATTGTTTTTTATTTTCGGCGGTTAACT
>TARA_B110001450_G_scaffold153527_2_pt1 | contig 23203 bp, 26 predicted proteins | sample TARA_B110001450 | Tara Oceans TARA_B110001450 (sample SAMEA4396538) | marine metagenome | biome: Polar Biome; feature: [SRF] surface water layer (ENVO:00010504); material: water (ENVO:00002006), including particulate matter (ENVO:01000060) such as... | depth 5 m | reverse complement strand
TTTTTTCTCTTTTTTCTCTTTTTTCTCTTTTTTCTCTTTTTTCGATAATTTTCTGGATTGTTTTTTCCTCAGTTTTTTTTTAGTATTACGGAGTTTACTCATAATTCCTTTTATACCTTTTATACCTTTTATACCTTTTATACCTTTTTTTTTAGTAGCCATAGAACAAACAGTAGATATTACTCGAACTTGTGGCCGAACTTGTGGTCTGGGTTTATATTGGATTCTATTTTGTTCTTGTTTTAATAAATCAAATAATGAATTATTGCTTCGGTTTAATTTATTCATAAAACTTTGAAGTGAATCTTGAGTTTTATATTTATCTTTATTATCTTCAACTTCAATATTAACCTGGTTTAAGGGTTGTTTAGTAGAATCTATTTCAACATTATAAGACTTTTTTACAACTGGAACATTATTAACTAATTTTTTATGAGAACCGGTACTTACAACTTTAAAAACCATATTATATATAATATAGAAAAAATTATATATAATAATAAATATAAAAATGAAAAATATAACAATAAAAAAATCAAGTAAGCAAAATTTAAACAAAAAAACATTAAAACAAAAATTGATAAAAAATAGAAATACTAAAAACTTAAATATAAAAAAATATAATAATGCAATGGATGGAGGAACTAAATCAGAAAAAGAAACCACACCAATAGATTATAAAAATAAATATATTGAATCGTTAAATCAATTAGAATTTTATAATAGAGTATATGAAAAACATACAATAAAAGCAAAAAAATATAAAGAGGCAATAGAACAAATAAAAACTATAAGTGATCCATTAATGTCGTCTAAACAAATAAAAGATTTATCTGGTATTGGAAAGGCAATGATAGAAAAATTGGATGAATTAATTAAAACAGGAAAAATAAACAATCTAGAAGAATTAAAAAGTCAGTATGGAACAGAAGAATATGAAAAAGAAAAAATATTACAAGAAAAAATGGCCATTTTCATACAAATACCCTGGGTAGGAGATATAAAAGCGAAACAGCTTATCGATCTAAATATCGATACAATTGAAGAATTGAAAAAACGAAAAGATGAAGAAATACCAGGTAAAGGAAAAAAAAAGCTGAAACTTTTAACTTCAGCACAGAAAAAAGGACTCGAATATTATGAGCAAATATTAGAAAGAATACCAAGATTAGAAATAGATAATTATAAAGAAATATTAGATAAATTATTTTTGGAAACATTAGAAGATAACAACAAAGATCCAGCAAATAATAAGTTCGAGATAGTAGGAAGTTATAGAAGAGGAAAACCAGATTCAGGAGATATAGATATGTTTATAACATCAAAACCAGACGATAAAACAATATTTAATAAATTTTTAGATAAATTAGACGATACAAAAAAAGAAACAAAAGAAACAAAAGAAACAAAAGAAACAAAAATAATTAAAGCATTTTTAACAAGAGGTGAAAAAAAGGTGCTGGTTATTGGAAAATTAGACGATAAACACATCGCTCGACGATTAGACTTTTTATATTCACCACCCGAAGAATATGCTTTTGCAATCCTTTATTTCACAGGATCAAAAGAATTTAATACAGCAATGCGACAATATGCCTTAACAAAAAACCTAACATTAAATGAGCATGGTTTCCATAAAATGAAAGATAAAGTAAAAGGAGAAAAAATAACATCACCAATCTTTAATACAGAAAAAGATATATTTGATTATTTAAATTTAGAATTTAAAGAACCTCATGAAAGAATAGATGGAAATTCAATAATTATTAAATCAAAAGAAGAAGAAAAAGAAGATACAAGCGACTGCAAGCGCAATTGCAAAGAAGAAGAACCAGAAAAAATAAAAATAAAGGTGCCAAAATCAACAAAAAAAACATTAAAAAATTATGAAAAAAAAGACATATATAAAAATATAGAAAAATTCAAAAAAGAAGGAATCATAACATTTAAATCATTATCAGAAGAAGAGTTAACAGAAATATTAAAAGAAGCAATAGATAAATATTATGGGGAAAAAGAAGAACAAATATTAACAGATAATGAATATGATATATTAAGAGAATATGTTCTTGATAAATATCCAAATAACAAGACAGCAAAAGAACAACATGTAAATCTAAAAGTAGATAAAAATAAAGTGAAACTTCCATATGAAATGTGGTCAATGGATAAAATAAAACCAGATACAAATGCATTAAAAAAATTTAAACAAAAATTTACAGGTCCATATGTAATATCACACAAATTAGATGGAATAAGTGCTTTATATTCAACAGAAGAAGATTCTCCACATCTTTATACACGTGGAAATGGAACATATGGAGAATCAATAGATCATTTAATTCCGTATTTAAATCTTCCAACAACAAAAAATATAGTATTAAGGGGCGAATTAATAATCAAAGAAAAACTATTTCAAGAAAAATATTCCAAAACCTATAAAATGTCAAGAAATTTCATAACAGGAATAAAAAATACAAAAACATTAACAAAAAAAGAAATAGATAAAATAAAAGATCTAGATTTTGTCGTATATGAAGTAATAAAACCGGAAAATCTAAAACCATCAGAGCAACTCGAATTTCTTAAAACTCTTAAACCAAATATTAACATAGTAGAACATATTCCAAATATCACACAAGAACAGCTAACAAATGAATTTTTATCAGAAAAATTAATAGATTGGAGAGAGAATTCAGAATACGGAATTGATGGAATTATTTGCATTGATGATAAAATATACCCAAGAACAAACAAAAATCCAGAACATGCGTTTGCATTTAAAATGGTATTATCAGATCAAGTAGCTGAAGCAAAAGTAATAGATGTTTTATGGACAGCATCAAAAGACGGCTTTTTAAAACCCAGAGTTCAAATAGAACCCGTAACAATTGCTGGAGCAACAATAGCTTATGCAACAGCATTTAATGCAAAATTTATAAATGATAAAAAAATAGGTGTGGGAGCATTAATAAGAATAATACGTAGCGGTGATGTCATCCCACATATAGAAGAAGTAATAACCCCAGCAGACATCCCATTAATGCCAAAAGAAGAGTACACATGGAACCCAACTAATGTTGATATTATTTTAACAAATAAAGATCAAGACGAAACAGTTTTAAAAAAAAACATTGCAGGATTTTTCAAAGCTATTGAAGTAGAAGGATTAGGAGAAGCAAATATAAAAAAAATAATTGAAGTAGGTGGAAATACAATACCAAAAATATTGGGAATGTCAGCAACAGATTTTGAAGAGGTAGAAAATTTCAAAAAAAAAATGGCAACAAAAGTACATGATTCAATACAAAAAAAAATAGAAGAAGCTTCACTCGCTGAAATTGCAGCAGCATCAAATATATTTGGTCGAGGTTTTGGTAAAAGACGAATCCAAGCCATACTTCAAGAAGAGCCAACAATTTTAAAAGAATCATCAACAATAACATCAGAAGAAAAAATCAAAAAAGTGAAAACAATAGATGGTATAGCCGAAAAAACGGCCACAGCATTCGTAAAAGAAATCCCACACTTTAATGCGTTCTTAAAAGAAGCAAATCTAGAATATAAACTGAACAAAGATAAAGATGCAAATCAAGATATAAATCAAGATAAAGATAAAGAAGTCATAAAAGACCATCCGTTAAACAACAAAAATATAGTAATGTCAGATTTTAAAAGCAAAACAATGACAAAAAAAGAATTAACAGAAAAACTAAAAGAAGTTGGTGCAAAGGTAGAATCAAATATAACGAAATCAACAGATATTTTAATAATTGGAGATATAACAAAAGAAACAACAAAAATGAAAAAGGCAAAAGAGCAACAAACAACACAAATAGTAGAACTAGAACAATTTTTAAATAATTATTTCTTATAATATAAAAACCATATTTCAAAATATTAAAATATTAAAATATTTAAATTTTATACAAACCAATGAATGAAATAATATATAAAAGTAACTGGGTATTAATAAACGCGTATTTTTATTCATTTTGGATGCCAAAACACGAATTTAATAAATACAAAATAGATAAATATTTATTAGATCAATATGCAAAACTCAATATAAACGAAAAATAATTTAAAATATTTATATAATATAATAATGCCATTTTTTTTTGGTAGAAAATCTAGAAGAACAAAGAGAGAAAATAAGAAAAAAAAATCTAGAAGAAAAAAAAAATCTGACTCCCCATCAAAAACATCATCAATATCATCATCAAAAGAAAGATCAATCAAATCAAGAGTAAGAAAAACAATAGCTGCTACAAAAATTCAAAAAACATTAAAAAGAATTAAAAAACAAAAATTAGAGAAAAAACAACTAATAGAAAAATTAAAAAAAAAACTACCAGCAGATGAAGTTCAATTATATGTGCATTTATTAGATTATATAAAAGAAGATCAAATATTAGAAATAATTAAAATAATAAAAGATGAAAAAATAAGAAAAAGTAATAAAAATAAAAAAATTATACTAAAAATAATGGATATATTAGAAATATTTGAAGAATTAGAACAAGAATTTGATGATAAAGATACAAGAGAAGAATTAGATGAATATTCTGCTATTTTAAAAGAAATAAAAAAAATTTTAGAAGAGAAAGAGCCATTATATTCAAATAAAATCACAAATTTATTAGATGATTTCGAATCAAATTATGAACATAAAATAATCACCTATTTTGAGGAAAGATGGCAAGAATATTATAATACATTATCAGAATTAGATCGAGATGATGTGCTCTTAGAATCAGAAGAATTAATGGAAAAATTTTTCGAAAATTATTATAACTACAATAATCAAAACAAATACGAATAAAATTCTAATGATAACTGCAAGACGCTTCTGATCCCTTGTCTATTTTTTCCATTTTAGACAAATCACTTTGTTTGAATTTACCACTTTTAAAATTATAAGTATAATTAACTGTATCATAATTTATTATAGAAACAGATTGATTATATGTATAACTAATAGTTACAAGCTGCTTATTAGCATACTTTATTAAATTATTATATTCTTTAATAAAGTTAATTAGTCTCATAATAAATTCACTAATACAATTTATATCATTAATTTTAGAAGCAATTTGAAATTCTTGATATAAATTAGCAAATCGTTCAATAGCAATCACGCTAAGAAATTCATAAATATTCATTAATTCAACATATTTTTTACGAAGATTATCATTTCTGAAAATAGAGGTCGCAAGTTCCTCTCTAGTTTTTTTATTGAGAATATATTGAACAGTTAAATTATCAAAATTAACCAAATCATTAACCTTTCGTCTAGTGCCCATTAGATCAACATTAGTAATATGAGTAACAGTCCGATGAAGACTTGATAAAATAGCCGTTAAACTAATTAAATCTTTAAATTCATTATCATAAACTAATCTATTGAGTTCATCTTTATATTTAGAAGCAGAACTACTAAGACCAGTAACATATCTTACTAACGAATTAAAAGTATAATAATTGATTAATCCACCACATAAAACATCACCAGGATTTCTTGGCGCATTTTGTCCATCGCCACCATTTTCTCGCATATATCTATAAAATTCTGGATTGTGTACCGCTCCTTTATAATCAATTTTTCCAGTATTCCAACTGAACGCCACTCGACATTCAGTACACCACATTTGATCGCAATTTTTAGCAACAGTACAGTCGCCTAGCAAAAATCTATGATTATTATCAACAGTCCATCCATAATAATGATCAAAACCAACCGATTCAACTTCAATAGCAGTACATAATAAATTATATCCACCACATTGAGGTAAGCATTTTTTTCTTTCTAAAAGAGTAGGAATTTCATTGATATTTTTCCCAGAGATATTAATATTATATTGATCTTTATAATCTTTGCGAACATTTTCACCGCATATAATTTCTTGTTTACGTTTTCTAACACTAATATTAACATTATAACCAAGCGATTGAGCTAGAAATTGAATATTTTTAGACAGTTCCGCCAATACAGTAATAATAGTTATTCTTCTTCCATTATTTTGAACACAACCATCAGTATCAATTATTCCTGCTAAAACTTTTAATCTAATGTCTTTTGAATTAATCAAATACTCTTTTGGAATGTGTTTATTATTTATTAAATTATATTTTGCAAGTTTTTCTTTTAATGGATTTGGAAAACGAAATACTTTTTTTCCTCCTTCGCCTCCTTGAACATTTTGAACATTTTTAACATAATATCTATAAGGATTAGTAGATTTAACAATTTCAGCATCATTTTCTAAAGCCCATTGTTCCCAGTATTCAATAATGTCAGAATCATTACTGCAAAATTCTTTACCGTTTGAATAACCATCACCTAACCAAGTCCCTAAAATATAAGGATCTAATTCAATATCTTTGTATTCCCAATCAATATTCCCATCAAATCTAAATCCTTTTAAACTTTTTTTTCTTGATTCAGATAAGCCAATATATTCTTTAATTGGAATATTAATAGTTTTTTCCAAACCTAAACCCAACCCCTTTTCCAACTCAAATTTAAATAATTTTGATTCAGCTTCACTGGCAAAATTTTTAGTTTTAAATTTATAATCACAAGTATCAAACCATATAAATTTAAATTGTTGAATACTTTTAATATAACTAATGCTACATTGACCTGCAAAATATAATACCAATGTATGTTCACTATTTACAATATAATCTGCTCCATTATTTTGCTTAACAAGATACATTTTGTCATATCCAGTCGTCAAATGAGTAACATTTCGCACAGACCCATCATCACCAATAAGTTGATCACCAATATCAATATCCTTTGCAGATTTAATATTACCATCATACATTAAAATAGATGTATCAGCGGCAAAACATCCCGAAATTTTAAAAATCCTAACACCACATTTTGGACATCCTTTAGTTTCTTTCTTAATCATTTCTGCACTTTTCAAATTATCATCTAAACAGGTATGTTCATCGGTTTTATTATAACCAATAAGTTCAAAACAATCAGGACAAGTAAATAACTTACAAATTTCACATTTATATTGAGTAGATAAATAGCCTTTACAATTTTCACCAGGACAAGGCATAATAAATTTCTTTTTCTCAACTTGTAGATCACCATTTTTAATTCTATTGATGTCATATCTCTTATCACTTAATTGTCGACCAAGTGTATAAAACGTTTTCCTTATTTCATTATATTGGTTAATTAACTCATTTAATTCTTCGGATTTTTCATCAATTAATTTTGTTCTTTCAACAAGATGCATTAATTCTGGTGTTTTACTAATTTCACGATCAACAAGAAGCTTTTTCCTATGTTTTCTATAATTAGTATCCATATAACTACGATTCAAATTATCAACCATAAATTTAGTAGACCACAGATTCTTACAATTCATACAATGAGGATCATTAGTAGTTCCAAGTAAATAAGTTCTTACACAGGTTTTGCAAGCGTCGAAACCACATTTATCATAACAACAAACAATCTTAAGTCTAATAGATTTATTATATTTTTCACAACAAATATTGCAAATACTCATTTTCGATATAAAAAAATAAAATAAAAAAAATTTCGTCAATTTTTTTTCAAATATAAAATTTAAAACATAAAAATCAAACATCAACACCTAAATACTCTAACAAAATTATTGGCGCTAAATCTTTATCAAGAAAATCATGATATCGAATATCATCTTCATAAACTATAGAAGGTGTGTGTAAAAATTTATGAAAATTATTAAGTTTTATAAGATGTCTAGCTTTAATATAAGTAGCGTCATATGTATTACTTTTAAATTTGCGATAAAATAAACACAATTTAACATTAAATTTTTTACACAATTCAAACCATAAAGAAATACATGTTTTAAGATTTTTATAATAACTATTGTCATATTTATTCTTATTTTGCATACAAATATTATTATGCATATGCATTAATTTATAAGACATATCTGTTATTAAATTAAACCAAAATCGTTTATCGTAAAATTTTGAAAAATTATTTTGTAAGATAAATTGAAGATTATTAATATAGTCATCCAATAACATTAAACGTAATTTCCCATTATCAATTTGTGCATTATAAACAGTAGTTTTTATAACTTCAGAGACAATGTGAAGTTTATTTTTGCGAATATGATAAAAATGAATAATTTTATTTACATTTTCCTCTCTTAAAATAATTACATAAATCAGTTGAATAATTTCAGGCGGCAACATGAACAATAACGGAAAATAATTCATCACAATTAAGGAATAGTGTAGAATACTTATTATAATTTATTATAAATAAAAAGATAATCAATTTTATTTATAATAAATTTTATCTATAAATAACAGCAATATGTATAAAATTTTAAAAAATATTGTCATCATAATAACCATTTCATTATTATGGTATTTATATATGTCATTTAACGATTGGGTTTTGCATAAATATATTTTACATAATGATGATTCTCCATTAAAAGATTGGAGAAAAAAACATATAATTCATCATAAAGAATTTAATAATGAAGTTCCCAAAAATGGTGTAGGTATAGCCTTTACTTATTTAGATTCATTATTAATTGCTTTTGTTACGGGTATACCTATATTAATTCTAGGGTGTTTAATATTAAATAAAAAACATTTGTTAATACTGTTAATAGGGCATTTTATAGGCAGTTTTATAGGTGTTGGAATTCACAATTATTCACACTGTATTTTTCATAAACATAAAGATTTAGATTATTGTTTACGTGTACCAGTTCCAAAAGATTTATATATTAGATTACATGATCACCATGAACAACATCATAATAATACAAAAACAAATTATTGTACAGTATTTTTGGGATTCGACACTCTAATAAGAACAAATTCATAAAACAATAAACCAAAAAACAATAAGAATATAACAAAAAAATTGATTTAATATAATAAATGATTGATACTAGATATCCAACAGAATCCAAATATCAAATTATGAAATATTTGATTTTTGATTTAGTAAATAATTATTTAATAGAAAAAAATCATTTTAATAAAGTCAAAAGAATGAAAGAAGTATCAAAAGAATCAAAACAAACAATTGATAATAATTATTTATTAAAAAAAAAATTATCAATAATAAAATTAACAACCGTCATTCAGAGAATAAATTTAACTCCTTATGAAATGGAAGAATATACAACAAATAGAAAAGATTATAAATATATATTTAATTTGATATGTGGATTCTCATTTGATCTCAATTATGATAGCAGAGTTTTTATAAATGATATGAAAAATTACCAAACTGATAAATTAAATCCTTTTAAAAATCTTCCAGTTTTTTACTCATAAAAAAATAAGTAAACAAATAAAAAATTCACTGTCTTTGAGTTTGGCATTAAATCACGCAGAAAAACCAAGCATAACTACAAGATTAAAACATATTTACTATTATGACTAAATTACATAAACTCATATGAAACTACATTTTTCAAATTAGTTCGCAAATACTTAAATAATTTATTTTTGATCATAATTTTTTTATTTTTATTTCCATAATTACCACCAATAACTTTTTTCATATTTAAAATATATATTTCAGAAAATTTATCATTATCCATTTTAGATTCATTACTAATTTTCCATTGCAAAAATAAATTCAATAATTTTTTATCAAATATTTTAATCATATTACTAAGATTTTTTTCATCTAAATTGATCCACCCACCAATTTTAAAATAAATATACAAAATACCATCTTTTTGAGAAAATGCCTTTATTGGAATACAAATATCATTACTATTCATTCTCTCAAATGTATTTATAAAAATCTGATATATTCCATCTATATAATCATTTTGAAATACAATATCTAATTCATTAACCCCAATATCAATCCCATTAATAAAATCATTAAAATCACAAGACAAATTAGTAAAATTCATATTTAAGTAATCAATAATACAAATTTTTTTTTTAGTATTATTAACATATTTTTTTAATTCAGCATAATCAGCTTCCAGTTGTTCATATTTACCATACAAATTTATTAATATAGCATACATTTCTCTTATATTAGGAATATTTTTTAAAGATTTATCATTATCTGTACCATTTTTACCACAATAAGATAGATTACAAATTAAAACATGATTGTAATATGCATTTTTCCTAACATATTTTTTATGACATGTATGACATATATATTCAGTCATTCATCTACTACTATAAAAAATATGAAATAAAAAATTTTCAATTTTAAAATCAAATTTTTAATTATAAAATAAAAAATTATAATACATATCAATTAAAATATACAATAGTATATAATATGGCAAATACGGTAACGCAATTACAAGAAGAATTATCATACAATTATGTAACAACATGCGATCTTAGTGATTCCTTGCAAAAAATATATTTAACAAATAAAGCAGCCCATTTAATACACCCTTATTCCAAATGTAGTAATTTAATAACACAATTTAATAACGATAAATTATTATTTAGATACAAAAAACCAGCTCAATTTCACTCATGTACAGATATATCATCATCAACTCCATCAATTCAAACACAAAAAATCATACAAAATCAAGTAAGAGTACATGCATCATTGTATACTATGAATTTAGCATCATTATACATAAATAGTAATAATTTACATAATAAAAATACAGCATGGAATAATTCAAGCGATCGTAAAGCACAACACAAAAAAGGAGTAGATATAAAACATAATTCATATGATAGATATTTAGGACGTTTAAAATCACAACATTTAAAAACTCAAAACGAAAATACGAATACACCAGTAATGGGAAATAAAACAAGAAAATTCGGATTAATAAACTGTGCAAAAACATGCTAATTTTAAAAATTAATAAAGATAAAAAAAATTGATAAATAAATTTTATAAATCATCGCCATATAAAACATATGGAGAATACATTAGAAACACAAGAAACACAAGAAACACAAGAAACACAAGAACCACAAGAAACACAAGAAACACAAATTATTAAACATATTGAAATTGTTACTGCTGGAATTATTAAAGATATAGGAGTAAATAATGCATATGCAAGTTGGAAAAATACAGCAAAGGGTATGAATTTTATTAAAGAAAATAAGAGGGATTTTTATGTGGGAATCCCTATATGGTTAAATATAACTCAAAATCAGTTAATTGGAACAGAAAATGATGAATTATTAAATATGATGAAAAATACTTATCCATGGATAAATAATTTATTAGAAATTAAAAATTTAGTAAAAACATAAATTAAATAATTTATATATTTATATAAATGGCATCTTTTATGAAAATGAATTTACATATTAATAAATCACAACAAACACCACCTCCACCACCACCAGTACATTACGAATCAGCAGTTTATAAAATGGGATTCATATCAACTAGAAAATGCAGTGCTTTAGTCATTCAAGGAAAAAAATCATGCGCATCGTGTGGAGGAAAATAAAAAAAATAAATAAATAAATAAATAAAAATAAAAAAATTGTTTATTTTTTTATTTTTATAAAATAGTTATAAATAAATATTATAATGGAACCATTTACCACTGACACAATTGCACCACCACCATCACCAATATTAAAAAGAAGTTATCGAAACAATGGCTCAACAAAAGCACGTCAAATGTCATCTATTCAGGCTGAGGCATTAGAATTATTTAAAAAAAAAAATACTGATTATGGAGATGCATTTGCAACATATGGTACTATCGGCATACTAGTGCGTATGGGAGACAAACTTTCTAGACTTCAATCTATTACAACAAATCAAGTAACATTAGTTGATACTGAAGGGCTTAGAGATACTCTAATTGATTTACATAATTATGCTGCAATGGGCATTATGCTTTTAGATAACGAAAATAAATCTTCAACCTCGCCAGTAAAAAAAGAATTTGAATCAGATAATTCACTAACATGTCCAGAAATGGCGTGGAATTTCACAAAATATAAAACTTCTTTATCAGATAATACTAAAAAAGATGGAGACAAAGATGGATTAAATTATGAAGAACTAGAAGAGGTTGATTAAAATAAGAAAAAATCAAAAACAAACCAGAAATAAATTTGAATATTATTTTTTATTTTTATAAAATATAAAAATAATATGACAGAAATCTCAGTTATCATTACCAAAATCAGCACAACCAGGGTAAAACTAGATTTTGCAAAATCACCAAACCCATCCGAATTACCTATGCCACCAGAACATTGGGAAACAAAAAAATAAAAATTTCCAAAGGTGTAAACAACAAACAATTTAATATTCGATATTCACCTGATCCATTATTAAATTATGTGTGACATTTTTTTTATCACCAATTAATACATATTTCATAAAACATTCACTGCAATATGGTGAAAACATTTTATACTGTTTTCTATTAACTATCATATTTGTTTGATTTAAAGATGGTTGATGAGAATGAATATAATGCCTATAACCTGCATGATATACATCTTCATATATATCCCATGTATCATCATAACAATCAATATTTATACACATTTCTATTGGTTTATAGTTGATAAATTTTCCAGCTAACATTAATTTTCCCAATGAAAAGGCGGTAATCATTTTATCAAAAGATTTGCAAGTAATTTTAAGATTTAATAAATCTTCATAATCGTAAAGATATTCGTTGATATACCAAATGATATCATATGGAAGACAATCCATTTTTTATTTTTATTCACGCTCACAAATAAAAAATAAATATAAAAAATTATATCAATTTTTTTACATCTAACAAACCCAATCCAACAATTTACAAATTATTTATGCCATTTACGGTGTCAAATGGAATCTCTAAGTCATCATCTCTCATTCCAAAATTTACAAAATCAATCGTGCAGCGTTGACAATAGGGAATATAACGTTTAACACATTTGCTATCTCGACATGCTCTAAGTCGATGTGGATATTCAAAATTTGGTCCATATGGATCACCTTCATAATCGTGTGGTTCCATAAGTTCTTCTGGATAATAGAACGTAGTCGTACCCAACCGCAAGCAAAATCGTTTACACTCGTCCAAGTACCGCCCTACTGCTACTGTCTGTATACAACGCCAATAACAATTAGCATTTATACACGATTCCGTATTCAGATGACAAACAGTGTCAATTTTATCAGTCATAGACAAAATCTTAAATGACATAAAAGGACAAGCCTTCCAAAAACCAACACAAATCTGCCGAACCGATAGATTATCCGATGCCAATATAAAATTGGCCACAATAATCAAAAGCACATCGCGCGGCAAACAATCAAATGTTGTCTCCATCGCCATCTATAACAATAGTCAACTTTATATTTCAGACCCGTGAGCAATATAAATATAAATAGAAAAATCATATCAATTTTTTTTAACAACAAACAATTAAACAATTTAACAAATGAACCCAAAAATTTTTTTCAAATAACACACAAATACCCAAAACCAAACTTCAAACCACCAAAAATCCTTTACCATAAATGAATCAATATCTTTATAGCCTTTTTTTTCATAATATTCTTTTACACCTTCTCCACTAATAACAACTATACCATATAGTCCTTGTTCCATTGTCTTCCGCTCGGCTAATTGTAAAAGACCCGAACCAATCCCTGTATGCTGACATCCTCTCCGATCTGTCAAACCAACACCTCGGGTATCACCATAAACATGTAATTCTCTAACTAGCCCTCGACCTTTTAGAACATCAAAAATTGTCATATTATCCTTTCCAACAATCCGCAAACGAATAAACCCAAATAATGCTCTTAAATCATAACTCTCATAAGCAATAAAATAATCATGACCGCCATTGCCATAATAATAGTATTCGTTATATCCACCCGCCAGTCCATAATACTTACTGTGTCGTCCAATTTCCCGTGACCGAATATCCATACTTACAACACCTTCCAAATCTAACTTTTTATCAATAATTTGTCGCAAATTAGCTATAGTATTACCACATTGAATATATTCACGTGGAATATCTCTAATAACTCGCGGAAGCCTTATCCAATTAGGACAAGTCGTCATAGAATACCTAACAACATCGATCAAATCTTCCGGATTCGTATCAAAATAAGGCGTATACGAACCCTTTTTATACCACTTTTCAATAATAGTCCATGGAACAACCTCACACGGATAAACCTTCATCTGATCTGGACAAATAACAGAATAAACATAATCAAACATCGCCCGATCTATTTCAGGACTAGAATCTGGCAAATCAGGCATAATATGAATATCAATCTTAAAGCAATTATCCTTTAAATATTGCATAGCCCAAAGACTCTGTTCAATAGTATGTCCTCTATTAATTTTTTTTAAAATAGCATTATCAACATGTTGCATCCCAAGTTGAACACGAGTTACTCCCCATAAACGAAATCGCCTCAACCAATCATCATCAATAGCATCTGGTCGAGTTTCAATACAAACACCAATAATATGCGCTTTTGCCGTTTTATTAATACGAATCTCTTCCGAAACAGATAATGGTTGTCTAATGTTTTCTAATATAGATAGGTCAAGTCCACCCACTGAAAAATCATCATAATTAGAATAAGCTCTTCGCAAATCAAAATAAATATTTGCACTATAGAATAAATCCCGATGATATCGCTCCAAATATTCCACAGGATATTCAGTATAAGTTCCTCCTTCAACAATAATTTCTAGTTTATCAATAACATGTCCATTACTAAAATAAGTATCCATTCGATTTAGCATTTGACCAATTGCATAAAATTTATGTTGATTTGCTCTTAAAACAGCTGGTTCCGAAAATAAATAACTACGGGGTTGTGCTTGCCAGCCATTATCTTTATGAGCCGGTTCATTGGGACAATAATAACAATTATGTGAACAGCTAAATTTCTGTCCATCAGGAAAAGGAGCAGTAATAACAGTAATGCTAGTAATTCCGGACAAGTTTCGGGACGGTTTCTTCCGAAGAAGCAATTTCAACAAATCAAAATGCTTCCGAACTTCTTCATCAAAATCTTCTTTAAAAACCAAATTATTTAACACATTCAAAAGAATAGATTTTCGAAGCCCACTAATCTTAGACGCACGCATTTGTTTGCTAAGCTCAGATTCAAACTTTTTTACTAATTTATTATTATTTTCAATATTAACAAGTTCACCACAAGATTCAAGCCATAAAAGCAACGTAGAAAATATTTTCTTAAATTTTTCAATATCACACATAGAAGAGTCAAAATTATTATAATCAGCCGGTCCAAGTCGATTCTTAGTCGCAATAAAATCTTCGATATCAGTATTCATATTAACGAATATTAACGAATATTAATAATATATTATTATTCAAATTAATTTTATTCAATTTTATTTTTAGAGTCTAATATTAAATTATTAAATAATAATATATATAAATGGATAACATAAATTTAGATATAAATACATATTCGACAGAAGAATTAGAAAATTTACTAAAATTAAAAACACCATATTCAAAGGAAGATATATTTGAAAAAAAGAAAAAACTACAAGATAATATCTTTATCAGTAATATAACTCAAATAAAAAAAGAAGAACTCCTTATATTTTTAGATAACATTAATAACAAATTAACAAATAATTTATTAAAAGTTGATGAAAAAAAATTCAATAATGTGAAACAATATGATGGTAATCATTTTGTTATACAAAATCAAAACGATAAATATGAAACTGTTTTAGAAAATAATAAAAAAATTAATAAATCAATAATAAAACGAACATATACAATAGACAGTTTATTTAGACAAAACTACGATAATAAAGACAATAAAAGTCATAATTACATAATGAATTTACCAGAAACAATAACAAAAGCAATAACCATGTCTATATCATCGGTTGAAATTCCTCTCACATATCATAATATAAGTGAAGAAAACAACAATAACATTTTCAAAATAATAGTATTGGATACAAACGATAATCCAATAAATACATACAATATTGAATTAATAACAGGATTATATGAAACCAGATTTACATCAAATAATCAAATAAGAGCAGCAAATATAGAAACAGAAGTTAATAATAATATAAAAGCTATATTAAATTCAGATATATCAAACAATTTAGAATTCAAAGTAAATATACAAAGTGGTTTTGGTTTGTTCAAATTTAATAATTCATCAAATTTTATAACTCCTACTAATAAAATTAAAATAGATTTTAATGTTAATAATTCCAAATCAGAAAAAGAATGTATTGACAATAAAATTTATCAAAAATTAGGCTGGCAATTAGGTTTCAAAAAAAATGAAATAATTTTTGACAGCACTACACCCACAAACGCCAATAATGAGGCACTAATACTTTCAGCAGGAATATGTTATATTAATTATCCAAGATATTTATATATATCAATAGATGATTTTCAATCAAGTGCAAGAAATTATTTTTCAATTGCTTCAGATTCAATTATAGCACCAAATATAGTCGCACGAATAAATATCGGATCGTTATTAGAAGAAAAAACAGCATTTAAATCAGCAGCAACAGCGGGTGATTATTTATATACTCAAAAACATATTCGCGAATATTTTGGACCAACTGATATAAATAAATTAAAAGTCCAACTGTTAGATGAATATGGTAGACCATTGTCAATAAATAATATGGACTGGTCATTTATAGTATCTTTTGAATGTTTTTATAACTAGCGTGATTATTATAATATTATTTTTAAAAAATAAAGAAAAAATAATATTAATTATTAATGAAATGTCAGCAATCCAAGAATATTTAGAAGAATTTTATAATAATAATAATAAGATAGAAGAATATAAAATTAATGTTTTAAAAAATCATTATTATGATGATATAAATAAAATTTTGAAAACTTCACGAGACAATTTTAAAATAGGTGTTACAAAAAACAGAGATCTTATATGGTTTGCAACAACAACCGATACAAGTTTAGATATAATTTATAATCATAAAACAAATAACTATTTTAAAAAAAATAATGATAAAATAATTAAAATAAATATTGAAGATTATAATACTGAAGAAAGAGACAGAGAAATAGAAAGAGACAGAGAAATAGAAAGAGAATTTGATAATAGAAAATGTAATTTTACAACGTGTATATTACAGTAAATTTTATAACCCAAATGAAGTAGTTATTATCAGATAATCTCATCAACTAATCCTAATTTCTTGCATTTTTTACAATTCCAAATATTTTTTCTCGCGAAATATTGTTCTAGTTTTTCATTAGTAATTTTAGAATTAATAATATTACAAATTACCTTATATAACAACGTTTTGAAATTTAAAATATCTGTAGCCACATTTTCACATTGTGGAAAATAATTCCATAAATATCCAGATAAAGGATTTAAAATTATACTCGCGTTTTTCTTAATAAATCTACTAGTACAGATAGACGATAATATAAACGCACAATCAGTAATATCATTTTCAATAATTGAAATAATTTGTACACTGGATTTTTGAATATTATCTATAACAGGTAATAAATCTTTGAAAATTCCTCCAGTACAATCAATATGTAAATATATATATTTATCATTTTCAAATAAATGAATATTGGAATTCAAAATAGTTAAATATTCAATTAATTTATTAATATTATCAGCATTGATGATATTATAAAAGTAAATATGATTATCTAACAACAAAATATTGGAGTAATTTTCATATAGTTTATAATTTTTACTATGTAATTTTTCTAAATTGTTATAAGAACAATATTCATCATTTTCAACGTCATCAATCGTTCTTTTGCTCATTAATTAAAAATTAATAATATTATTTGTTATTATTATTCTAAGTAAAAATATATCAATTTTAAATTGATAAATTTAATAGTTACATAAAAAAAATTGATTTCTAATTTTTTTAATTTTAAAAAGATATCAAACAAAGATATTAATTATGTCAGTTCTTTCCCTTTACATTCCAGTTATTTCCGAATATACAAATGAGAAATTTATTATTAAAATGTTCGAAGAACATAAAATTGGCAAGGTAATGAGGGTAGATTTAGTTTTCAACAAATCAAAAAATAGAAAGGAGGCATTTATTCATTTCGATGAATGGTATAATACAGAGGAATCAATTAGCCTTAAATCAGACATTGAAAATCCTAACACAAAAACACGACTCGTTTACATGAAAAGTGGTAAGTACTGGCCTCTATTGATTAATAAAAATGCTCACTCACGAGTAAATAACCCGGATTACGAGATGCTCAAAACTTCAGATATCAAAACTGTTTATGCAAAAAGTATCGATAAGTTTGATAAGAAGGATGTATCCGTAATGCTACTGACCAGGCAAAATTCACATAAGAAAGCAAAATCAGAGTAAATAACAAAACAAAACAAAACAAAACAAAACAAAACACTAATACCTAACTAAAAATATTATTTAATAAAAAATTGTTTACAATTTTTTTATTTATTTTTATATTTTAAAAATATATAAGATGACAAATAAAGGGACGGATTCTGATAGAGAAAGAAAGAGAGATTCAAAAAAAAAAGATTTTGATAAACAAGGAAAATATAGTTCAAAACATATAAGATTAACAGAAGAAAAATCAAAAGAAAAATCACAATTACAAAAAAAATAAAAGTATATATATGTCTAGACCATGGAATCCCAATATTACTAAGAAAATATTTAGAAAACAAGTAGGAAAAGTGCGAGGAAGTGTAATCCAAACGTTTGGAGAAAAGGGTATTAACGATCCAAATTTAAGATTTTTTTTAATATAGAACATATTAAACCACCAAGAACACCAGAAGATATAAGAGCATTATCAAATAAAGAATTATTAGAATTATTTAAACGAAATAATGTTCCTCAAGTACTAAGATTTATTGATGAATATGTACGTGAAACTCGAAGAAAGATGGGTGAAATTGATACTGAATTGCGTGATTTAAATCGTGCATATAGAAATCGTACCTACACAACAACGATCGCGGAATTTATCAACATAACAGATAATCTTAAAGAAGATAGAAATAGACTTTGGCATAATGTTATGGATATAACAACTTTAAGACAAATATTTTCTAACGACTTACTAATATTATTTGCTGAAATTAGAGATCGACAAACACTAGAAGAAACAAAAAAAGGTTTAGAGGCTGTAGATGAATATGAAATATTGCCACCTTTACGCGCACGACTAGAAAATAAAATTATTGAAATAATAGATTTATTACAAAAAATTAGTAAAGAAGATTTTGAAGATACATTAAGTAGATTAGCCGGCAAAAAAAAGAAAAATCAAAAGAAAACCTAAAAGAAAAGCCAGAAGAAAAACCAAAATAAAAACCAAAAGAAAAACCAAAAGAAAAACCCAAAAGAAAACCCAAAGAAAAATTAAAAGAAAAACTAAAAGAAAATAAAAAATAAATAATAAAATTAATAAAAATCAATATATAATTTATTTTATTAAACTATATATTGATTAATGGGGGCAGGTATATTACCTGTAGCATTATACAGAGGTACATTATTTATACTTTTAGGACAAGAACGTTTCAATAATAGCTTATGGTGTGATTTTGGTGGAACGCCTAAAAAGGGAGAAAATCCATATAAAACCGCAATCAGAGAAGGTGGTGAAGAATTAAATGGGTTTTTTGGTATAAATAAAGAATTAGAAGAAACTGTAAATTGTAATATGATATTATCAATTTGTCATAGTAAATATACAACATATATTTTTAACACAAAATATAATAAGGAATTACCAGTATATTTTGCAAATAATAATAATTTTATTGAAGAACATTTAAACGATAAAATAGACAAAAAACACAATGGATTATTTGAAAAAAACAAAATAGACTGGTTTCCAGTCTATAAATTCAAAAATAGCAAAAATATGTCAATTATTAGACCACATTATATAGAACATATTAAGGCAATTATTAAAAACGAAAAATTTATTATAAAAGAAATCGAAAAACAAACTTCTTAAAACCACAACCAAAACTCGCTAAACATACAATTTATTGTTTTTTTCCTCTTTTACCGCGACGAGTTCTACGTTTACGAGATTTCTTCCCTTTTTTATTATGACGTGTTTTACGTTTTTTTCCACCCCATAACCAAAACGGTCTTTTTTTTTCTTCTTTTTTAGCATTTTTTTTCTTTTTTCCTCCCCCTTCTGCTTCTTCTTCCTCTTCATCATTTCCTTTCTTTTCATCTGCATCACCACTTTCCGCTTCTTCTTCCTCAGCAGCTTCTTCCTCAGCAGCTTCTTCCTCAGCAGCTTCTTCTCCAGCTTCTTCTCCAGCTTCCTCTTCTCCAGCTTCTTCTTCTCCAGCTTCCCCTTCTCCAGCTTCCTCATCTCCAGCTTCCTCTTCTCCTTCATCATTCTTTTTACCTTTTCCTTTTCCATTTTTTTCTTCTTCTTCTTCTTCTTCCTCATCATCCACTTCTTCCACTGGTTGTTCATCATCTTCTTGTTTATCTGCCCATTTTTCATTAACTTTTTCTACTTCTTTTACTAATTGACCGGCTAGTTTTTCTAATTTTTTTATACTTTTAGTAATATCGTTATCTCCACCACCTTGTAAATTTTTCTTTTTTGATTTTTTACCTCCGTGAGATTTTCTTTTAAGTGAACGTTTCATTATATATTATAAATATATTTTTTGTACAAAACATATATTTAAATCCTAAATATTATTAAATGACAAATTTAATAATAAAACCAGAAAAAAATGATATACAAAATTATGGAATAATTTATACACCAGAAAATTTAGTAAATCAAATATTAGATTTAATACCACCCAAAAACTTCGAAAACCCAACATTAAGATGGTTAGATATCGGTGCAGGTACTGGAGCATTCACTCAAAATTTATATAATCGCCTTTTCATCAATTTAGAAAAAGAAATTCAAAATTCTAAAGATCGCAGAAATCACATTATTAAAAATATGCTATTTATGGTTGAAATATATCCCGACCACATTACAGAACTCCAACAAAAATTCGGAACAGAAGCAAATATAATTAATAAATGTTTTTTAAGTTTAAATAAATATGAATATGAACCATTTGATTTTATAATCGGAAATCCACCATATAATATTCATGGCCAAATTAAAACACCAACAAATTCAAAACAAAAAAAAACAGATGACGGAAAATCAATTTATGTAGAATTTGTTAAAAAAAGCCTTGAATTATTATATCCAGATGGATTTCTCAATCTAATAATTCCTTCATTATGGTTAAAACCAGACAAAGCTGGACTATATAAAACACTGACAAATTTAAAAATTCATAAATTACATTGTCTCTCAACAAATGAAACAAATAAAAGTTTTAATTATCAGGCACAAACGCCTACATGTTTTTTTTTAATAGAAAACATCGACCGTGAACAAGACTCCATAATAAACATTTATGATAAACATGAACAAAAATATACACAATACGAACTTAAAGAAAACTATCCAATTCCAACACATGGAATAACCATAATAAATAAATTATTACCTTTTATAGAAAAATATGGTTATCTCAAATATTATAAAACAAATACATCATCTAAAAAATCAATAATTAGTATTAATCCTACAAATACAGAAAAATATAAAAATATAAAAACTTGTGTTTTAGAAAATCAATTATCACCAAATTTAGTATTTAATTATTCAAATATTCCGCAGCATTATCATAATCAACCGAAATTAATATTGGCTCATAAAATGTATGGATTTCCTTATCTTGATATATCAGGAATATATGGTATTTCAACAAGAGATAATTATATAATTTCAAGTAAAGATTATGATATCAAAGAATTAAAACAAATCCAAGCATTTCTCTCCACAAAATTTGCATTATTTATTTTCTCAACAACAAATTATAGAATGAGATATTTAGAACGATATGCTTTTCAATTGATTCCAGATATAATAAAAATCCCAAATTTTCCTCAATTAATCAATCAAACACGAATAAATCGCGACAAAATAATCAATGAATTTTTCAATTTCTCTCATTCAGAACAAGCTCAAATAGAAAATTTATCAAAAGATTATAAATTTTTCATTTAACAAATAAATAATTAATAACAATTTCTTAATTATTTATTTTTAATATATTTAAATGTCAACACCAACTAAATCATCGTCCGCATTAGGTTGGCAATTATTTAAATATGAATTCTGATATTTAAATTTAGATTTCAAATATTCGTCAGTAATATAAGTTTCTTCAAAATATTTAACAACTTCCGGAAATATATCTAATTTTTTACAAAAATTAATATATATAATAATTTTTTCAATAATTATATTTACATTATCACCGACATCACATTCATCTTTATCGTTTTTATTTTCAAAAGATTTATCAGCTTTACTAAGAATATATTTATATACATATTTACTACCTAAATACATAGAAATTAATATTTCTAAGATATTATTTTTTAAAATTAATTTATTTTGAAGTAGAAATTTAATAACATTTTTCATAGAATCAATATGATAACAAGCATTTTTGTTATTATTTATTAAATAATTTGTAAAATCATTTAAGAATTGCTTTTTATCAATTTCAGTAACAAGATTTTCATATATAACTTCACCTATTAAAGAATAATTATCTACATCACATCCATAATGTAGTTTTTTATAAGTCTTTTGTATATCATTATAAATACAAAATCCGAAATCATAAATAACTAATTGATAAAAATCTTTATATGGTCGAATTTTCCAATTAGCATCGTGCAAATCAGAATGATAATAATCTCTAAATAAATACATATCTTTAATAAACATAAACAACAGTAAAACAATATTATATTTATCATAATCAGATACATAGTTTAAATTATTAAACATAATACCATCTTCATATTTCATGATCAATATATTTTTGGATGAAAATATAGGTTTGGGTATAACAATATATTGATTATCTTTATATTTTTCATAAAAAGAAGTAAGATTTTTATATTCATTATTCATGTTTGATTGGTTTAAAATATTTTGAAAAAATACTTCAATAGAAAATGGTAAATCATAATTTCTGAGAAAAGATAAATTTGTTACAAAAAATTTATAAATCATAAAATATAGTTTTGGAAAAAGAAACTGATATTTTATTTCGGGATGAACTATTTTAATGGCTACACAGGATTTGTCATTATCG
>TARA_B110001450_G_scaffold126537_1_pt1 | contig 23254 bp, 16 predicted proteins | sample TARA_B110001450 | Tara Oceans TARA_B110001450 (sample SAMEA4396538) | marine metagenome | biome: Polar Biome; feature: [SRF] surface water layer (ENVO:00010504); material: water (ENVO:00002006), including particulate matter (ENVO:01000060) such as... | depth 5 m | reverse complement strand
CAATATTCCATTGAAAATCAAGACCATCGGCAACGGCGTCGCACGCTTCTACGCAGACGTCGTGAAACCAATCGGCGGTAAAAAAACACAGACTGCTGGTAGTCCAACCACCATCTGTGTTGGGTGAGAATGGAACATGGACGGCACAGACGCGCACACGCGCGACCATGCAGTCGGTACAATAATGCGCATCCGCGCATCGTGCGACTACACAACAGGCGTCACCCAAATTTTTTGGTGGTTACATGCACATGTCATAGGTAGACGGGACGTGTGTGTTGGGTGGCGTGTACGAATACCATTCAAATTTTATACTCGCAATACGTCAGGAGATTGTGTGTGCGAGTGTATCATGAATCCCATCTGTCGCCGTGCACTTCGTCCCGTTTCGGACGTGTGTCCTCGCCACTGCATCGCCGTTCACAACGTGGCGTACGATGTGCGCCACTTCGACCACCCCGGGGGGCGAGTCCTCTTGGAGTTGTGTGGTGGTCAGGACGCGACCGAACTATTTGAAATGAGTCACGTCAACCACGCTGCGGCGCTGCGTGTACTGAAAACACTTCCCGTTGCAGGGCACACAGAGAACACGCCCATTCATGAATACAGTCGTTACGCCGACCTTCGATCCAAAGTCCTCCGCATATTTCCGACACGCGCGTCGCGTTCCGCGTCGATGGAGACACACCTTCGCGTTACCGTGTGTACCCTCACCGCAATCGTACTTCACATCGGTCTCCTCGTCGGGACAAGCACTGTAAACGCGACATGGATTTTTCTGTGTCTGCTCTCCGCGTTCGCCAACACACTCCTGGGAGCCTACGGCCACAACGGTGTGCACCGCGTGCAACCGCACGCCTTGGGTTTGGATTGGAACGGTCTGTCGTCGTTTGAGTGGTTGTCCGAGCACGTGATATCGCACCATTGCCACGTGAACACCGAGTGTGATCACGATGCGGTTAGCATGGAGCCGATCCTTGTATGGTTGCCACGGCGACCGAACGTGTTGTGCGGGAGTGCGCAGACCTCGTGGGTGCGTCACCTGGTGTACACCTTTTCCGAACTCATTGTTGCATTTCAAGGTACGTGCGTGCACGCGACGCGGTGGAAGGCGGTCGCGTACGGCGCGCCATGGTGGATGTGTGTCGCGCCGTTACTGTTTGTATTCAGAGTGGTGTCCTATTACGCATTTCACCCTCCCCTGTTTGCGACGCTCACCCTCCTCGCGACGATGACTCCCGCGGGATACGCCTTCGCGACGCTTGCACATCTGACGCACGACCAGGTTGCCCAGACGAGCAGTAAATGCATTGTGGAGCGCCAACTACGCAACACGCGCGACATCGAGCCCTTTGGTTTGAGAGGGGAGCTGACACTCTTCCTCGACCGTCAGTGCGTCCATCATTTATTTCCCACCATCGATCACACGGCATTCTCAAGAGAGCTCGTCCATCTCGCACGTTGTCTTTCGTGACGCCGTTGGTGGCGATATTCCGTAGTGACGAAAAAGAACGGGACCGACACGTTCATTCCAAACATGAGGCTGACAAACATCATGCAAAAAAATTCAAACATGCCTTCGACTGTTGGTACACATTCGGTCACAGACCACTGACGGCTTGTTCCGTCTTCCACCACACCGCAAAGGGGGTGGTGTCGATCACTTTCATGCACACACGCCGTCTGTGATTGTACTCGCGGTCCCATCCGTTGCTGCCCCCACCGGTGCTTGTCAAAACCCCTTTCGTTTCCGGATCGTAAGACAACACCCGTATGCATCCCATACCCATGTACAGAAACCCAATGTCCACGAGTCGGGTCTGACCTTTTGACACCATGTCATCGAGTCTCTTGACGATGTCGCCCTCTGATAGAAAGACCCATTTCCCGGGTGCAGAAAACTCCGTATCGTCGGGATAGCGTTGGTAGACGATTTTCAACTCCATGGGCATTGGGACAGAAACTTCCCGTGTCTCGACCGCGGGAACGCGATGCGTCTCGTCATTGGGAGCAAAGAAGGCATTGTCTGCGCTCCCCGCGCGCCTGGGTACGAGGAGATCAAACCATTCGTTGGAGGATAAAAGTGTCACATGGTCGTAGATTTCATTGGGAAGCAGAGACAACATTTTAAGTGAAAAGGGAGGAGTGTGTGTGTGTGTGTGTGTGTGTGTGTGGTGTGGAACAACACTAATACGACGACAGCCACCCCTGAGACGACGTCCGTTTCTCTAATCCTACCATATAACGTCGCGCAAACAATGTACCAAACAGATCAAAAGAGGGAAGAGGTGTACCAACCCAGAAAGAGCGATGGTCTTTGCCAACAACAACAAGAGCTCCTTCTCCCTCACGCTCACGGACGCCTTCACAGGTGCGTACCGTCGCGAGTACGTCGATGCGATGGGTACTACCTGGGTCAAGGGCGAGAAGGACGATGAGTTTTTTTTCGTTCTGAAGAACGAGGACTCGCGCGACGCCCTGTGCAAGATCCTCGTGGATGGTGTGGATGTCGGGTACTCGTACAAGATGCCGCGCACTCAGACGTCGGATCCAATTGGGGTCCTCAAATCGGGTCAATCCTGGTCGGATTCCAAGCTCATTTCGCACGCGCTCAAGTTTGTGGAGAAGAAACAAAATGTCGCCGACATCAAGGACGACGAGGACGGGCGCCTCCCGTCCATGGGTTCGGTGACGGTGCAGTGGTACGCATTGAAGATTGACTTCGACTCCACCGTGTCGGACCAGACGAAGATGACCTCCTCCTGGTCCGGCACGCTGGATGTGTCGACGTCCTCCATGCACAAGAAGGAGCAATCCCAACTTCGCTCCGAGGAGGGTGCCTCGGCGTCGACTCTCTCCAACGACCCCAACGGTCCCATCGCACGTTTCGGAGATCTTTTGGCGACGACGACCCTGTGCTACACCTCTGACTTTGGGCTCGCCGTCCGTGGTCTTCTCTCGGCGGACGAGACGGGTATGTCTGTGAAGCGCCAGAGGACGACCGAATAAAGAGAGAGAGAGAGGCAATCGACATCGGAGGAATTCATGAACAGCAATCCGTTTGGTACGTGTTGCGGCGACCTTGTGCTAGACCTCTGACTTCTCGCCGTCGATTGTCTTATCTCGACGGACGAGACGTGTATGTCTGTGAGGCGCCAAAGGACCACCGACTAACGATCGAAAGAGATAGAGAGAGATAGAGAGAGATAGGAGAGAGAGAGAGAGAGAAAGATGGACGGAGTATATGTGTGTACCAACCGACGAGAGACGCGATGGAGGCCATTCTGTGTGAGATTGCATGGACACTTGCACCGCTTTTGCGAAGCACGTGGTCTGATCTACCCCGAGTTGTTCCTGGTGTGTTGTTCGTGTCACGTTCTGTGAGGTGTGCCATTTTGAAACACACACAGGGTACACTCGCGTACTATTCGTGCTCCACGCTGACTTACGAGCTGCGCGTGCATTCGACAATCCCACGGCAGCCGGGACGGGTTCCGCAAATGCCACTGCATTGGGTGGTGCTGTCCGACGAGCACGAACACACCATGCACGGCAGCGTAACCACCCTCTGGTATCGTTCTCATGACAATTCCTTGCGTGTTCACGAGGACGCGTGGGACGTAATGCCATCACTGCACGACGGGTCTATGGGGCCGTACGACTTTGACACACTATTGATTTTTTTGAATATGGGATCAATGGCGAAATTTTACCGTTACGATATCGCTCCAATCTTACGCGTCGTCAACCTACTAAAAGAGGGAAACGACCGTTACCACCTTTTCACGTACCAACGGTGCATACAACAGCTTTCATTGGTACCAATCAAAAAGAACAAGTCATGGTCATGTTCCCGGTGTCCAACTTTGTCTTCTTCCTCAGCGCTCACAACGTCCCGCCCACCGAGATCGATCGCATCACCATAGTCATGCTAAGTGAGTGCAAGCCATCCACAAAGGTGGCCATGATTGGTGACAAACACATCAAGGTTGTGCGCGACTTCCTGAAAATACAACGTCGTAAGTTGAACTACCGCAAGCGCATTCACGAGTTGGCGACCCACACATGCACGAGTATGGAGGGTGAGGATTCGTCGGTGAAAAGGGCGCGCGTTGAATTCATCGTGAGTGCCGTGCACACGCTCGGTTCGATGTCGAGTTCTTCTCGTTAGGAGACGTGGCGCACCTCCACGTTTCCAGAGGATGAAATTAGAATGTATGCCGGTATGTCGGTGACTCCAGCAGCGAGTGCCAGTTTTCTCATTTCCACACCGTCGCAGTTCCAGCGGCGTATCGTAAGACGCGATTGCATCTCCGACCTCATCCGTTCCTCAAATGAGAGACGCCCATCCGTCTCAAAATCCGCGCATGCCGAGCAACCAGTACGCACACAACGAAGAGCAAGCACCCCATGTGCCGATGCGAGTTCCCTAACGTGTTTGATAGGGACGGCACGGTAACAACGCTCTATCGCCTCGTCCATAGAGAGTTGTTTAGTATGAGTATAAAAAACTAGAAAACCATCTTCTCCACGTCACACATTTTGCAGTCTCTTGAACGGCAAACACCGCCTCCCAGTCCGCATTCGGTTCTGGGGACGGTTGCGTAACTGGCGAGATCGTCGTCCCGTCCAACACGGTGGGTGTCATTTTCGGTTCCATGTCAGAAATACGCGTGTGCTTTTCAAAACGATGCATACGGATGCTCAATTCACGTCGACGCCGCGTAGTGCGTTGCACGAGTATTTTACTCTTCTCCCGACACATTTGTTTGTCCATTCGATGACGTCTCGGGGAGATTTTCCGCATCCTCCGTGGATATGGCGTTGTTCGCATCCTCGTTGTTGCCCTTGTTTGTCATTTTTTTCATCGTGCATTCGTTTACCACCTTTTGCATCTCGTCGTAGAAAAAGTATCGCTCAGACGTTTCTTCCACGATGGAGAGCAGAAGTACGGGCGAATCTCGCGAGGGGATGCGTCCTGCCCCCATGTCCACCTTTGCCGTCTCTGTTACCACATTCTTGTTCTCCAAAACCTCTGCAAAAATATTTCGAAGACCAAACTTCACAATCTGTGCCGCCGTGCGCTCTCCCTTGAACTCGATACCCTCGCTATTCATGCGAAGTCCCAACCAAACCATGAGACAGAGTGCGTCACACCCTTCGATTCGGCACTCGGAGGTGTTCGTTGATGCAATCTCCAGAGCGCACTCAAATGCATCGAGACCATTTGTATAATTCCCAGTGTGCATGAATCTACATCCTAGTTCGTTCCATGCACTCGCGCGTCCTTGGCGTTCGACTGTGTTGATGGTAAAGTTCTTTTCAAAAACATTGATTCCTTCGGGTCTGCTTTCACTAGCATTGGTGAGAAGCACAAAGGCCTCATGGCGACCACTATCTAACACCTTTGAGGTCAACAACGCCGTCTTGCCATTGAGATCGGGGCGTGACTCTAGTCTGTGCAACGTCACGATTGTTCCAGGCGGATGGGAGTCACCGTCGGAAGACATTCGACCACAACTCCGTTACTTCGATTCGAGGCAATGTTTGTCATTCTGATGTTACTATCTAACGATATGTTGTAATCTCCGTGACCACCTCCTGAAATGTGCTTTTACGAGAGGGATTCGACTTATTTTATGGGTGGGAGTATGCTCTCAAAGACCCATTTTCTACCAATTTCAGGTACACCCGATACAATCGTTTCATGAACGACACCTGCCCACCCCGCGACGTTCGTAAACTATATGGACATCGCAACCGCGGAGACGGTTACGTCGGAACGCGCGAACAGTAGTATTCTCGGTGGAAATCATCCTATTTTTTTGCTCCTTTAAACGGCCATCACAAATACTTGCCGCAAGGTCGCTCCACTGTTTTCGTTCAATCACAAATGTACACGCGCCATTAGAAATGGTAATGTCGCCGACGTCTAACCACCGGCGCTCCGACGGCGCGTTCATGCGTTGTAGTTCCCCCGAATACATCATCCTCCGCACTGTAAACGGAATTGTACAAAAAAAGTTGAACTCACGATAATGGAGGTCCCATGACTAAAAGAACCGAGTCCACGTAGCGGGGAGGTCCTCCAATTTGTTTGCGCATGCGTCTCTCCTCTCCCTGATCATACACATCTCGTATTTTTTGAGCCATGCGTCGCATGTGTTCCATTTGACGCTGTACATCGCGTTTCTCCTGATGCGTCGTAGCGATACGAATCATCTCCTTGGAACAAGTGTATCAAAATTGTGTACCAACGACAGCGCATACAAGGGGCAGCAACATGTCACATATTCGCCCTCTCATCGCATTCGTCGATGGAGAATACCGCCTTGATGAGGATACAGCGTCCTGGTTGGCGCAACGCTCGAAACCATTTTCCGTGCTCGCGTGCGCCGGAAAGTTCCGCACGGGGAAGTCCTTTCTATTGAACCGCCTTCTGAACCGTCCCGCGGGAAAAGGGTTTGGGGTTGGAGAGACAGTGCAGGCGTGCACGCGTGGTATATGGCTTTGCACTGAGATGATGTCGCACAATGGCAACGACGTGCTCGTACTAGACACCGAGGGGATCGACGCATTGGATGCCGAATCGCAACACGACGTCCGCATATTTGCCATAGCGGTGCTCATCTGCTCCGCGTTTGCCTACAACTCCATGTCTCATTTGGACGAGGCGGCGGTGCAGACGCTGAGTCTCATGACCAAGATTTCAAAGTCCTTGACGGGAGGAGGGCACGATCCCGCCCTCTATTGGGTGCTGCGTGATTTTTCTCTTCAAATGGTCGATTCGGGCGGTCGGGCGCTGTCGAATACGGAATATCTGGAGCAGGCGCTGCAACCCCCGATGGGTACCAACAAGTGTGCTACGCGCGAGGCAATCTGTAGCGTCTTTCGTGAACGTCATCTTGTGACGCTTCCACGTCCGCACCGTGGAGAGAGTGCTCAAAAGCTGGACGCCAAGGGGTCCTCTGGAACTTCTCCCAAGTTTGAGCGTTTTCTAAGTGTCTTCCGAGAGCACGTGTGTGACAACACACGCAGGTACACGGTCAACGGCATTGATGTGGGTGGTTCTGTGTACGTGGAACATGTGCGCAACATTGTACACCTTATCAACAAAGATGGTTGCATTCCCAGGGTGGAGGACACATGGACCCTTCTCGCGCGTGCTCAGCAGACTGAGGTGTTTGCGGGAATTCAGTCGACGCTACACGCCATGGTGGAGTCGGCATGGGTGGTGCCTCGGGAGGAACGGGAGGCGAGAACTCTTCTTGGGGAGCGAATTACTGCACTCATCGAACAGGCGCGTTTTCTCACTCCTCCAATGGAAATGCAGAGCACGATCGACCACATTCTTCACGAGGCGTTGACGTATGCCACTGGTCTGGGTCGCATCAAACGTTCGGTGGACATTGCGCGTGAATGGGTAGACCGTCGCATTGAAACTTTTTCCGCGTCGCACCCCGACGCGCTTCTGGAGGACCTTCCGGAGAGTGACGACGTGGCGCGTCTCGTGCGCCATCAGCTACTCTCGTCCTTTGCAGGTGGAGCACTCCACCGTAAGATAGTCGACCACGTACGACAGGAGATTACCATGTTCACCACAGGCGACCTCGAACGCCTACGTCACGAAAACGGTACGTTGCGCGAAGAGTTGGAGCGCAAAAGGGACGACGTAACACTACCGCTCATGGACAGGGTCGACGCCTGCACGGACACGGAGGACCTATGCGAGGAGGACATTGAGGCGCGATCGACGACCATTGCCGTCGATGGAGAGGCACAGTGCATGATCGACGGTCTTGAGGGTATACTCGCAGACAACGAGTCACGCATTTCGGTGTCCGACGAGCGTGCGCGCGTACTCGAGGTACGCAATCAACTTCTACACGATACATTTGACGAGACGATGAACGCGATGCGCAATGAGGTGGTAGAGGCAGAACACGATCGGGATGTGGCACTGACGGAACGCGACCGCGTCGTGGAACAGAAGCGTGCCCTGGGAGAGGAGTTGGTGCGCATGCACACCGCCGTAAAGGAATCGCAGGACAAAACAGTCGAGGTGCACAAGTCTATGTTGGATGAATTGAAACGACGCGATACGGAGCATCGCGCCCTAAGCGAGTCGCATCACAAGGAAATAACGGAGACACGCATGGAGACGAGCGTATCGACAAACGAGAATCGAATGTTGAAGCGGCGCGTGGACGAGTTGCTCGTCGATCACGAAGAGGTGAAACGTTTGAAGACGGTGCAGCAACAGGTCACCGTGGAGCGCGCTCGAGAGGACACGGAGCGTGAGACCCTCAAGCGACAAAACGCGTCTCTCCGTACCGAGGTTGATGGAATACGATCCACCAACGTCGATCTAGAGAACCGAATGGCGGTGTTGACCGCAACGGCCAAATTGGAAAGTTTCCGGCGCTCGTCTGTGACGTCGAGTGGAAAGCTAATGTAAAATATCGCACATGCATACACATATATGCCGTTGTATTATTTACATTGTCCATAGGATTGGTCCCATTGGCTCAGTTGGTCAGAGCATCGGTCTTATGAGCCGAAGGTCGCCAGTTCGAGCCTGGCATGGGACATTGCGTCGTGATGAATCGTTTCAAAACTGGTGAGACGGGAATGAGTTGAGTATATTTTATGGTATTTGCTACTTCTAATCTATACTTCGACTTTATTCACATGTGTTGTTGTAGACTTTAGTACTCTAATCAGTGTGTTTGGTACCAACCAAAAGCAAACACAAGCAAACACAAGCAAACACAAACAACGTGATCATGGAGTTCCAGTTTTGCAGTATGAACATCGAGGAGCGGTACCCGCGCGCCGTCGACACGGATGCATCCTCATTGGACGAGCTATACCTGGAGAATGGACACCAGACCGTTAAAACGTGCACCGTCGAAAAGCAGACCCCGGGATGTGTCGCCTTCCTGTGGGGACGCACCGCGACTGGACAGTCCATCTGCGTCCGCACAGAGGGCGTGCGTCCTGTTCTTTTTTTCGAGATGACAGCCGATGATACGTTGCGTGGTCTGCGCAACGAGTTGGAGGCGGAGTTGGTACCCCTCAAGAAACGGGGCGACGTGACCCTCGTGTGCACGGAGCGCACCTTTTGTCACTTCATGGGGTACGAACCGGATCCGACTACTGCGTCGAGGCGCACGGAGCATCGGTACGCGGAGGTGACCTATCCGTCACTCGCGACATGGCGCCTGGCGGTGCGACTGCGCAAGCACCAGGACATTTTCCGACTACGCGACAAGGTGCGCGCCCTTGAGCGCGTGGAACATGAGAACAGGACAACATTGGAACGTATGCGCATCGAGGCGTCCAGGAACTCCACACCGCAGCTCGTGCAACGCTACAAGACGTTGCAGACGGACGCTGAGAAACACACTACGGTGTACGAAGTTTACTCAAATCGTCTTGCATCGCACCTGGCCTCGTGGGAGGATTTTGAGAACGAGCACGGAGTGGGAGACGAGGACGGGTCGCGCCGCACGTACCGCGAGGCACACGAGTGGTTTGTGGACCCGACGACGCGGTTTCTGCAGGAGAACAATCTGACACCGTCGCGTTGGGTCCGCATCGAGCGACCGGATCACTGCAGGGAACGTGTCTCCATGTGCGATCTGGAGGTGCAGTGCACGCTTACGCGTCTATCCACCGTGCAGGGACGGGACGAGAACGCACCCATAAAGACGTGCTACTACGACATCGAGACCACTGGTTTGGAGTCCTCCTCCGCAGAGGTGATTCAGGTGTCACTTGTCTTTCGCCAAGGGGGAAAGATGAAGCGCGTTCTCGTGGGGTCGCGTGACCACGATCCAATTCCCAACGTCCTCGTGCACGCCGTCCATACAGAGGCGGAGGTTCTCGCGACGACGCAGCGCGTCATCCTGGAGGAGGACCCGGATTCACTCGTGTCGTACAATGGTGTCAACTTTGACAACCCCTTCCTGCGCGACCGTGCTGAGAAACACGCCCTGGACCAATTCTTTTACTTGTCGCGGTTCGCGCTTAGGCGGTGCAACATTCGAGAACTCAAACTGCAGTCGTCGGGGATGGGGGACAACCTACTCCGCTACTTTGACACACCAGGTCGTTCCAATTACGACTGGTATGTGAAGCTGAAGCGCGACTTGACCCAGGAGGACAGTTACAAGTTGGACTACATGGCGAAAAAATTTTGCGGAAAGAGCAAGGTGGAACTCGCATCCGGTCTCAAATGGCGGCGCATGACGGTGACGATGGATCGCGACGGCGCGTACGAACTCGATGGGTGTGACAAACTCACTGCCGCTCTCCTGGGAGGACGCGCGCTGTACGAGTTTTCGCAAGACGAATGGCGTGGCATGGGGATCACCACTCCTCTTGTGGAGCACCACTGGGTGCGAGTGGGGGAACACTGCTACGCGCCAATGAACACGAAGCATCGCGCCATTCTCGATTTGTACAATGGAACGTCGAAGGACCGCGCGCGCCTTGGATACTACTGCGTTGAGGACTCAGAGATCCTGGACGATCTCAATACGGCGCGTGCGATGATGGTGGAGATTTATCAGTTTTCTGGTGTATTCGGCATCGTTCCTGAATGGGTGTACTTTCGCGGGCAGCAGGTGCGGTTCATATCACAGATTCTGAAAAAGGCGCGCGTCGCGGAGGCGACGCCGCTCCTGATGAACCGTCCCCCGGATGGATTTCAGGGCGAGGACCGATCGGGGTACGACGGTGCAGTCGTCAACGATCCCATCAAGGGGTTTCACAAGCGTCCCGTTGGAACGCTGGATTGGAAGTCACTCTACCCGGCGATCATGATTTCTGCCAACCTCTGCCATTCGACGTGTGTCATCGATCCAACGCTCATCGACATGGAGGGCGTACAACATTACGACATCTCCTCCGACTATCGCACGCATTTTGTATCGGAGAGGGTGCATCGCGGCATCCTTCCCCAGATTCTTGAGGAGTTGGCGGTGGAGCGGAAGAACGCCAAGTCAATGGTGAAGAGGGCACTGAAGGAGTCGGAAGAGTACAAGGGAGTCGACGACGTCAAGTACAACTACCACGTGCAGATGTCCAAGGTGTACGATGGGCGTCAGTTGGCGGTAAAGGTTGCGATGAACTCCATCTACGGTGCATGTGGGACGTCTCTCGACGCGGGTGCCAAGTTTCCGTGTCTCGATATTTCCGCAACGGTCACCTTCATCGGTCGCGAGGCGATGGCGCACAAGAAGCGCATTCTCGCCGAAAGGTTTCCTGGAATCGTCGTCATTTATGGTGATACCGGTGCGCTACACACACGCGCTGCACACACACACGCGCTGCACACACACGCGCTGCACACACACGCGCGCGCATCGTGCATGATTACTAACAGTCGCATTGTTGTTCGTTTCCATTTACGCAGATTCTGTCATGATCATGTTCCCGGACGTGGACGACGTGGACGAGTGTGGGCGTCTGTGCGAGGAGGCGGCCGAGTTCGTGACCAATTTTTTTCAGAATGAGTTGAACCTGCGCGCCATGGAACTCGAGTTTGAGAAGATATTCCGTCCCTACCTCCTGGAGGGCAAGAAGCGCTACATTGGACTCAAGTACGAACCGGATGGCAATGGACGAATGGTGTGCAAGGGCATCGACGCCAAGGGCGTGGAGACGGAGCGCAAGGACACGCTTCCGTACCTGAAACTCATCATGCGCGAGGTTCGCGACGCGCTCATTCTGCGTCGCGACGAGGCGGAGGCGCTCGCGTGCTTCCGCACACACCTGGACGCACTCGTCGACGGCAATGTTCCAATGGAATTGCTGACGCTCAAGAAGAATTTGTCGTCCAAGGTGGCACACAAATCGGATAGTATCGTACATGCGCGCGTGAACATGAAGCGCAAGGAGCGCGAGGCGGGATCGGAGGCGCAGGTGAACGAACAGGTCGAGTACGTCCTACTGAACGAGGGGCACAAGAATTCGAAGACGACCGATCTTGCCGAGGACCCGGCGTACGCCAAGGAGCACGGACTCGAACTCAATTACAAGTGGTACTGGGAGCACTGCATCCGCGACGCGATGAAAAAAATGCTCGAGTACGTTCCCTCCATCGACTACGCGAAACTCACGCGCGAGTACACGCAGCGTCTCGAGGCGAAGCGCATGGGGGTCAAAGCGAACGTGTTCCAGTCGATGTTCAAGAAGCGCACACAGGAGTAGGCGCGACTGTAAAAAGAAATATGGGGTATGCCAGCTCATCGACGGTTGCGCAGGTCGCGGTGCACGTCGGGATCGTCGCGATGCGCCTGTGTGATGCGCATGCGCGCACGCGGACAGAATGCGCGCACGCGTCCGCGCGCGACTCGCGCTGGTTGGTGTGCACGCGCATGCCCTCGAACCCGCCTGTGTTGTGCACGCGGGGCACGAATCACACCTTGTAGTAGAGTGTTCAAGCCTTTTTTAAAATTTAATCAAACACATGACGGGATTTAGAGACTTGTTTATGAAAATACAGTATGCCATAAGAATAACAATGTTTACTACAATCTGCACGATAACATCGCCAAGTTCACTCCATTTCCAGGGAAGGAAAATGTTTATCAACCTGGGACCAAGTCTCACAAAATTGACGAAAACAATTACTTTCAGGAGCAATCCAAGGAATATCCTGATCATTCTATTACGAAACCGCCTCGCCTTCCATTTCTTTTGTTTCGCGGGAGTCAACCCACTAGGCATCGACAAACCATTACGACCATCACCACCATCACCACCATTACCACTCTGAGTACCATTCATACCATTCATACCCTTCATGACCATGGGAATGGCAATGGCTGCGACGATAAGACCGATGATACCCATTGATATTTGTGTCTTGTTCGCCTCGATCACGTCGGCGAGGCCCTCGTTTTGGGTTCTAGTGTTTAAGGCATTTCCATCACTCATCTCCTTAACGACCTTGTCTAGACCATCGTTTTCCGTCGACATACCGTTCTTGGATACTGCACTCGCCATTAGTTCCGATGCGATACGTTTCCCAAGATCGACAGACGACGATGTGAGGGCAGAGGTGATCATGTCAATCTCGGAGCTGGCATCGAGGACTACATTTGTCAGGTCGATCTTGTTTGGTGCAATTATGACAATGGAGCTACTATTAAGCACCTTTATTCTCGTGTGCGACAGAGTTTGTGTAATGTCGGAGTTGATTTCATCAGTCTGTCGCTGGATACGCTCCCTAATGATCTGTTTTACCTCTGGTTGCATTGCATTAGATCCCGCCTGTTGTTGAATGGTATTGTTTGCAGTTGCCTCGACGATGGTCTCATAGTCAGCCTGTAGTTGGTTGGCCACTGTGGTTACGTTTTGGGACATAGTCCTCATTTTACTTCCTGCCTTTGCCTTTATGACGCTATTCTTGATATTGATCGATCCCAAGTCATTAATGCTTTTCTGGAGATCGTCTCGTTGTTTCATAACAATTTTCACAATTTCTGGGAATTCCCGTAGCGCAACAATTTTATCGAGCTCGTCCGCACGCTGCTGCATCATCTTCTCCTTCAACCCTGGAATGTGTTGAATGCGGATGCTCACCGACACGCGATTTGTGAGTTGCTGTTCTGTCTCCGATGACGATTGGTGAATACTGCAATTAATGCGCCGAGAGGCATCAAAAATGTCCTTACTGTCAAAGAGTAGACTTCCACATCCACTTTCTTGAAAACTACTGTTCATTTCCGCCTCTGAGGTCTGAAAGTTGGCACTAGCCGAGGCACTACCCCACATACCGAACATAACATCCATTTTTCCACTACTACCCCCTGATGTGGAGCTGTTTTTCGTTGCTGTGTCCATCATACGCTTACATTCCTTGTTGAGACCTAATGCCTTTCCGACAGATTTCATGTTGTCTGCAGCCTGTTTCGTCGTTAGTGGTTTGGGTGTCCCATTTTCACAGTTTAGGTTGTTGAAAATTTGTGCCGACATTGTGAGTAATTTATAATGTTATGTAATATTTTTTTTCCTACAATCTCGTGGATGTCACCGCAATACTTCTCATAGAATGATAAGTTTAGAGATTTAAAGCATTTTGAACCTATCTTAAAAAAAAGGCAATCATATCCGTCAAGAGGAACACATGTACGACCTGTGCAGGATCATCGAGACAATCAGATCCCACGAGGATCGACAGCGTCTGTTTGCACAGGCTACGAAGACAACAGTGGGAAGATCAGTCCTCCGCGGGCGCTACCGATTCCTCACAGACCAGGAATTTTCAGTGCAGTCTATTCTCGGTGGAGGTGAGTACGGACGTGTAATGTCAGGTACATTTGGAAACCGGGACATCGTACTCAAGCGCAACGTCAAGGTCAGCATGCGTGAGGACGTGAACGAGGTAATCATGCAGGCTCGGCTTTACTGCCGTCTCAGAGATCACCACGCGGCGGACGCGTCGCGCATGGCGCGAGTCCCTGAGACGATTTTGGCGGTGACAGTACCTGGGTTTGGACGCGTATTGGGAATGGAGCGCATGGACATTCCTCTTCTAGAACACGTTCAGAAGACAAGAATGTCTGCTCAGAGGCATGTATTGCGCGACGCACTCATCAAGGTATGTGAACTTTTGATTGTGTTACAAAACGAATTTTCCTTCATGCACGGGGATTTACACGGCGAAAACGTGATGATGCGTGGCGCGGACGATGTCTTTGTCATCGACTTTGGTATGGCAAGTGCAAAATTCGATGATCATCCACGTACCATCACGAGCGATCGATACAAGGGTGTTCCCTTTCACCCACATCTTGATCTTTTAACCCTTTTGACTGCGCTGCGTGAGGACTTGGGGTTGTCGAGACACGAGGGTGTCGCCGCGTGGTGCGGAGCCTTCGTAGACCCCTTTTGGACGACGGTGCGAAATGCACTCTTGCGCGACGGAGGCAGGTCGCGCGCCAAACTCCCGTACGGCGCACAGAGGACGGTGCGCACCGCTCGAGAGGAGATCCTATCGAGCGGTGAGGTCTATTACGCGCATCATCTACTTTACGAGGACATAGGGCGTGTGGCGTACCCACCGTGTGACCCTCGTAGCATGCTCCGACGGTTGCACGCATCACAACCCACACCAAAACGCCTGACGCGCGAGCGCCTCTTCGAAGACGTCTAATTACGGCGATGACTGCGACCACCGTGACGCCGGGATGAGGTATTACGACCACTGCGACGACTGCGACGACTGCGGTGATGATGTGGGTGACCAAGGCGATGATCGTGCCGTCTGGACGGTTGGTGGCGTCGTGAAAAGCGTCGAGAATTGTATATTGAATGGAGGTGTCCATTGCGACGGCGTCTCGGAGGAGATCTAGCTCGACTTCCACGCCTCCACGACGGACGCATTTTCCACATGCGGGTGACGTGTTTTCTCTAATGCATCTAATACTTTTTTGGACACATACTCTCCTCCCAGTTTCGTCACGTTTGGTACCAATCAGCATACCCTTGTGTGATGACGACAAGGATGACGTCGAAGATGACGACAAGGATGACGTCGAAGATGACGACATCCTTTCCGACCTTTGTCCTGAGCAAGTCCTGCGAGGTCAAGGAACTGACACGCAATGGCAACATTGTTCTTTTGATCACCAACCCCCTCGACAAGGCCTCCCTTCACTCGTTGCAGAACTCGCTCGTCGTCCTTCTCTTTGCCATGATGCCCATGACGCACGGCATGACCTCCGGCGACGCAGCGTCCATGGTGCGACACGTGGTGGGAGACGCCGAGGACGGCGTACACTTTCTCGTGTGCGTGACCCCCGACGAGGAGGACGCGGTGCATCGTCCCACGAGGGTGCACATGCGTCACGCCAACGAGCGCGTCGATCGCGACGTCGGACTCCAACGTCTGACGGTGGGGCAACGGGTGTATCCAATCTTTCACGTCTCGGGAGCATCGATGGATCCCTCCTGCGATCGTCTTGTGCCGCACATCACCGTGAGCGACGTGATCGTCTGCTGCGACGAGGGAGCGGGGGACGCCCTCCCGAAGGCGTGTACGCCCACATGATGAGGGCAAGGTATCGTCGGTAGGTGGGGTGCTCTCGATACTTGGTCATGTGTCGCGCGACGAACCCGTTGCGCTTTTGCTCCCACGTCGCGCCGCCGGTCACTCCCGCGGGCAGCGGACGCGACGCCATGGCGCGCGCGCTCCCCGCTCGCTCGTACTCGCGCATGAACCCCTTGGAGGATCGCGCGATGGTGCTCACACCGTGCCGCGACGCCTCCGCCTCGTAGGCGTGCGCCGCCGCGTAGGACATCCACGGGTACGTCATGTACGTTGTAATATTAGGATCACTTTAAAAAGGCAGGTACGTTGACCAGATTTCTCTGTCATGGTTCGTAAACATCGTAATGATTTGGCTGATCGCCATAACCTCTACTCCAATACAGGAGGTTACCCTCATCATTTCCGCGTTCATTTGCGATGAATGCGATGCTGAAGTTTCCCTGTTGAAATTGGTAAACGGTAATTTTTTTACCTATCATTCGTGCACCGATTTCAATATCAATGTTTGTTCCGAAATCCCCCCTCCACAAACCCTTCATATGTTTGTTCAAAGTTTCGTCATACGATGATACAGAATTGTCTCTCTGTGTGAACAGTCCCTGCACCAACAAATCTAACGTGGCATCCTCTTTCTCCTTTAGCTCACCAATCATATACATTATATGCTCTCTGTAATCTCCGGGAGTCCAAAAACGCCTATAATCCGGTGTGGTGTCAAGTTCCTTGAGTGCAGCGAATACACAGTCTCCGTTGCCCGGGATTCTTTTGACGCCGGGCCATCGTGAATATGCTTCCTCGATTACAGCATCACGAGGCAACTCCTCTGTCGGTTCTAACTTCCTATTCCACCATTCGTAGTCATTCTCCTCAACACGCAGTTCTATTTCGATAGTGATGTTTCCTGACATGCCATGTTTTTCGGGAGTGTAAAATTGATGCACAGGAACACCGTCTGCAAATACGTTGAATGGATCGGATGGAATAGGCACGACAATCATTTCGGTGAACATCTTTTGAAACGGAGTCGTATGCGAGAACTCCCCTGAAAATTTGCGTCCGTTATGATGAAGGTTCACGGTGACGTTGTTGCTTTTAACCGAGGGACTGGTGCGTTTACGAACGCCTCCTTTTGGTTTCATCATCCGAATCTCTGCTGCATCTGCCAGTTTTCGTTGTTCTTCCATTGCTCTATCGTCGCGCTGCTCCGCCGTAGTCACCAAATCCATAAAGTCCGGTCTCTCCCTGATTTCTCTGACGATTCCTGCTGGAATGGAGAAACCTGACTGTTCATACAGACTGTAAATCTCCCTGTCCACATCCCTCCTGTCGTCGAAAATCACATATTCTTCATCCTGACGTTGAAAACGTCCCATACGATGCCTCACGTATTCATAAACCCTCTGTGCAGCCAAACTACATGCAAATCGTATAGAGACACTTGATGTCCTTGCATGAGCCTTGACATATGTGAAGATAGAATGGACAATGGCATTCGCATTCTCAAAGTCCAAATCGTCATTATCAAAATATGTTTGCGATCGTAGTTCGAAAATGCTTCGCGTCTCGTCGAAATTGTCAATGAGGTCCTCTAAATCACGGAAGCCCTTTCCCAGACCCCATGCTGGTAAAACCAATGGTCTGTCACGCAGTACCTCTGATGAGTAGGATACTATTTTCGCACCCTCTTTGAACGGGAAACGATTCGCATCGTATTCCTCAAAATTAAAACGTGTGTCTTCATTCAATATTTTTCTCACGCGAGTCTTTTCCGTACCTCTCAGGTCTGATAGATTATCTACAATGACAACGGTTGCGACCGTTGGCCAAATCTCTGGTACATATTGGCCATTATTCCAATTCATTGCTGCCCCAACAAGGTAAATTGTGTTAGCCGCATCGATTGCATCTAATTCACGCTTTGTCTGATCGCCAATAGCACGATACCGGCGCGGTGATCTCCTCCGCGACGTCTTACGAGACGGCCTCTTACGCAGCGACGTTTTCCTCGGCGACTTACGAGATGGTTTTTTCCTACCTCCTGAACGGCTCCGTGGCATGCAGTATTTCATTGTATACTGTCAAAAACCTTTTCGACCACATGACGGAACGTAGCGTTTTCGCACGCGTTTGTACGAGACTCGTCGCTTGCCCGTGCGACAATTCACCTCGTCCTTGGCGCGGTGCAACCAACGAAGCGGTGCAACCAACGAAGAAGCGTTTCGCGGTTCTGGAGGGCCCGAGAAAGTGGATATCGGCGCATGTAGTCGCGAAAGTGCGTCCCGCACACGGGGCAACTGAGCACGTTGGGAAGAGACTCGAGTAGCGCCCTCCACGCGCGCCGCTTGCGCGTCACCTCCGCTTGCGAGAACTCGGCGTCGTCGTCGCACTCGCGTCGATGGGGAAAGTCGGAGGCAAGAAGGAAGAGCGAGTCCCACGTCCGTCGACCCCAGTGCGCCTGATGATGCGCGTTCCAGCTACTGTAGAGACGAGACGGGGAGGAGGAGGGACGGGACGCGCGACGCGTGTACGGATGGGACATTTCTATATTTTCGGTGTCGAACGAAAAAAATACACGAGAACCACGCAACCCACGCAGTCCCATGGAGTTTCTAAACACACTTCGTGATGCGAACGTGAATCTCCAGCCACATGGTGGGTTTTACGTACAGGCGACCATCCAGGGACAGAATCGATACATTGGAATTTTTCAGCGGTCTCTAGTGGGAGTCTATGCCATCATCGCAGCGCGCAGGTATCCGTATCACCTGTGCGACTCGGGAGTGATCCGACGCTGGGTGGAGAATATGGTGAACTACGAGCAAGAGACTCGTGTACAGCAACCTTCTGCGAAACGTCCTCGTACCCACGACTTGGAGTAACCGTTCCTCATACTATGTCCAGCATCTTCAGTACACTATGAAGTGCTTGGCAGTGTGAATTTCCCTGTTTGCTCCCGGTGATGATCATTTTGATCGCCTGTGCTTGATTCACCTGTTCGTCCGGATGGTCTGTGCGGACGATTTTACCAAATCCCTTGATCTCATAGTTGGCGCAGTTGCGTTTCGCAGTAGTTTCCTCGTGTTTTTTGGTATCGTTTAGAACCTTTTGCCTCTGTTTGTCCTCCCTTTTTTGTGCGACCATATCCTTCTTGTCTCGTTTTCCCTGAAGAATAGAGAGTTCTTCCAAATAGCGCATGCGTTCCGGGTTGTGTGTCGACCGACGTTCGCGGTCGTCGTCATTTGTGGGTGTTTCCACTGCCTCTCGATTTGCATGCTCATTCTCCTTGCTTTTTTGCTGTAGTTTCGCGATTCCACGTTCGCGAAACTGCATGTTGTCAATAGAGCGTTTTACCAGGTCCCGCACCATGGAGGTTACCTTGGAACGGTCGTTGGGTTCGGTCTCCAAATCAATGCGAGCGGGTTCCCACCCCGCAACACGCCGATAGTACTCTGTGTCCATCGCCACATCCTGGAACAGTTGCATACCCGCAAAGAATTGAAATCGTGCACGTTGCAGATCGTTGAGACAGTCAAGGGCGTGCACTGGTACGTGCAACGGTGCCGAAATAGTCTCGCGGCGTGTTCCTACTTTGTATTTGGTCACAAAGTTTTCCATTTCCGTGGTGATGGTTCCGATGCCTCCCGGGGACGTACGCATCGTCGCGTTCACGACGGGGGCACCCCATCCGAGTGTCATGACTGGAATGGGAAGATGGAATGTGAGTGTGCGTTCACTCTCGGGAAGACGAACATGTTTGCACAACCGCTGCCCACGCCCCATCTGCTGCACCACGCTAAAGTACGATGAGGTTAGATCCAAATAAATGTGCCGCACTTCCGTGAAGGTTACCCCCACTCCCAGGTCGCCTGCACCGCCGATGAAGAGTTTACAAACGTTCCCATCGACGTTGGACATGGCATTGTACGTCGTCTCAAGGAATGATTTGACCGCCTTTTGCACAGGCATCTTGTCCTCATTGCGGTACGAGCCGAATAGAATTATTCGCGACGTGTCGGCAAGACGTCTCGCCTCGGCACTTTCCAACCACCTGCGCACCAGCGCGAGACCGTGTGCCTCGTGGAGCAACCACAGTGTTTTCCCCGTCCGTGCAAACGCATCCTTCACAATATGGCGCGCCATGTCAACGGCGAATCCGGAAACGTCTGCATTCTCATTCAGAATACCACCGACACGCGTCCCTTCCGATATCACTGCGGACGCCTGTGCTGCTCGCAGTTGACGTCCTCCATAGAATACATTCATCCAGTACGATCCCTCGTCTTGTTTGTATTCCGCTAGACGACGAGGGTACAACACACGAAATTGCGACTCCTCATAGTAATAGTGGGCGGGGGTGTAATCAAGGTGTTGGCTGTCTCGCCGCGCTATGGTAGTGGATAGGTTTGCTACCGTAAAATCCTCCTCTCGTTCGTTCCGAATCACGTAAAACTCGGGATCCTCATCGCCTGTTACAGATTCGATAACATGCTTCGATCCCTTGCGGGTTACCCTCAGCACCGCGCGACGTGTATTCTTTTTCAATGGCGCATCGAACACGTACATATTGTGGGTTGCCTTGGACGTTTTCACCACAACGTGACTTGCGTGAATGGTAATACCCTCCACACCGTCGCGAGGAACGAGGCGTTTGTCCAAATTGGCAATTTCAAGCTCAATAGAACCATTGCGACCGACGACGTCCTCGGTGGAGAGTGTTACACCATCTCCCAGCTTCACAGGATACATTTGCGAAAAGGCGATACGCGACCGGACCCAGCATGGTTGACGTGTTTCTCTCCACGAGGTACTATCCTTTTTTGTTGCTTTGTCCAACCAGGCACAAGTCCCAATACGTGGTGGAGAACGACCAAAGGGACGGAGACCATCCTGAGACCATCTAGGCATTTCCGTTTCTGTGCGCAGAAGCATCGGATTTGACGTCCACGCTTTGCTTCGTTCCCAGTACTCAATCTCGTCGCCCTGTTTCGTCGGAACGTAGTGTTGCGTTTCCGCGTGCTCCTCAAACCATTGGTCCGCGCGTTTCGCCACTTGGTACTTTGCAATGAGACTCTGCAACCTCCCAAGACCGTACGTGGGAACTGTGTTCTTCTCTTCCTCTCCATCTTCTTCTACCGCATCGTCGTCATCCTCACGTTTTGGACGACCAGGTTCGAGAAATTCTGGCGCGACGTCCATGAGAATTGGCATCAAATTTGGATAGGACAGTTCATCTGCACTAGCAAAAAGTTGCGTCGGTTTGACACCGAAGACGGACACAAACCCCTCGTATGGTCCCAGATCTACGTTCACAATACCCTTTTTCTTTTTCAAAATCACTCCTGCCTCCCCAACTGGGTCTTGTGGAGACGGAGGCATGACGGGATCCATTGACCCGCCCGCAGCACGGTAATACCCTGATACTCCCATGTACGGTGTCTCGTGTGGATCGGGAGATGATGGAGGTGCATCATTGTCCACATCACTCTGCGCAGTCGCATTATCGCTCTGCGCAGTCGCATCATCGCTCTCCACACCCTTATCCGATACATCGATGCGTTTAGACGTCACAGATGCACCACGAATCCAGTTAAGAATCTGAACCGCAGCGCGTGCTCCGTCTCCCTCGACAATGGGCGTGGCGGTGAGACCAATCAAAATACACTTGGAACACTTTTGCATTACTTTTTTCATACCTGAGAAGATGAGGACTGCCTCCTTCAATTTGCGGATGTCCGAATCGGTGGGAACCCTTTTTTCTCCCGTCTTACTGTCTTCTCTGCACGATATACTCCTGTCCTTGCATTCTATGGCTAACTTCAACTTGTTTTCGTAGCTAGTTCGGTACGCTCGGTCGCCGAAAATCTTACGCTGTTGCACACGATTCAGATTGGGATTGCGTTCATCAAAGAGGTTGTGCATCTCATCGACGAGGACGATTTTGTCGTTAAAAGAGACGCTCGGTGTGCGTCCTGTGGTGTTAGAAAATATAGGGTGGTTGCGGTAAAAGCCTAGTTTGTGATCCTGATACGTCATGAAGACGATACGTGATCGCAATTCCCATATTTCTGTCTCGTCCCTGGACCCCTTCCTCATTGCCTCGAATACCTTGAGACGATCGCGATCCGGAAACATATCTGGCACCTTTGCATCGACTTCCTCGCTCTCTTTGTCGTAACCGTCCTGTATGTTGTCTTCGTCGTCCTCACTAGAACGTTTCGCGCTAGTTTTCGCGGCAGTGGTTGTTCCGTCTGTTGAGGCGTTTCGGGTTAGCATGGTCTGGAAACCTAACGCAGCGACAACGTACCACAAATATTCAGAATCTCCTTTGATCGGATCTGTGACCGTTTCATATCGATAAAGTGCCTCCAGTAATCGCAGGCGCGTCGGGTTTAGTTTGTCCGTGGACGTTTCCGCAACCTTCACGATGCCAGACCTCCATTTTAGGTACCAGCGCTTTAGAGGACGATCGGACGGAAGAAGTTGGATCATGTCCTGTACGATCTGGAGTTGCACCACGTACGACGGCACCACGATGACCTTGTCGCGCATGTCGTAAAAGAAATTGTCCAGAGTGTTTATCATGACAAACGATTTCCCCGTGCCCGTCGGATGGATTATGAGTGATCGCGAAATGGGAGTCAGAGGGTGCAGTAGGGCGCGCGCCGTCGCTTGATGCAACATTGGTTCACGCGTACCATCGCTACGCACCCTATTGCATTCCCGTGCACCCGTCACATGAAGTGTATTTAGAACCTTGGTCGTCATCGCGTTGAAACCAGGTGTGCCCTGGAGCATGATGACACCCTCTTCGTTTTCCCACAAACGAAATCTCGTCACCTGTGCATTGAAGGCACGCATCGCAAGTTCAAGGACCGGCTTGGGATGATCGTCCTTGATCAGAGTCTCCATTGATCCAATGGGAATGCTCTCAAGCTCCGGAAATGTGAATCCGTCATCGGGTGTGAGTCCACATGTGACATTCTGAAATGCTCCAGGAAACTGCCGCGTCAATACGCGTTCCTTCTTGACGCGTTTCGTCATATCCACCTTGTACTGACGATCTCGCGCCTCTTGTTCGCGTTTAAGTTTTTCGACCATCTGTTCCTGAATTCGCTGATATCGCTTTTGCGCCTTTTCCAATGCGACGCGATCACGTATTTCCCTTTCGCGCTGTTTTTCCGCCTCTCG
>TARA_B110001450_G_scaffold171525_1_pt1 | contig 23526 bp, 18 predicted proteins | sample TARA_B110001450 | Tara Oceans TARA_B110001450 (sample SAMEA4396538) | marine metagenome | biome: Polar Biome; feature: [SRF] surface water layer (ENVO:00010504); material: water (ENVO:00002006), including particulate matter (ENVO:01000060) such as... | depth 5 m | reverse complement strand
CAGCGGACAAGCGGACGCGGGTTCAATTCCCGCCGCCTCCACCAAATTATGGCCCCGTGAGGGGCTTTTTTTTGCATCAAGAAATCTATCTAAAGTTTGTTGAGAATTATTTTGGATCAAATGACTCTGACCCACTGCTGTCCCACCTATTTTCGCCATCATATCAGCCCCAGTTGAGGAGAGATTATTTCCCGGTCTGGCGGCGGTTTAAATAGCTGTATCAAATCCCGCTTGGCAAACAAATTGACATGAATCAGGCGGCTCATTTGCTGGAGGCTTTGACTAATCTTGGCCTGAAATTTCAAATATGCCAATATCAGATAAACACAGAGTGCGACCATGACCGGTGTCATTACTGCGCTATCCGTGTTGCCAATAAAGGCCTTAATTTTGAGGTTTTGTTTGATCCATTTAAAGAACAACTCAACCTGCCAGCGTTGCTTATAAATATCGGCAATGGTCTTGGCTGACCAATCAAAATGATTCGTGATAAAAACATAATGTTTGCCTGTCTCGGTATCGCGATAGCCTATTCGTCTCACCGCTCTCAAGTTATTTTTGCTCGAACGCAAAGAGGTATATTCGATCATCTGATCACTGGTGATTCCCTGCGATTTATCCACTGCTCGGCGCTTTAATACTCGAAATTTTGCGTTGCCTTGAATGCGGGTAACCCAGACTATTCCCGTGCTAGTCAATTGGTTATGCCAACGGTAATCGGAATAGCCCTTGTCAAAAACCAGAACACTACCTTTGGGAAACTTCATCAGTTTTGCTTGCGTTTGATCCCCTGTTTTACCGGGCGTGACGGAGCGCAAACAGCCGGTGACCATGATCCTTGATTAAAGACATGAGTAAAGCTCATGCCGCCTCTGGCGAGACGGTCGATGCTGGGTGTTGCGACGCGGGTGTTGCCCAGTGCTGCGATAGTATCAGCCGCCTGGTCATCGGTGAGAATAAATAGAATGTTTAAGGGTTTATCACCAGCGTGAACAGTAATACAAGCACTTAGTGCAAGAACAAATTTAGCTATTATTGTTAAAAATTTCATCTCATTTATGGCGGCTTACAGACTCCCTGAGTAGGGCACACTCAATTCCGATAGCTGTCTTGCTGTGTTGGCAATAAGCTGCTGGACTTCTTTCATAGCTGGTGATGAGCTTGTACCTTTAAGAAAGGGTACGGTCAGAGTGCCTATAACCTGGTCAGAATCGCCAATAAAAATGGGGAAAGAAATGTCGACCAGGCTGGTAATAATGGAGCTGTTTACTTTTGCAAAGCCTTTTCTCTGGATCTGGGGCAGAGATTTTTTCAGCGCTTCTGCATCCAGTGAATCATCGATATCTGCCAGGTTTTCAATGATGTTCTGTTGCTCTATTTCGGGCTTCCAGGCCAGTAAGACACGACCGGATCCAGACTCATGCAAATAAAGGTGGTGGCCCAGATGAACGGAGAAGCCGACACTGCTGGGGTTCTCAACTTTGGCGATAACCACCATGCGGTTCTGGCTTTCCACTGCAATGTGACAGGATTGAAAGATACTGGCCGAAAGCTCGCGCATAATAGGGTAGGCTGTCTCAACTAAAGTGCCAACGGGCGGTACCCGCAGGCCCAAGTCGAATAGTCGATTAGTAATATGGAATAAGTCAGAGCCGGTATTTCGCTCCAGGTAACCCATTTTTTCCAGTGCTGCCAGCATCCGGAAGAGTTCACTTTTGGAGCGCTTTAATGTGGTGGATATCTGTGCCAGAGACATTGGCTTTTGTTGTTCTGCAAGCAGCTCTAATATCTCAAAGCCTTTCTCTAAGGCTGGCGCGGAATATTCTCTTTTTTTCTTAACGACCATGCTAAGTCCTGATATTTAATTTTTGATAGTGGGCAGAATACGTAGCTTGTAATTCGTGTTGTTCGTATTCATAGCTATTCTGGCTCCTTGTGCGTATTGGAAATTACGGGGTCCGCTATTCAAGAGGGAACAGTTAGTTATCAATCAATAGCCCTTGTACAAGACCCTCTATTGTTATTTTTGGAACGATTGAGATAGTGCTGTATTGTTTTGCAAACCGCTCCGAGCTAGACATTGACTTAAGTTGCTCTAAGCCGTAAGGCATCCAGTTACTTCCCGGTAGCCAGCCTGAATCATTGTAGCTGTATGCACCCCGGTAAGGACTTAGCGAAGTAACACCTTGGGCCGCCAATTCATCGCTTTGAACGATACCATTTTTTAAGCTCTCATCTTTGGGGATTAGGTTCAATCCGGCTAATTCTCCATTGATAAAAAACTCGCGGCGATTACCGGTTAGGTTGCCTTGAATCGAACCTCTGTCGACAATCGAGATAGTACCATTTTTAGGTCGTTCAGGGTGCGACAGACCCTTTTTAAATTGAGATCTAAATAATGGCTTTTCTCTGGGTCCAACTCTATCGTCAAGTGCTTCAATCAGGTTATTTAGTCCATTCCAGTCTGAAATTGGGGGGAAGGTTTTATCAAGGCTGGCTTTGGATCGGCGTCCATGATCTAGCACATTCCTGGTAAACGCGCTGGCAACATGATTGTGTACGTCGGTATTGTTATAAACATTGAAATCACCATAGCCTTCCAGATTAATACCTCTTTTTGATGACCAAAACACATTGTGATGTAAATTGAGTTGGCTGCCAGCCAGATCCAACCTAAAGGCATTGCCATTGATATTGTGGATCCAGTTATGATGCACATCGGCATCTGCTTGAGGCCCTTTTGGCATATAGATACCTGAGACATCGCTATTGTACTTTCCTGCATTGAAGATGTTGTTATAAGAGACTTCCGGTTGCTCATTTATCGAAAACTTGGTATTAATTCTTATCAATATGGCATCAGAATGATTGTTGAAAAAGGTATTTCGGGTAATAACATAAGTCCCTTTCGCATCAATAACAACAGCCCGGCTTTCGAAATTTGCATGGCGATTATTTTCAAGAAAAACAGAGTTGTCTAGCGTTAACTCACTTCCTGTTAATTTAAGTGCGGTGTTTTTTGCTCCGACAAATAAACTCTTTTCGATAACAATTGAAGTGCCTGCCAACTCAATGGGTTTATTAATCGCATTGCCTTTTACTCGGTCGATGAATAGTAGCTCTTCACCTATGTAGCTAAAATGCGTATCAGAAAAGACAATATTATTATTGTTACTATTATCCAGCTTTACCGAGCAAGTTAAAAAATCAATACCTTGAATAACAATATTAGTTAATTCATTTGGCTGGTTAATACAATAATCACGGGTTTTAGTCAGGATCTTGGCCTGGTTTGGGTTAACCCCGTTTAAGGGCTTTAAAAATAATGTACCTTGCTCTGCATACCACTCGCCAGGGGCATCAAGTAAATCCAAATCTCCGGCGAGAAAAAAATTTGATTTATTGGGGTGCCATGGGTGTTTTTCGGGCATTGTTTTCAATGCATCGATGGATCCTCTGCGACCGTCTTCGCCGGTAAATTTCTGATGGTAAAAGTTATCATCATTCCAATGTAATACCTTGCCGTCGAAGGATTCAATACGGCGGCTGTAGTTACTATTACCTTTGCCATAGCGAATAAAAACATAAGCATCCGTTAAATCAAGCCCGGAAATTTCATCAAATGCCTTTGAAGTAAGTACTCCAGGGCCGGTGCCATCCGTCGCTTTCGCCCATTTTTTTTCTTCAAGCCAGTTTTCTGACCATTGAATGTTAGGCCACTGTGCCCAAGTCATTGCCTGGTTGTTGAAAAATAATTGCTTAATCTCATTGTTTACAGTGGCTTTGTAAATATTATTTTGATGTTTTTCAAACTTGGCTTTGATGGTTTCTAATCCAGAAAAAATAACTTTTCTGGGATTTTTTGCCTTTAATGTTATGCCGGATTTTAGTTTGAGTGATCCAGAATAAAGGCCATCTAAAATCACCAAGGTATCGCCAGCAGACATTTTATCGATGCCATATTGTACAACTTTAAAAGGTGTCTTTGCTGATGTGCCGGGGTTGCTATTGTCGCCAGCTGGAGAGACATAAAAAGTCTGGTTGTTTGAGTGCTTATCCGAAGCAGCGTAAGCCGATATGTTAACAATGCAGGCAAGTACGATAATACTAAGTCGGAAATTTTTCATCTTAATTACACCTTACTTTTTATATATTTGTTAAAGAATAACTATTTTTTAGGATAGTATTAGTGCTGTCTATCTGGACGATATCCGGATTTTAATCGGAGACAGTCTGTCTATCATTGATTGCTTATTAAAACTGCCCATTTGAAAGGGCAGTTTCAAAACAAACACTACAACGAGACTTCTAAAACGTAACCTATAGTTTGATTAACCAATTTGGGCAATTGTATTTCGATGACATTATTCCCTTCTGACCATATCACTTTGCCATTTTGACCTAATACGCGAATATTTTTAATGTTCAGACCTTGTAAGGATTCCACTGAAATCTTATTGCTATCAGGTTTTGTAAATGAAACAACATAGACTTTGTTTTCTTTAGCGGTAAACCAAAAGTCATTCTCTTGAAAATCAAAAGTAACCTTAGCTTTTTCTCTTTGCTTGGTACCTTTCATGCTGACTTTAGTGGGACCTTCATGATCAACCTTCCAGGGTTTAGAGTCATATATGGCTTCACCATTAACACTTAGCCACTGGCCTACTTCCTTTAAAATATCAGCCGATTGTTTCGGTATTACACCATTGCCATCTGGCCCAACATTTAACAAAAAGTTACCGCCTTTGCTGACATTGGCAATTAGCCAATAAAGTGTCTCTTTAGGGCTTTTCCAATCAGTATCATAAGACTTAAAGCCCCATGAATGATTGGTTGTCGCAATTCCCTCCCAGGTATTGGTGTTGGCTTTATCAGGGATAACATTGTCTCCCGGTGTGCCAATATCACCAAAGCCATTGCCTATTCTGGCATTGACCAGAATTTCAGGTTTGGCATTGTATAAGGTTTTATAAAATTCCATACTGTATTTTGGGGGGATGTAAATAGGGGTATCAAACCAAATCTGAGTTAAATCATAATGGGCTAATAGTTCTTTCACCTGTGGAATTGACTTATTGTTGATGTAATCGTCAAAAGCGATAGCTGCCGGATCAAAATTGTTAACAAAAAGGGCTCTTCTTGGTTTTATACCTGGAGCTGGGCCATAGTCTTTAAGACCGCTATCACCACCACTTCGCCAATCAAGGGCATTAGAATAATAAACGCCAAAATCAATGCCGGCTTTTTTCGCGGCTATTTCCATTTCTTTAATGACATCACGACCAAAGGGAGTAGCATCGACAATATTAAAGTCACTTACCTTAGAATCGAATAGCGCAAAACCGTCATGATGTTTTGAACCCATCACGATATATTTCATGCCCGCTGCTTTTGCGATTGCTACCCATTCATCGGCATTAAATTGCTCCGGATTGAAGTTTTTAGCATGTTTTTCATATTCAGCACGAGGGATTTCTTTACGGCGCATAATCCATTCGGCAACTCTTGGTCCTGTGCCGCCGTCTTCCATTTTCTTACCTTTGTATACGCCGCCAAATTTAGAATAGAGACCCCAGTGAATGAACATGCCGTATTTGTTTTTATTAAAACGCTCCCGTCCTCGCTGCTTTGCCGGAGAACTGTTGAGTTCCTGCCATTCTTTAGTGAGCGTTTTCATTTCAGTTGAGCAGGGAATGCCTGAACCTTCAAAGCCGTAGAAAACTTTTTTTTCTAATTCACTTAAGGCGTTATGGGCGGCAAGTTCTTCAGCTGAACAGCCTTGTGAATTTTGCTCTGCCAATGATAATAAGGATAGGCTAATTAAGGCCATAGAAAAAAATTTACTGATTAATTGTTTATTCATAACGCACTCTTCTCTTGAAGTTAAGATTGAAGTTAGGGTCGTAATTTAAGTTAAAGTCGTTCTGCATAAATAAAGAATGCCGCCAAAGGCTTATCATTAGCTTCGCCTTTATTATTTTTGTTTGGTTTGTCACTATTTTGTATGTCGCTGAACCAGGCTTTAATATCTACCGCTTGTTTTTCTAATGGCAGCTCAAAACTAACACTCGTTGTTGCTTCGGTTAGTTTTTTTACATAGGTCTGATCATTGATACTTAAATAGGCATATCGTTTTGGGATTACTTTATTGGCAGGTTTATCGTGAAATAATACTGTAAATCGATATAAGCCTTTTTCAGCGGTTTGCACTTTCCAAGGGGATATTTGATATTTTTTTTCGTTGCCTAACCAGCCTTTTTTTGACCATTGATCGTCGCCAAAACCTACGGTATGCCCCACTTGTTGGGTGTTAGGTGCTAGCCAATCATGGCTGGTTAAACGCGCCGGATTTTCACGAGGTGAACCAATAATTGCGCGGGTAGTTTGTAGCCTGTTATCGGTATTATACTGCCACCATTGTTGATATTGGCTGGCCATTTTGTCAGCGATTTCAGGATGTTTGTCGATAATATTCTCGGTTTGACTCGGGTCTTTACTTAAGTCAAATAACTCAACAATATCTTTGTTGCTATTGCCTTTAACATAGCGCCATTTTCCCTGCATAACCGCATAGGGCCGGTTTGGATCTGGGTTTATTACTCGTTGCGTAGTGACCGTTAGCGTTCTATCTGGCAATTCAGTGCCATGTGTTAACGCCGATTTTAAACTAATGCCGTCGGTATCAAGTGTACTGATATCAACGCCAATTAAATCTAATAAACTTGGCATTACATCAAAGTGTGCAGACAAACCATCAATAGCGCCAGGTTCAATCAAGCCGCCATTTGGCCAAGAAATATAAAAAGGCACCCGGTGACCACCTTCATAGGCAGAGTTTTTAGCACCACGCATATCGAAATTGAGAGTGGTAATTTTATGTCCTAGCTTTTGTTCTATGAGTGCTTTGGTTTTTCCTTTGACTAATTTGGCACTTTTTGTGCCCATTACAGAGCCGTTATCAGTCATAAAAATAAAAATAGTATCATCAGTAATACCGTTTTTATCCATTACACCTTGAAGACGCCCCATATTCTTATCAATGTTGGCAATCATGGCGTAAAACAGCGCTAACTCCTCTGGCACTCCTAATTGTCTATAAGGTTCACTATATTGTTCAGGCGCACGAAATGGCGCATGGGGTGCATTTGTTGATATAAATAAGAAAAACGGCTCGGCTTTATTGGCATTGTTATCGATAAAGTTAATCGCTTCATCAAACCAAATATCGGTAGCGTAACCGTCATATTTTTTGGGGCTGCCATTAAGAAAATAAGTGTCGTTAAATTGTGTATTGCCCCAATAATCGGGTGTTTGGCCTACGCCACCGCCGCCATGCAATAGCACATGATCAAAACCTTGATCTTGGGGGCGAAACGGATAATTATCGCCCAAGTGCCATTTTCCTACTATGCCGGTTGTGTAGCCGACATCTTTTAATACTTCCGGTAAGGTCTGAATTTTGTCGGATAAAATATGACGTCCCATTACCGTGTGCCATACCCCCGCGCGTAATGAATATTGGCCACTCATTAATGCAGCACGTGTAGGTGAGCAGGTTGGATCAACATGAAAGTCAGTAAAGCGAATACTGTTATTGACTATTTGATCAATGACCGGCGTTTTAACAATAGGGTTTTTATTGTGACCAAAGTCGCCATAGCCCTGATCATCCGTCATTACCAAAATGATATGAGGCCGTTGGCTGTGAGCTTGTGCAGCGGTATTTTTGACTTTTTGCTTATCATTAACACAGCCACTCAGCGCCAGCACTCCAACGACCGTGCATAAGCCCGCTATTGTTGTTATGTTTTTTAACATTTCTGACTCTTGTTGAAATCAATAGTGGCTTTAATGGTAGACACTATAATGGCAGACACTTTCTATTCAGCTATATCAAAGCCTTTAACAAAGGGCGATACGGGATTCTTACATATATCAAACATCGTTTACAATATAAAACAACCGCTATGCTCTGTGTTGTTGCAATTTTATCGCTATCAGCTGTGCTTTACTGTATTAATTGAGTTCTTATCAACTTGAAATTAACAAATAATTTTTTTCGGTTTTTTACTTTTTCTTAACTACCTGATTTATATAGATAATTTATGTTTGAGAGATATTTTTTTTTGCAGCGCGCAAAAAAATAGCAATTAAACATTGTTTTATATATAAAATATCGTTTAATATCTTGTTGATAATAATAAAGTGTTTCTAAAAAGAACTGTAATATATTGGAGTCTTGATATGAATTTATGTGGTGATAAAAAAAGTAAGTTGTCTGCGGCCATTGCCTCAGCGGCGATGGCGACCTCATTGCTGACCAGCCATACGGCTTTATCGGCTGAAGATCAGCTGGTGGAGGAAGTCGTTGTTACGGGGATTCGTGGCAGTGCGGCATCGCAGCGTGACGCGAAGAAAAACTCCGATGGCATAGGTGACTCAATTTTTTCTGAAGATATGGGAAGGATGCCTGATGAGAATATTGCCGACGCCATGCAACGTATTACTGGTATTGGTATAGATAGGGAGAATGGTGAGGGCACCACGATCACCGTTAGGGGTGTAGATGCCAGCCTTAACAATGTCACCCTGAATGGTGTGGTATTAACCAATGGCGGTGACGACAATGCCATAGATTTTTCGACCATGTCGGCGGATATGCTGCAATCCATCGAGGTATCTAAAAGCTCTAGTGCTGACCAGGATGAGGGTAGCCTGGGTGGCACCGTAAACCTTAAGACAAGAGCTCCGCAGGACATTAAAGAGCAACAAATAACCGCGTCGGTACAGTATAAGACCAATGATCTAGCTGAAGATGACGATGTGGCCGTTAAAGCAGGTTATGCTAATAAATTTGCCGATGGCCGTTTTGGTGTAGCCCTTTCTGGTTATTATGATGAGAAGACGGTTCGCATCGATTCGATCGCAAACCCGAATTGGGATGTGTACAATTTGAGTAAATCTGTTTACCAAGACTCCGGTGACGCAGCTACTCAGGGCTACGAGCCAAAATACTTTTCGCCGGAAATTAAGTTTAATGATCGTGAGCGCATAGGTTTAGCGGGTTCTTTTGGTTTCGATATAAATGATAACAGCGATCTTGTGCTCGATTTGAATTACACGCGGACCAATGTCGAAGCCCTTACCCACAGCATGCGTTTGACTGCGTTGACAAAAGACAATGTGGTTGACCCGGTAAGTCAGACTTCACTGACTGGCGGCAACGCCAAGACAAAAGTAAACCAATTATCCCGCCTGCAGGAAACGGAAACAGATACCCTACTGGCCGGTCTAACTTATAGCCTTGATTTGGATGACTGGAAGCTGGTTGCCAAGGCAAATACCAGCCGGACAGAGCAATCATGGTTAAAAAATCGCCGGCTCAACTATCAACAAAAAAATATGCCTTCTACCCACAGTTGGTTGAGCGGCAGCGGCTCAATCATGGATTTCCCTGAATTTACCCTGCCAGATCATACCAATGAAGACGGCACTTACGACCTTAGCGGCGCCGACTTGTTTCAGATATGGGATGATAACCGTGAAGTACAGGATGATTATCATTCTGCCAGTGTTGATCTAACAAAGATTTTGAACTGGGGGCCTGTCACCGACATAGAGTTCGGTGCAAAATATTTTGAACGTACTAAGGATCGTAGCCAGACTCTGGGGAAAACAGGTATTCCTAAAGGAACTAAGCTGAGCGACCATGCGATGGACTTCCCCGTAGATGACTATTTTTCTGGGGTTGCCTCTCAGGCTGCTGAGGGCTGGACAGTACCTGATTTTGACGCGGTGTATAACGAGCTGTTACCTAACGGTTATGAGGGCGATGATGATCTTATCAATACTTATGTGATTGAAACCAAGGCGTCGGCAGCTTACCTGAAAGCGAACTATATCGCGCTTGATGACCGTCTTAAGGGTGACGTGGGTATTCGGATTGTGACCACCGATGCCTCATCTAAAGGTCATCAGGGTTTTAACCTAGTAGACGAAAGCGTTACTGTTCCCTTTAATGAAAGTCATAGCTACAACAACGTCTTGCCTAGCTTTAATATGCGCTATACCTTAGCGGACGATATGATATTGCGTGGCAGTATTGCCGAGGTGATGGCGCGCCCAGTTATGACGCAGCAGCGTCCGGGTACGGTTATCACGGCTACTAGTACTACCCCTAGAGGAACGGGTGGCAATATTAAACTTGATCCTACCGAAGCGACTCAGTTTGATGTTTCCTGGGAATGGTACTTTGATGAGACTGGGATGCTCTCTGTTGCGGCATTCTATAAAGATATCAGCTCTTTCTCCTACCAGAGAACAGATCTCAACAGCTATGAATGTCCCTCTGCGGAATTAGTAGATCCGGTGACAGCCTGCCAACATCTGGTGGATGACGCGGGAGTGCCGGTAGAAATGCCCGTCACGGCTGCGGTTAATGGTCAAGGTGGAGAGATTACGGGGCTGGAGCTTGCCTATCAGCAAAACTTCACTTTCTTGCCAGGCGTTTTGAAAGATACCGGTATAATTTTTAACTATACCTATACGGATAGTGAGGCAACCTATGTTGATAAGACTGAGGATGCCGACGGCTCTTATGCCGATATGCCTTTCCTGAACACCTCTCGCGATACCCTTAATACCACGGTCTATTGGCAGCGTGACGGTCACTCACTGCGTTTGGCTTATAACTATCGCTCTGAGCGTTTGGTGACGCCCTCACGATTAACCTCGTCTTTGTGGCGTGATTCTGAAGAGTCTCTGGATTTTTCGGGTGTTTTTAACGTCAACGATAATTTTAATGTGACCGTTGCGGCCACTAACTTGACTAACGAATCCAGCCGTATCTATTCAACCTTGACGGTGGGTGAGCCTGGATTTGAGGGTGAGGGTAATGCTCTGGATGGCGGCGTTCCAACATGGCGTAGCACAAACGTCTATAACTCGGGCAGAACCTACCGGGTTGGCGTTACTTATAGTTATTAATATTGGGTCCCAACATGGCGTAGATCAAGCTTCTCTAACTCGGGCAGAGCCTATTGGATGGGTTTGATCTACAATATGTAATAGCGATGAATAACTCGTTTATTCTCTATTTGGATGCGGGCCTTTGGCGAGGACGCATCCTTTTTCAGTTAGTCTGAGATCTCAGGCTGTTTGAGCTTAGTTGATGCAGCTCATGTGAAAATAGCATGTAATTAATGACTGGAGTGAATGATGAAAAAATTAATAGCTGGGGTATTGGTTCTGGCGTTTGTTGCAGGTTGCGCTCCCGAGGATGCCAAGCAGCAAGCTAATGCGGTTTCCAAAGCGCTTGTTAATGGCGTTAGCGAAAAACCGCAACGCCCCAATGTGATTGTAATTCTCGCCGATGACATGCGTGAAGATGCGGCGGGTTTTACCGGCAACAAACTGATCAAAACCCCTAATATCGACAAGCTGGCAGCCAGCGGTACTATCTTCAGCAATGCTTTCGCCACCAGTGCTGTTTGTACCCCCAGCCGTACTTCGCTACTAACGGGTTTGTATGAGCGCCGTCACGGTATTAATTTTAACTCTAATAGTAGTATGACCAATGCCGCTTATCGTCAGACTTATCCGATGCTGATGAAGGACGCCGGCTATTTTGTCGGTTACGTTGGAAAAAACCATACCCCTATCGGCATCAATGAGGCGGGGGTTGCGGGTTACAAAAGTACGGTAATGGATACTAGTTTTGACTATTGGTATGCCAGCCACAAACACTTGGGTTTTTATCCGAAGGAACGCAAGGCGCACGCCATTTTCAAAAATGCCAAGGCCGATAGCCAGATCGAGATCATCCAGGAGGGCATGGAAAACTTTCTGCACCCCAATGATGCTTTTCAAGCCGGCTACCAGTTTCTGGATAGTCGCCCCCAGGACCAGCCTTTTGCTTTGTTGATTAATTTTAATGTGCCTCATGGCAATGGCACCAGCTCAATGGAGCAGCGCGAAAGTGATCTTGAACTCTACAAAAGTGTTTACCGCGATCTTATAGATCAGGTTCAACCGCCGGCTACTTTTGTAGCGCATAAAGACGTCAAACAGCCCAAGCTGCCCTTGAATGTGCACAATGGTGAATACATTACTACCTATAACTATGCCATGGCGGTCGATACCCTTAAAGAGCGTAAAATCCGTGAAATGCAAACCATCTCAGGCATCGATAATTTACTGGGTAAGCTACAAAGCCAATTGGAGCGGCAGGGAGTTGCAAACAATACCATTATCGTTTTTACGTCTGATCACGGTTTGCTGCATGGTGAGTTTGGTTTACGCGGCAAGGTATTTTTATATGAACCTTCAGTTAGCATTCCACTGATTTTTTATGACCCTCGCTTACAAAACAACACTGAAAAACGTAATGAGCTGGTTGCCTTGGTGGATATTGCACCTACCTTACTTGATCTCAGCGGCACGCCCATCCCGGAAGAGATGCAGGGCAAAAGTTTAAAGCCATTAATGCAGGGCGAAGAGACGCAATGGCGGCAGGAAATTTTTCTGGAGAACATGATGACCATCCAGAATTACCCGCGAATGGAAGGGGTCAGAACTCATCAATGGAAATATATTCGCTATTTCGATCGCCGCAATGACAGTGACTATAGCGAGATGATTAATGCTTCCATTGATGGAGAAAAACCTCTTTACGAAGAGCTCTTCGACCTCGTTAATGACGCAGAAGAAAAGCACAATGTGATTAACGACCCGGCTAATGCGGCAATTCTTAAGCAGTTGCGCAGTCGTACTTTAGAGTTGGTAGAAGAGTATCGCGGTACTGAACCCTTGAAAACTCATGTCAACGAAGGCGAGGCCGAAGCTGTCGACCCTCTACTGGGTTAGCTGAGGGTAATGTAAATATTGAGGTTGCTTAGCGCAACAAACCAAGGCGTTACTGGCAGGATGTCAACGTTAGGTATTCAGGGTTCACATTCAGAGGCACAGGCAGAAGCCGTGCGGTGATAAACCGTTGAATTCAAAGCGCAATACACTTGTCTGGTTCCGCGGATGGGTGTTTAGGGTTGGCCTCTTATTGGCGAGACCAAGCAATTTATGTTTGATGTTTCGTGCGTGGATGGCTTACCGGGGGAATTATAAATATTACATGCAAAAGATATCATGGGAACAGTTCCTTTTTATCTTCTGATGTTGATTGAGTGTAATAAGACATTTACTAGAAGGTTGGGGCTTTTTATTTGTTCGCCCAGTTACAATTAAGCCCCTGATATATCTAATAATGACAAGAGCAGTAGACTTATGACTTCAAGTATCGAGCAAACCGTTACCGCGAGTGGCGCAAGCGCCAGTGCATCTGCGGCCAAAAAAATACCCATTATTGCAAAAGAATACCTGCTGCCTTTTATTATGGTCGCGGCGCTGTTCCCGCTATGGGGCTTTGCTAACGATGTAACCAACCCACTGGTTAAGGCTTTTAAAGAGATCTTCATGATCTCGAATACCCAGAGCAGCATGGTGCAATTTGCCTTCTATTTGGGATACGGCATTATGGCGATTCCGGCCGCTATTTTTATTCGCCGGTTCACCTATAAGTCGGGTATCTTATTGGGTTTGGCATTGTATGCGGTAGGCGCCTTGTTGTTTGTGCCGGCCAGCCTGACGATGGAGTTTAACTTTTTTCTCGCCGCCCTTTGCATATTGACCTGCGGTTTGGCGTTGCTAGAAACCACCGCCAACCCCTATGTGTTGAGTATGGGGGATCCTGAGACCTCTACCCAGCGCTTAAACTTGGCTCAAGCTTTTAATCCCATCGGTTCCTTAACCGGTATGTTTGTGGCTTCAACCTTTATTCTGAATAAACTGCAGGTAGAAGAGTTTCGCGCTGCCGAGAAAGCGGCTCACCCTGAATACAATAATCTTTTACCCTCTGTCGTGGATGGTAAATTGACTCAGGCACTGCATGACTTTGCCGCCACCAACCCCGCTGCACATCAGGCGATGCAGGCGGCCGATTTGGTCACGGTGCGTGGCCCCTATGTGGCGATTGCCGGTGTTGTAGCGGTGCTATTTGTGGTGATGCTGCTGGCTAAATTACCCGATACGATCACGCATGAAAGGGCTTTGACCCTCAGCGAATTGAAAGACACTTTTAAGCGTTTGCTAAGCAACGGTCGCTATGTAGAGGGTGTTATCGCTCAGGCATTCTATGTGGGCGCACAAATCATGTGTTGGACCTTTGTGATTCACTACGGCATGACCTCAGTGGGTCTCTCTGCGGGTGAAGCTCAGGGCTACAACATGGTGGCCATGGGAATTTTCCTGGCCAGCCGTTTTATTTGTACTTTGCTGTTGGGCTTTATTCGCCCGGGTCAATTATTGATGGCGCTGTCCGCAGGCGGAATGCTGTTGTCCCTGTGCACCATTTTTATAGGTGGGCTATACGGCTTGTATTGCTTGATTGGAATTTCGGCCTGTATGTCTTTGATGTTCCCCACCATTTATGGTGTAGCACTAAAAGATACCGGTGACGATGCCAGCTTGGCCTCGGCGGGTTTGGTGATGGCCATTGTCGGTGGCGCACTAATGCCGCCTATGCAAGGCGCGATGATTGATGGCGGTTCTCTGATCGGCAATATCCCATCGGTGCAAACGTCATTTGTGTTACCGCTAATTTGTTTTGTGGTGATCGCTATTTATGGCTATCGCGCGCATAACAAGTACAAGGTATAGAGAGTGTTTAATGACCGTTCATAAGCGCTATTGCATGGCCTTGGATCTGAAAGACGACCCTGAACTAATTAAAGAGTACAGACACTACCATGGGCCGGGTCAGGTTTGGCCTGAGGTGATTGAGAGCATAAAGAATGCGGGCATAGAGGATATGGAAATTTATATTCTCGGCAACCGACTCTTTATGATTATGGACGTCAACGAACATTTTGATTTTGACAAAAAATCACTTGCTGACGCCGAAAATCAAAAGGTGCAGGACTGGGAGCAATTAATGTGGAAATTTCAGTTGCCACTGCAATGGGCCAAGCCCGGAGAAAAATGGTTAATGACTGAGTTGATGTTTAAGTTGCCACAAGATGAATTACAGCAAAGGGAATTACCGCAATGAGCGATGCACGACTAGTGCTAATTAATAAGACAGATAACGTATTGGTTTGTTGTGGCAAGGTATCGGCTCAAGAAACCGTCGAGATTAACGGGAGTAATTTTACCATGCCAGTGGATATTAATGTTGGCCATAAAGTGGCCAGAAACGATATTAAAAAAGGCGACAAGATAATTAAATACGGTGCTGCCATTGGTTCGTCCACAAAGGATATTGGCATCGGTGAACATGTGCATATTCACAACATTCAGAGTGACTATATACCAAGCCACACTCGGGCAAGTAAAGTAGGAATTATTTAATGAAAGCTTATCTTAGGGATGACGGTAAAAAAGGTATCCGCAACAACATTCTTGTGGTTTACCTAGTTGAATGCGCGCATCATGTCGCTAGAGCGATTGTTAATAGAAGTGCCGCAGACAATGTTCAGTTAATTGGTTTTCCCGGTTGCTACCCCAACGACTATTCGTTGAAAATGATGAAACAACTGTGCACCCATTCTAATGTGCATAGCGTATTGCTGGTGTCCTTAGGTTGCGAAAGTTTTAACCGCGAAGAACTCAGCAAAACCATCGCCGCCAGTGGTCGGGAGGTGGCGACCTTAGTGATTCAGAAAGCCGGTGGTACCAAGAGCACAATAGAAGCCGGTGTTGCAAAAGTTGCCACACTGAAAGAGCTGGCAAAAAACACGCCCATGGTTGACATGGAAATTGGCGAGTTGGTCGTGGCTACCATTTGCGGTGGTTCTGACGGTACCAGTGGTATTAGTAGTAACCCTGCAGTGGGGCACTGTTTTGACCGCTTGATTGAGCAGCAAGCGATTTGCATGTTTGAAGAGACCGGTGAGTTAATTGGTTGCGAACAGATCATGGCGGCTAGGGCGGTGACATCAGAGTTGGGTGAAGAAATTATTAGAGCGGTTGAAAAAGCCGAAAGTTATTACACCGTAATGGGCTACGGCAGTTTCGCGCCGGGCAACGCCGAAGGTGGTATCAGTACCCAAGAAGAAAAGTCCTTGGGGGCCTATGCCAAATCGGGCGATTCGAAAATTAGTGGCTTGATTAAACCCGGTGACCAACCTGAAAGATCAGGCTTGTATTTGATGGATGTGGTGCCCGATGAAGACCCTTTGTTTGGCTTTCCCAATATTAATGACACGGCTGAAATTGTAGAAATGATTGCTTCCGGCGCCCACGTAATTTTGTTCACTACCGGTCGTGGCAGTGTGGTGGGTTCGGCCATCTCACCGGTCATTAAAATATGTGCGAATCCGGAAACCTATAAAAAGATGTCCGGAGATATGGATATCAATGCCGGTAAAGTCATTACTGGCGAAGGCACTGTACAGAGTGTTGGCGATGAAATTTATGACTTGGTGGGTCGGGTAGCCGCGGGCGAGCAATCCTTATCGGAAGAACTGGGTCACCAGGAGTTTGTGCTGACCTACAAGCAGTTTACTGAGATCGGGCCAGCATGCCTGCCACGGCATTAGTTTTAACGCGGGCTGTACTCTCCTGCGGATGAGAACATTTTATGAAACATAATACCATTGCAAATACAGATTTGGCGGTGAGCGAATTGGGTTTTGGTGCCGCCTCACTCGGTAACCTTTACCGGGCCATTAGCGATGAAACTTCGCGTTCTGCTATGCATGCGGCTCTGGCTGCAGGGATTAATCAGTTTGATACCGCACCACATTATGGCCAGGGTTTGAGCGAGCGCCGGGTTGGCGACGCGTTGCGAGAACTGGATGCTAACGATTATATTTTATCGACGAAAGTCGGGCGTATACTGGAGCCCTGCCCGAAGGCAGAAGACAAATATGGTTTCTGCTCTCCAATGCCTTTTGAACCGGTATTTGATTATTCTTACGACGGCATTATGCGCTCCTTTGAACACAGTCTGCAGCGCTTAGGTTTGTCAAAAATCGATATTATTTATATGCATGATATTGGCCGTGTCACCCACGGCGACGATCATGACCGGCTATTTAAAATTGCCATGGAAGGCGGTTACAAAGCCATGGACGAGTTGCGCTCACAAGGTGCTGTTTCGGCTATTGGCTTAGGTGTGAACGAATATCAAGTTTGCGAGCAAGCGATGGACCACGGTTATTTTAACTGCTTCCTGCTTGCGGGCCGCTATACCTTACTCGAGCAACAAGCGTTGGCTACTTTTCTGCCCCGCTGTGAAAAAGAAAACTCATCGATTATTCTCGGTGGCCCTTACAACTCCGGCATACTCGCTACGGGCACCCGCCGCGAAGGTGATGTGCCCAATTACAACTACGAGCCAGCCCCACAAGCGATTATCAACAGAGTGCGGAAAATCGAACAGCTCTGCGATGAATTTTCTGTGCCACTGGCCACCGCTGCGCTGCAATTTCCTCTGGCGCATCCTGCAGTTGTTAATGTGATTCCCGGCCTGAGTTCGGCCTCGCGTGTAAAGACTGCAGTGGCGCAGATGGAGGCCGACATTCCGCTTGAATTCTGGCAGTCTTTGCGCGACCAGTCACTTATCCATCCCGATGCTCCTATACCTGGCAGCATACCTTCGGAGCCTGCATCGGTATGAAAAAAATAGATGCCCATCAGCATTTTTGGCGCCGTTCCCGCGGTGATTATAGTTGGTTAACTGCAGAGCTTGGGCCAATTTATAAAGACTTTGAGCCCGCTCATTTGCTGTCGCATCTACAAGGCCATGCGATCGATGGCGCCGTTGTTGTTCAAGCGGCGGATACGCTTGAAGAAACAGCATTTCTATTGTCACTGGCCGATGAGCATGCCTTTATTAAAGGTGTAGTCGGTTGGGTTGATATGGAGAGCGAAGCGGCCCTCGGTAATTTGGAGCTGTTTCATCATCACTCTGCTTTTAAAGGCATTCGCCCGATGATTCAGGATATTGCCGACCCTAATTGGATGTTAAAGCCCGAGTTGGATGCAGCATTTAATAAACTGATTGAGCTTGATCTTAGCTTCGATGCATTAGTGCTGCCTATTCACCTCGAGGCGCTGTTGACCTTATTAAAACGCTACCCAGCGCTGCGAGTTGTGATCGATCACGGCGCCAAACCTGCGATCAGTAAAGACTGGGCTAGCAATCAAGCGTGGAGCGAAAAGCTAAAACGCCTTGCTGATGATACTGGCGCCTACTGTAAATTATCCGGCCTGTTAACCGAGGCGGGCGACCAAGCCGATTACGATACCATAGCGCCTTATATGAGCCATCTACTCAACTGTTTTGGCAGTGACCGATTAATGTGGGGCAGCGACTGGCCAGTGCTTAATTTAGCGGCAGATTACTCCGCCTGGCTTGGCATGACCGAACGTTTCGTTGCTTCGCTTGCTGTCGCACAACAACAAAATATTTATGCCGACACTGCTGTGCGGTTTTACCACTTATAAAGGATAGAGATCAGAATATGACTAAGCGATATCAAGGCAAAGTGGCGATGATTACCGGTGGCGGTAGCGGCATCGGCCGTTGCGCCGCACTTAGAATTGCCTCTGAGGGTGCAAAGATTTTAATCCTCGATATAGATTTGACGGCGGCTAAAGAAACCCAGCAACTGATTGAAAGTGAGGGCGGTGAGGCTGCAAGTTATGCCGTCGATATTGCTGATCATCAAGCGGTTAGCCAGTTGCTCAGCAAAATTCAAAGCGAAACGCGTATTGATATCCTCATTAACAATGCTGGTATTGCCCATATTGGTAACCTGGAAAATACCAGTGAACAAGATCTTGATCGTATTTATCAAGTAAACGTCAAAGGCGCTTACAACATGATGTCAGCTGTGATTGGCGGCATGAAAGCGCAAAAGTCCGGTGTTATCTTGAACATGGCTTCTGTTGCATCGTCTGTTGGCATTGAAGATCGTTTCGCCTACTCAATGAGTAAGGGCGCGATGTTGACCATGACTTTCTCTGTTGCCCGCGATTATATCGATGATGGTATTCGCTGTAATTGTATTGCCCCCGGCCGCGTGCACACGGCCTTTGTCGATAATTTTTTAGAAAAAAATTATCCGGATACCAAAGAAGAAATGTTTGAAAAATTATCCAAAAGCCAGCCATTAGGCCGCATGGGTAAAGTAGAAGAAATTGCAGCAATGATCGCGTATTTATGTTCGGATGAGGCCGCTTTTATCACCGGCAGCAACTTTCCGATTGATGGTGGATTCGTCACCTTAAACAATTAATAGCAATGTTGTTTATTGCAACAGCCACACAAACTATTGAATAAATACCCAGTCCCAAAGAGGTAAACCTATGAAACTGCTAAGAGTAGGCCAAAAAGGCCAAGAAAAACCCGCCATCATCGATGAGCAGGGATTAACAAGAGATTTATCCGCCTACGTCAGCGATATTGATCAGGCTTTTCTGGCAGGCGACGCCGCATCGGACGTCGCCAAACTTGATCTCAGCACCTTACCTATCATCGACAGCAATGAACGCATCGGCCAGCCGATTGCCTGCGTCGGTAAATTCATTTGTGTTGGCTTAAACTACGCCGACCACGCCGCCGAAACCGGAGTTGATGTGCCCTCCGAACCGGTTTTATTCATGAAAGCCACTTCGGCTGTGATGGGCCCTAACGATACTGTTTTACTTCCCCCCGGTTCAGAAAAAAGTGATTGGGAAGTGGAGCTAGGTGTGGTGATTGGCAAAGAGGCCAAATACGTGACTGAAGAAAACGCCATGGACCATGTCGCTGGTTTTTGCGTGATCAACGATCTCTCAGAGCGCGAATATCAATTGGAAAAAGAAGGTCAATGGTGTAAAGGCAAAGGCTGCGATACCTTCGGGCCTGTCGGTCCCTGCCTCGTTACGCCAGACGAAGTGGCTGAATTTAACGATTTGGGCATATGGCTAGAGCTCAATGGCAAGCGTATGCAAGATGGCAACACCAGCACCATGGTGTACAAAGTTCCTTTTCTGGTGCATTACATTAGCCAGTTCATGAGCCTGCAACCCGGCGATATTATCAGCACCGGTACGCCTCCTGGCGTGGGCCTGGGTATGAATCCACCGCTGTACCTAAAAACAGGCGATGTGATGCGTCTGGGCATTTCAGGCTTGGGTGAGCAACAGCAAACCGTGGCATCAACGGTACTTGAATCATAGTGGGTTGTTGACAGCAATCATCTAAATACTGAGCCAATAAGAGACATTAAAATGGATTCCCGTTACCCCTCAATCGAAATGCTAGCCGAACGCGCAAAACAACGCATGCCAGGTTTTGCCTACGATTATCTTACCGGCGGTTGTTTTTCTAACGTCAACCTCGCTCGTAATACCCGGGAAATTCGTGAAATTCAACTCCGTCCTCACTACCTGAGAGACTTCAAGGGAGCGTCGCAACAAACCACGCTGTTTGGCAAAACCTACGATGCTCCCTTCGGCATAGCGCCGGTTGGGCTACAGGGGCTGATGTGGCCAAAATCCTGTGAAATTCTGGCAAAAGCCGCAAAGCTGCATAATGTTCCCTTTTGCCTTAGTACCGTAGGCACGGCAAGTATTGAGACTATCTCAGAGATTACGGAAGGTGATTTTTGGTTTCAGCTTTATCACCCTGCAAAAAATGAACTACGTGACAAACTCATTGAACGCGCCGATCAGGCCGGTTGCAAAACATTGGTGCTGTTAGCGGATACCCCAACCTTTGCCTACCGCCCCAAAGAAATTCGTAATGGCCTTTCTATCCCACCGCAAATGACTTTGCGCAATATGTTGCAAATAGCCACTCACCCCAGGTGGGCGGTGGAGCAACTTTTTGCCGGCTCACCCGAATTTAAAACCATGAAGCCCTACATACCCAAAGGCCTCAACATGAAACATCTTGGGCTATTTATGAACGAGACGTTTTCTGGTCGCTTAACTGAAGATAAAATCAAAGCGATTCGCGACCAGTGGCAAGCTAACCTGGTGATAAAAGGCATCGTCAATCCTGATGATGCAGAACGAGCTATTAAGTTGGGTGCCGATGGTCTGATTGTTTCAAACCATGGTGGTCGCCAACTAGACTCAGGCGAATCTACCATCAAACCCCTAACTGAGCTCGCCAAAAAATACAGCGACAGCGTCACGATAATGATGGATGGGGGGATTCGCTCAGGTGTCGATATTGGTTCTTCCTTGGCGTCGGGCGCCAAATTTACCTTTCTCGGCCGTGCCCCTATGTTTGGTGCTTGCGCGATGGGAGCAACAGGAGGTGATCAGGCGTTGCAGATTCTAAAGCGCCAAATACAGCAGGTTATGGAGCAGATCGGTTGCGAAAAAGTTGAAGACTTCCCTAAACACCTAATTACTAACGAGCTTAAATCCAATTGATATTACCAACAGTACTTTAGACATAAGAGAGTGTTTATGGGGCCGCTAAATAGTGTTTCTGGTACCATTTTTGTAAAGCTGAGCATGTTGGTTGCTGCGCTGGCCATGCTGATGGGCTGTCAATCTGAGCGGGAGCCCAGCGGCAAGATACAGCAGGACATTACCACGCAAAAACCCAATATCATTCTGGTGATGACCGACGATCAAGGTTATGGCGATTTGGGTATGCACGATAACCCGATTCTAAAAACCCCGAATATTGATCAGCTCGCGTCAGAGAGCCAGCGCTTTACCAACTTCCATGTAGACCCCACGTGTTCACCAACAAGGGCTGCTCTGATGAGTGGCCAATACTCGTTGCGCGCCGGGGTTTGGCATACTGTTATGGGGCGCCATATGCTCTCCGATCGTCATCACACTTTGCCAGAATTGCTGGGTGAGGCGGGATACGCCACGGCTATGATCGGCAAATGGCATCTGGGGGACAATTATCCATTCCGTCCGCAGGATCAGGGTTTTGATCATGTATTAATACACGGTGGCGGTGGCGTTGGCCAAACGCCGGACTATTGGGGTAATACCCAATTTGATGACACCTATTTTTTAAACGGCGAAGCCAGACAGTATAAAGGCTATGTAACTGATATCTGGTTCGATGAAGCGATTGATTATATTCATCAACATGCCAACCAGCAAAAACCTTTCTTTCTGTATTTGTCGACCAATGCGCCCCATGTTCCCTGGCGTGCACCGGAGGCCGATATTGCCCAGTATCGGGCACTGGGCCTTAATGAGGACATGGCAAAATTTTACGGAATGATCTCTAATCTTGATGACAATATGGCCCGCCTGCGCACGGCCATGCGGGATGCAAATATTGAAGATAACACCATCTTTATATTCATGACGGATAACGGCTCAGTGCTTGCGCAGAAAAGTGATGGCGAGCCGCTGGACTGGTTGTCAGCAGAGGTCAAGCTGGCCATGGGTGAGATCGATTCGCTCAATGCCTCCATGCGAGGTGGTAAGGCATCTACCTATGACGGCGGTCACCGGGTGCCTTTCTTTATCAGTTGGCCCAATGGCAACTTTGGTGAGGACAAAGACTACGATAATTTAACCGCTCATATTGATGTGTTGCCAACTTTGCTCGATCTGGCCCAGATCGATGGCAGCAAGCTTGATACTGACGGTATTAGTTTGGCGTTAGCGCTCAAAGATCAGGCTGCTATCCCTGATCGCACCCTGGTGGTGACCAATCAACGTGTATTGCATCCGGATCCGCAGCGTCCCTATGCGGTCATGCAGGGAAACTGGCGTTATGTTCATGCCGAAGAAGAGGGCGGTGATGAATTGTTCGAGCTGACAACGGATCCGGGGCAGCGTAACAATATTTCAGCGCAGCACCCCGCGCGTGTTGCCGCGATGGCGAAGGCCTACGAGGCATGGTGGCAGCACACAACGGGCAAAGGGGCAGTGACGACTCGCCCTGTGGTGGGTAGCGAGGCAGAAACCCCCATCCGCCTAACGGCAATGGATTGGCTGGCGCCCAATACCGATCAAGTACCGTGGTGGCCCGGCTTTGGCGATGATAAATGGGGCGAGGGCTGGCTTGAAAACGAAGCTCAGTTTCAGGTGTCCCCCTGGGCGCTGCATATTGCTGAAAAAGCTCGCTATCGTTTAAGTCTTTATCTTCATGATAAACCGGCGAAAAAAGTCATTCCCAAAGCTTTTGCGCACCTGCAATTGAATGATCAGCATTTTGCTGCAGCTATAAAAGAGGGCAGTATCTCCTGGAGTTTTGAGACAGATCTCGACGCGGGCGACCTCGACGTCAGGGCTTGGTTTGATGATCAGACAGATAAAGAGGGTATCAAGTCCGGCTTGCCTGCAATTTTCCTCTACATAGAAAAATTGGATTGAGGGTTACGGGGTGTCTGAATATCACAGGGCTATTGAAGATGAATCATAGGATATCTCCAGTCGCCCATTGGGCATTAGTAGCTAAGGATATGCTATATAAACATATCATTACTAATTAATAGCTTACAGGCTAAGTACAGTTCCCGCCGCCTCCACCAAATAAAGATAACCCCTTGT
>TARA_B110001450_G_scaffold256677_1_pt1 | contig 23580 bp, 20 predicted proteins | sample TARA_B110001450 | Tara Oceans TARA_B110001450 (sample SAMEA4396538) | marine metagenome | biome: Polar Biome; feature: [SRF] surface water layer (ENVO:00010504); material: water (ENVO:00002006), including particulate matter (ENVO:01000060) such as... | depth 5 m | reverse complement strand
TAAATGTTTATTTTTACCAAATGGAAAGTAACAGACAAAAGAAAATTTCTAAAATACTTCAGCAAGATCTTGCGGAGATTCTTCAAGGTGCCGCTTCAAAAGGTGGCCTTATGGGTGTTATAATTTCGGTCTCTAAAGTTTCGGTTACTACAGACCTTTCTATTGCAAAAGTACACTTAAGTGTTTTCCCTTCTGCTAAAGGGCCAGAAATACTAGCTGGAATAAAAACAAACACTCCAATAATAAAACACGAAATATCTCAAAGAACAAGACATCAGTTAAGAAGAACCCCAAACTTTATGTTTTTCATTGACGATTCTTTAGATTATATTGAAAAAATTGATCGCTCTTTAAAAGGAACGGACAACCCTCTTAAACCATAAAATAAGTAACCCTTGAATTTTTCTTATTATATAGCAAAACGATATCTCTTTTCAAAGAGCTCTAACAATGCTGTAAACTTTATGTCTAAGCTTGCTGGGCTAGGCGTTGTTGTCGGTAGCGCGGCTCTTTTTATTGTATTGTCTGGGTTTAATGGGCTGAAAGATTATAGTTTGGCTTTTACCTCTTTTGTTGATCCTGATTTAAAACTAATTCCCGCAAAGTCTAAGACGTTTGTTGTAAAGGATTCTTTACTGGATGATGTTTTAAAATTTGAAAACTTTTTAAGCTATTCTAAAACTGTCGAAGAAGACGTGTTCTTATCAACAAATTCAAATGGAGAGATTATATCAGTAAAAGGCGTTTCAGAATCTTACCCTTCAAAGACAATAGACTCTATTTTATATGACGGCATATGGATAAATAGCTCTAACCAAATTGTTTCAGGTTGGGGTGTGGCAAATAAACTTTCTTTTGGAGTTTATGATTACTCTAAGTCCCTTAAGCTTTATGCTCCAAGGCCAGGAACAAAACAAATTCTTTCGACTGAAAGTGCGTTTTCAAAGCTAGATGTTGTCAATGTTGGGATGTTTGAGATAAACGAAACTCTAGATTTTTCTCTTGTTTATATCAATCTTGAAGACTTACAAAAGCTGTTAGGCTACGAAAAGAACCAATTAAGTTCGGTCGAATTTTTACTAAAAGACCCTTCAAAAAACAAAGAATCTATCGCTTTATTAAAGTCTAAGTTTGGTAACGGTTTTGCTGTCAAAACCAAAGAGCAATTAAATGATTCTTTATACAAGATGCTTAACACCGAAGAGGTTGCTGTCTACCTTATATTTACTCTAGTTCTTGTTATTGCTCTGTTTAATTTGATTAGCTCAATAATAATTATGGTCCTTGAAAAAAGGAAAAACCTTAAAACGTTACATAGCTCTGGGGCTACATACAAAGAGATTAAAAAAATATTTTATTATCAAGGCTTAATTATTACTTCTCTTGGAGGTGTGACGGGTCTAACCCTGGGCTATCTTTTAATTTTGGCACAAGAAAAGTTTTCGTTATTTATGATAACCTCGAGCTTGCCCTATCCGGTAAGCCCAAAAGTAACTACCTTTTTAATCGTAGCTATTACTATTTTAATTCTTGGTGGTTTGGCGTCGAAAATTTCTTCTAATGCAGTAACGAAAGACCTTATAAACAAGTCCTAGACAAACTCATAGGAATAAAACTTTTCATAAATATCATCTAATGTTGCAAAAACATCTACCGAATGGTCACTTGTTACTAGTTTTTGTCTAAAGGGCTTAAAGTCTTGTATTCCCTTAAAGTAATTTGTATAATGCCTTCTTGTCTCGAAAACACCTAGCCTTTCTCCTTTCCAAGCAATAGACATCTCGAGATGTTTTCTTGCTGCAGAAACTCTTTCTTTAATAGAGACTGCCGGTAGGTGTTCTCCTGTTTTAAAGAAGTGTTTTACTTGGTTGAAAAACCAAGGGTTGCCAATGCTTGCCCTTCCTATCATAGCTCCATCTAAGCCAAACTTGTCTCTTATAAGCATAGCTCTTTCTGGAGTGTTTATGTCTCCATTTCCAAAAATTGGGATATGCATTCTTGAGTTGTTTTTAACTTTTTCTATTTCAGCCCAGTCAGCCTCACCTTTGTACATTTGCGCTCTTGTTCTGCCATGAATTGAAATAGCCTTACACCCTACGTCCTGAAGTCTTTCGGCCGCTTCGACAATTCTTATGCTATCGCTATCCCAGCCCAGCCTTGTTTTAACGGTAATTGGCAAGTTTGTTCTTTTAACCATCTCTCTTGTTAGGCTTTCCATAAGGTCTAGGTCTTTTAAGATCCCAGCCCCAGCTCCTTTTGACACCACTTTTTTAACAGGGCAGCCAAAGTTAATGTCAATTATATCAGGGTTTGATTTTTCTACAATCTCTACAGACCTAAGCATGGAATCAAGATTGGCTCCAAAAATCTGTATTCCTACAGGTCTTTCTTTTTCATATATATCCAGCTTCATGGTGCTTTTTACGGCGTCCCTTATAAGTCCTTCACTTGAAATAAATTCAGTATAAACAACGTCGGCCCCGTTCTCTTTGCATAGTGCTCTAAAGGGGGGGTCACTAACATCTTCCATTGGCGCAAGCAAAAGCGAGAAGTCTGGCAATTCAATGTCTCCTATTTTAATCATTTGAATAATTCTGTTGTCAATTATTCTACAAATATACTGAACAATCTAGAATTTGGTTTTTCTGGTTTTTACATCTTAGAAAATGGCAGATTTTTATGTACTTTTGTGCCTTGCATCTAATTGCATGACTTTTAATGAAAAATATTAGAAACTTTTGCATTATAGCCCATATTGACCACGGAAAAAGTACTCTTGCTGACAGGCTTTTAGAGTTTACCGGATCTGTTACCGACAGAGAAAAGCAAGATCAATTGCTTGACAATATGGATCTTGAAAGAGAAAGAGGTATTACTATAAAGTCTCATGCGGTACAAATGGATTACACAAAAGGTGGTGTTGACTATGTTTTAAATCTTATAGACACTCCTGGTCATGTTGATTTTTCTTACGAGGTATCAAGGTCTATTGCTGCCTGTGAGGGGGCTCTTTTGATTGTTGATGCGGCTCAGAGTATTCAAGCACAAACCATCTCTAATTTATATTTAGCATTAGAAAATGATTTAGAAATAATCCCTGTTTTAAATAAGGTTGATCTTCCTAGCGCCAGTCCAGAAGAAGTGACAGACGATATTGTTGATTTACTTGGTTGTAAGGCAGAAGAAGTTATTCCTGCGAGCGCAAAAACAGGACTAGGAATAGAAAGTATTCTAGACGCAATAATTAAAAGAATACCGGCTCCTAAGGGAAGTTATGATGAGCCTCTACAAGCGTTGATTTTTGATTCTGTTTACAATCCGTTTAGAGGGGTTGAGACCTATTTTAGAGTGCTTAATGGTAGTATCAGAAAGAACCAGCAGGTTAAGTTTATAGCAACTGGAAAAACATATGGAGCGGATGAGGTTGGAACTCTTAATCTTACACAAACCCCAAAACCTGAAATTTTTGCAGGTGATGTTGGCTACCTTATCACGGGAATAAAAGAAGCGAAAGAAATAAAGGTTGGCGATACGATTACGGATTCTAAAAACCCAACTTCAAATGCTGTTGAAGGTTTTGAAGATGTTAAGCCAATGGTTTTTGCAGGAATATATCCTGTAGACACAGAAGATTATGAAGAGCTTAGAAACTCTATGGAAAAGCTCCAATTAAATGATGCTTCTTTGGTTTTTGTGCCAGAAAGTTCTGCCGCGCTAGGCTTTGGTTTTAGGTGTGGTTTCCTTGGCATGCTTCATATGGAGATTATTCAAGAAAGGTTAGAAAGAGAGTTTGGGATGACGGTAATTACTACTGTGCCAAACGTGTCTTACCTAGCTTACACAAGAAAAAACACCGACAAGCCTTTAACGGTAAATAACCCCACGGACCTGCCCGACCCTTCAACCCTAGAGAGAGTTGAAGAGCCTTACATAAAGGCTACAATAATTACAAAATCAGATTTTGTAGGAAACGTAATGTCTCTTTGTATTGACAAAAGAGGGTTAATTAAAACGCAAACCTACTTAACCACGCAAAGAGTTGAGCTGACTTTTGATATGCCTTTAGCAGAGATTGTTTTCGACTTTTACGACAGGCTTAAAACTGTTTCCAAAGGATATGCTTCTTTTGATTATTCGCCGATCGGAATGCAAACCTCAAAATTGGTTAGAGTTGATATTTTATTAAACTCTCAGCCGGTTGATGCTTTGTCTGCCTTAATCCATGCTAGCAGCGCTCACTCGATCGGAAAAAAGATGTGTGAAAAACTAAAAGAGCTTATTCCAAGACAGCAGTTTGATGTTCCTATTCAGGCGGCGATAGGAGCTAAAATAATCGCAAGAGAAACGATCAAGGCTTTAAGAAAAGATGTTACCGCGAAATGTTATGGTGGTGATATTTCTAGAAAAAGAAAGCTTTTAGAAAAGCAGAAAAAAGGTAAAAAGCGAATGCGTCAAGTTGGAAATGTGGAAATTCCTCAAGAAGCTTTTATGGCTGTTTTAAAATTAAATGATTAGTCTTTCATTGTGAGCCTTAAAACAGAACACGCAGATTTTTCAGTAAACTTATCCTTCCCTGTGCCAAACAAGACGCTAATCCAGTTGTCTTTTTGGGGTGTTCCTAAGATTAGCAAGTCGTAGCCTGCTGATTGAGAGGAAATCGTTTCTATAGAGTCGTTGTTTTTTAAAATTTGCAGTTGACTTTTCGTGTTGATTTTGGCTATTAAGCTTAATGAGTTCTTTTTTATCTTTTCAACTTCATGCTCTGACGTTTGTTCTGATACAACATGTAATAGCGTGAGTTCTGCGCCATAAAAAGAACATATTCTTTCAGCTACTGCTAAGAAATTTTTGTCTTTTCTTCCTGGTCGTAAGGCTAAGAGGACCTTGCTTATATATCTTACCCCATTGTCTTTAAAAAGAGCAAAGTCTGATTTAATGTTTGTAAGTAGCCAGCCTATTGGGTTGCTTACAAGAATCCCGCTATGAGCTCTACCGTTCCACCCCATTACTAGCCAGTCGCAATTTGTTTGGCTACTTAGCTGGCCTATTGTGTTAGACAGCTCATGGGTTACCACTGCTTCAAAATCAACTTCTATGCCTTTGCTTTTAGATAACCCTGATATTCTTCTTTCTAGAGAAAGAATTTTTGGATCATCTTTCATAAAGGCTTCTAAAAATGTTTGGTTCGGCACTTCGGTGATGTTAACCGTTTGTATTGTGTCTCTTTTGTTTATTGCTGCTGCAATTTCTACTAGCATTTCTGCTGACTGTTCGTTTCCTAAAAGAGGAACAACAACTCCGGCGTCTGGATTAAGAGATCCGTCTAAGTTTTTATCAATTTCTTCTGTTCTTTTTGTCTCTATTTCTTCTTGTTTTTTCTTTGTATAAAAAAGATAAAGAGCAGGCTTGTGTCCGTATTTTCTAAGAACGCCTGTTCGATTAACTTCTTTGTTTGAAAAAGCATAAATTATTGCTCCTAGTAAAAATATTGCTCCTATTGCAAGAAGGGGAACAATGCCTAAATAGAAAAGAAGGAAAAAACCAGTTATTATTCCAAAAATTTGAATCCAAGGATAGAGCGGTGATTTGTATTTTGGCTTATACCACTGTGCAGAGGTTTCTCTTAGGATAATAACAGACATGTTTACCGAAATAAACATCATCACCTTGAAGGCGCTAGCTAGCTTTGCTATTTTTACCACATCAAGAAAAACGATAACAAGTAGCATTCCTATACAGGTGGCGGCAATAGTTATAACTGGTGTTTTAAATTTTTCGCTTATTTTGCTCATAAACCCAGGTAATAGGTTGTCCCTTGACATGGCAAACGGAAAACGAGAGGCGGCCAAAACGCCAGCATTGGCCGTAGAAATAAGGGTAAGAACACCAACTACGGCAGCTATTATTCCTATGGTCGGACCTCCTAGTTTATCAGCAAGCGTAAATATTGGTTTAATATCTGTGGCTAGTTCTGAAACAGGAATATTAGAAACTAACACGAAAGAAACAACAACATAAATAGCGGTAATAGCGGTTAAAGAAGCCAGCATTGATAGCGGTAAGTTTTTTGATGGGTTTTTAATTTCCTCTGCAATAGCCGCAACCTTTGTAACGCCTGAGTAAGAAATATAAACAAAAGCAATTGTGTATAGCAAGCCCTTGTCTCCGTCTGTTAAAAAGGGGGTTAAAAGTTCTGTGTTTAGATTTTGTAGTCCAAAAAAGGAAAGTGCTATCAAAAACAAGACGCTAACGGTAACTATATAAAGCTGAACCTTGCCTACTTTTTTAGCCCCGGTTATGTTTAAAATAAAAATAAAGGCCAAAAAGATAATGGCTATATATTTTATATAACTCTCGTCAAGATCTACCAAAACTAGCATGTAAGCGCCGAACCCAACTAGAGCAAAAGAGCTTTTTAATAACATTGAAAGCCACAGGCCAAGGCCTGAAATAGTTCCAAACAAGGGGCCAAAAGCTCTTTCAATATAAACGTAAGTCCCCCCCGAAGAGGGCATTGCTGTTGCTAGCTCCGACTTTGAAAGCGCTGCGGGCAAGACACAGATAGCCGCAAGCAAATAGGCAAGCCAAACGGATGGGCCTGTTTGTGCCGCGGCTAAGCCCGGCAAAACAAAGATCCCACTTCCTAACATTCCTCCCAGACTAATTGCTATAACAGAAGACAGGGATAAACTTCTTTCTAACTTCTTCAAAATATTGTTTTATATTTATAAAAATAGTAAATAATCTCGTTAAATGAATCTATATCCTATTAATGCTGGTAATTTTAAATTAGATGGTGGAGCTATGTTCGGGGCAGTTCCAAAGACTATTTGGAATAAAACAAATCCTGCAGATAGTAAAAACCTAATAGATATTACGGCTAGGTGTCTTTTAATAGAAGATGGGGAGAGGCTTGTTCTTATTGATACAGGAATGGGAGACAAGCAGAGTGAAAAATTTTTTAGCTACTACTCATTGTGGGGAAACGACACTCTAGAAGGCTCTCTTAAAAAAGCTGGGTTTTCGGTTGACGATGTAACTGATGTTTTTTTTACACACCTTCATTTTGACCATTGTGGGGGTGCGATTAAAAGAGGTTCTTTTAGCTCGGGTTTTGAGCCCGTGTTTAAAAATGCTGTTTTTTGGACAAATGAAAAACATTGGAATTGGGCGCTTAGCCCGAACAAAAGAGAGGGCGCTTCTTTTTTGAAAGAGAACCTTTTGCCAATTGAAGAGTCTGGAAGGCTAAAGTTTATTACTAGTAAAGACGGAGTGATCTCTTTCGCTTCTGAGCTAGGCTTTGAGTTGTTTTATGCCGATGGTCATACAGAAAAACAAATGATACCGATTATTTCATATAACGGACAGAAAATTGCTTTTGCAGCAGACCTTGTCCCTACCGCCGGCCACGTTCCTTTATCTTACATAATGGGTTATGACGTAAGGCCTCTGACAACCTTAGAAGAAAAATCTTTCTTTTTAGATTATGTAGTTGAAAACAATATCCTTCTGTGTCTTGAGCACGATAGTGTTAACGAGATTCTTTCTTTAAAGAAAACCGACAAAGGCATTCGTATTAATGAATTTTTAAAATGTAAAGATGTTTTTTAGAATCCTCCCCCTCCTATTGTTTATTGTTTCTTGTTCGAACAAACCTGTTTTAGACTGGCAACAACATGTAAGTTATAAAATGACCATAGATGTTGACGCAGATAACGGGAGTTATTCGGGGCTACAAGAGCTTGTCTACACGAACAACTCTCCAGACACGATTAGTCGTGTTTTTTATCATTTGTATTTTAATGCCTTTAAGCCTGGTAGTGAAATGCAGGTAAGAGCGTCTCAAATTACTGATGACCGTAGAAAAATTTCTGAAAAAATTCTTGCTTTAGACGAAAGTGATTATGGCGAAGTTCGGGTTATAGACCTTTTTCAAGAAGGGGTGTTGTTAAGCTTAAAGAGTCAAGAAACTATTTTAGAGGCTTCGCTTGCAAAACCACTTTTGCCTGGAGAAGCAACAAAACTAGTTATGCGTTTTGAAGTTGATGTTCCTAAAGAAGTTCGAAGGGCTGGAAAAGACAATAAAGATGGTGTTGCTTTTTCTATGGCGCAATGGTACCCTAAGCTTAGTGAGTATGATGATCAGGGGTGGCATGCAAATGCTTATATAGGAAGAGAGTTTTATGGTGTTTGGGGTGATTTCGATGTCACGATTAATATAGATAAAGACTATACTGTTGCGGCAACGGGCTATTTAAAAAACCCTGGGGAAATTGGCCACGGCTATGCTGAACTTATAGAGCCATACGTCTCAGAAAAACTGTCTTGGAATTTTTACGCACCTAATGTTCATGATTTTAGCTGGGCGGCAGACACAAACTATGTCCATGATATTGTAAGCGTTCCTGAAGGCCCTGTCATGCATTTTTTTTATAAAAATGAAGATCCTTATGTAGAAAACTGGAAAAAGGTTCAACCTTACGCTGTTCGTTTTATGGAATATTTTAGCAAAAACATAGGTGTGTATCCATACAAACAGTATTCTGTAATTCATGCGGGAGACGGAGGAATGGAATACGCGATGTCTACTTTTATTGGAGGTGTTCGTGATTTTGAAAGTCTAGCGGGTGTGATTTCACACGAAATTGCACACACATGGTTTCAGTTTTTACTTGCCACAAATGAGTCAAAGCATGCGTGGATGGATGAAGGTTTTACTAGCTATATTAGTGATCATGCTGAAAACGCCGTCTTTGAAAAAGAGCTTAAGCTCCCAAACAAAAGGGCTTACAGAGATTACTTTAGGGTTGTTGCCTCTGGAGCAGAAGAGCCTTTAACCACCCATGCTGACCGGTTTTCGTCTAGCAGAAATTACGGAACTTCTTCTTATGATAAAGGCTCTGTGTTTTTATCACAGCTAGGGTATGTGGTAGGTGAAGGCGTTCTTTTAAAGGTTCTAAAAGAGTATTATTCTAACTATGTTTTTAAGCACCCTGATCCTGAAAAATTTATAAGAGTCGCTGAAAAAGTTAGCGGCCAAGAATTGGACTGGTATTTAATGGACTGGGCTCAGACAACCAAAACCATAGATTATGCCGTTTTAAAGGCGGATGTAGTTTTGTCTCAAAACACACTATTTTGTGACCCTCTACTTGATGTCGGCCTGGAGCACGAACATTCTAGGGTTTACTTAAAGAGAGAGGGTGAGATGGCGCTTCCCTCTGATGTATTAATTGAGACTTCTGCGGGCTTAGTAAAAAACTATCACATCCCGCTGCTAATGAGTAGGGGTCATAAGCCAATAAACAAAGGGGTTAGGCTTTTAAAGTCGTGGAGTTGGGCAAACAAAAATTATTCTTTTGAGGTTTGTATAAAAAAAGAGGCTATTGCTAAAGTTCTTATAGACCCCTCTGGCAAAAGCGCTGATGTAAATAGAAATAACAATTCTATTTAGTTTTTTTATTTATACCTTTAGCCCGTATAGAAAGAGCCGCTATTATGTTAAGTGTTGATAGATTAAAATCTAAAAAAGAAATTAGTTTTGTTTTTGACAAAGGCGCGTCGGTTTCTTCTTTCCCTATAAAGCTTTTTTACGTTAAAAACTCTGACCTCAGTAGGTCAAATGTTGCTTTTACTGTTGGTAAAAAAAACATTAACCTAGCTGTTGATAGAAATAAAATTAAAAGAAGAATGCGTGAAGCTTTTAGGCTGAACTGCTTGGCGGACGATTTCTTTTCGGGACATTCCTTGGTTTTTGTTTATTTAGCTAAAAAAATTATTTGCCACGATTCAATAACAAAAAGTTTTATCGCTACATTATCGAAGTTTAATTCTAAAAAATAGCACATTGAGGTTTTTACATGTTTTTCTCTTTTCTTTTTTTTCTGTTTTTTCTGTTTTTTGTCAAGAAAAAAAACATACGGTCTATTTTGACACAGATTTGTCTGTGGTTTCGGGAATTGAAAGAAACAGGCTTCTTTCTTTTGTTTTCTCCCTTAGCGAGGAAGACCTTTCTCGTATAGAAATTTATGGGTTTTGTGATGATGTTGGGGCTAACTCCTATAATTTAACCCTCTCTCAAAATAGAGCTAACGAAATAAAAAAAATTCTTTTACATAATGATGTTCCTGGGGATAAAATTACTAATGTTGACGGAAAGGGTGAGCTGCTTTTAAAAAAAGTCAAAACGACAAGCGCAGACAGGGTTAGGGCTTTAAACAGAAAGGTTGAGCTAACTGTTTCTTTTGATGTTTTAAAAAACAACACTACCGAGCCTCTTTCTCGTGGGAGCTCATTAATAATAGAAAACTTGCTTTTTTTAACTGGTTATTCTTATTTAACCCCTAGCTCTAAAAAAAGCCTTGATCTTGCGTTTGAAAAAATAAAAGACCTTCCTTTTTCGTTTATTATACAAGGGCATGTCTGCTGTACTTCAGGGCAAAAAGACGCTGTTGATAGGGCTACAAAAAAAAGAAACCTTTCTGTTGTGCGGGCTAAGTATGTTTATGATTATTTTGTTGGTAAAGGAATAAACTCTAAAAGAATGTCTTACGAGGGCTTGGGGCATAGGTTTCCTTTAGGGGGTAGGTCTGACGCCGACAGAAGGGTGGAAATATTAATAACTTCAGATTTTTAATATCATTTTAATGTGGGGAATATTGTCTTCTAGGTATTCTTTTCCTGTTTTTTTAAAACCTAAATCTTTGTAAAATTTTGTAAGGTATTTTTGTGCTGATATCTCTATTTTTTCTTCTTTAGTGTTTTTTTTTATTATTTCTATAGATTTCTCCATTATCGCTTTTCCGAGCTCTTTTTTTCTAAATTCTTTTTTTACCAAAACCCTTCCGATGCTTGAATTTGTAAAATAATCTCCTTTTTTAAATATTCTAGTGTAGGCGATTATTTCATTGTTTATCTCCCCTATCAAATGAAGCGCTTTATTGTCTTTGTTGTCTAGGTCTTGGTAGGCGCAATTTTGTTCAACAACAAAAACCTCTGCCCTAAGTTTTAGTATATTGTAAAGCTGGTTTGTGGTTAGTTCGTTATATATATATGTGTTTATTTCCAATTTAATTTAGTTGTTTATTTTTTCTACGCGAGTTTGATGTCTTCCTCCTTCAAAAGGTGTGTTAATAAAGGTTTCTGTCATTTCAATCGCCTGTTCTATGCTTACATATCTTGATGGAATGCTTAAGATGTTGGCGTTATTATGTTCTCTTGATAGTTTACAAATTTCATTATTCCAACAAAGCGCAGACCTTATTCCCTTATGTTTGTTTGCACTCATTGATGCGCCATTTCCACTTCCGCATATAATAATTCCTATTTCTGATTTCTTGTTTTTTACATCCTCTGCAACCGGGTGAATAAAGTCAGGGTAGTCAACGCTTTCCTCTAAGTCTGTTCCGTGATTAACAACTTTAAAGTCTTTTTTATTTAAGTACTCTACTATTTTAAACTTGTGTTTTGTTCCAGCGTGATCATTGCCTATTGATACTTTCATAAATGTTTGCTTTGTGTTAATATCTAAATATAATTATTAATAACTAATAATATTCTGTAACAATTTTTTTTCTCTTAACAAATTACTTTACAAAACCTATTTTAGTTGTCTGTTTTTGTTTGTGTGTTGTTAACTATTAATCTCGTTTTATTAACTATTTTTTTTTAAAATTTATTAAAGTTCTATATATCTCTATTAATTTAAGAAGTGTTAATATTTTTTTAAATTATTAATTATAAGTGTTTTATATATTTAGAACTTGTTAATATTGTATTAACAAGTTCTTAATAATGTTAAATCAAATTTAATTTAATAAAGTTTTAGTAGGTATTAACAAGCTATAATAACAACCATTTGTTATTTAATTAATTTAAAAAAAATTCTTATATATATATTATTGTTTATAAGTTATATTTTTATCTTTTTCATTAGTAAAATTCACTTCATAATTTTATTATAATACCTTTATATATTATACAAATTAAAAAAAACATTTTTAAACTTAGAAATAATAAAAGACAAACCTTTCCATTTTAAAAAATTTACAATCCACCAAGATAAAACCGCTATGAAAATTGGAACTGATGGAGTTTTGTTAGGTGCGTGGTGTTCTTTAAAGGAGAGTACAAAAAAAATACTAGATGTTGGTTCTGGCACAGGCGTAATTTCATTAATGTTAGCTCAACGCTTTAATAATGCAACTATAGATTCTGTTGAACTTGAAAATAATGCACATAAACAGTCTGTTGAAAATTTTGAGAGGTCTGTTTGGGCTGATAGACTTTTTTGCTTTCATTCAACTTTTCAGGATTTTGCAAATGAACTGAAAGAAGATGGTCAAACTTATGATTTAATAATATCTAACCCTCCTTTTTACACAGATAATGTTAAAAACAACAATAGAGCTAGAAATAAAGCAAGATCTACTTCTTTTTTATCTTTTGTAGAGTTGATTTCAGGGGTATCAAAAATTTTATCTAATCAAGGAGAATTTACAACTATAATTCCCTTTAAAGAAGAAGTTAAGTTTATAGAGATTTCAAAACAAAATAAATTATTTTTAAATAAAATTTGTAGGGTTAAGGGTAATAACAACTCTGATATTAAAAGATCATTATTAACCTTTTCTTTTTATAAAAAAAAATTAGATGAAAACAATTTAATTATAGAAACTTCTCGTCATTTATACACTGATGAATATATTAATTTAACCAAGAATTTTTATATTAAAATGTAAATAGTTATTAAAATTTTTATAATAAGAATAAATGTCACTTTTTTTAATTTAAATAGTTTAAAAAAAATTGTGTTATATATTTAATTGTTTATAAGTTAGAGTTTAATACATATAGATCCTTTATATAAAGGGTACTTTTGTTTTTAATAAAAATATTTTGAGTAGAAAAAAAAGAAATAATACAGACAGAAATAGTAACCAAAAAAACAAATTTGTTGGGACTTTAGAAGTGTCCACAAGAGGAGTCGCTATAGTTATCTGTCAAGGGATAGAAGATAAAATTCTTATAGAAAATATAGGACAATATCTACATAATGACATCGTAGAAATTTATGTGTTTACTAGAAAAAAGAAAGACAAGTATTTAGGAGAAATAACCAGCTTAATAAAAAGAGAAAAAACAGACTATGTTGGTAAAATTCAAATAAGTGAAAAATTTTCTTTTGTTTTAATTGACAACAAAAGAATTCATGTAGATGTTTTTGTTCCTATTGATAAAATAAACACTGCAAAGAATAACGAAAAAGTTATTGTAGAGATTACAGAATGGAGAAAAAACAGCCAATCACCCAACGGTATAATAAAAAAAGTGTTAGGAGTTGAAGGGGAACATAACACAGAAATACACTCTATTCTAGCGGAACACGGACTTCCTTACGATTTCGAAAGTGAAATTAAAAGTTTTGCAGACAATATAGACACCTCAATTAACAAAGAAGAAATTTTAAAACGAAGAGATTTTAGAAAAGAACTAACCTTTACTATAGATCCTGTTGACGCAAAAGATTTTGACGATGCTATTTCTTTTAAAACAATAAGCGAAGGCTGTTATGAAATAGGCATTCATATTGCAGACGTTTCACATTACTTAAAACCAAAAACAATTTTAGATGTAGAGGCTTTTAAAAGAGGAACTTCAGTTTATTTAGTGGATAGAGTTGTTCCAATGCTTCCAGAAGTATTATCAAACAAAGCATGTTCTTTAAGGCCGCACGAAGAAAAACTCACTTTTTCTGCAGTTTTTATTATAGAAAGCAACAAGGTAAAAAACCAATGGTTTGGAAAAACGGTTATAAACAGTGATCATAGGTTTAGTTATGAAGAAGCTCAAGAAGTAATAGAGACTAAAGAAAACATAATAAAAAAAGAAGTTTCTTTAAATAACAAACAATACAGCGTACCCAACAATGTTAAGACGGCTATTTTAAAGCTAAACGAAATTGCTGAAATAATGAGAGTAAAAAGAATGGAAAGCGGGGCGATTTCTTTTGATAAAAAAGAAGTTAGGTTTACAATAAATAAAGAAAAAGAGCCGATAGGTGTTTATGTAAAAGAATCTAAAGAGGCCAACAAGCTTGTGGAAGAATTTATGCTTCTAGCTAACAGAAAAGTCTCAGAATATGTGGGTAAAACAATAAAGAAATCGCCATTTATCTATAGAGTACACGACCTTCCAGATGAAAGTAAAATAAAAGCGTTAAAAGAGGTTGCTAATTCCTTAGGCTACAAATTAGATGTTTCCTCTAAAAATAAAATGTCTGAATCTCTAAACAAAATGTTAAAAGCGGTTAAAGGAAAAAAAGAACAAAGCCTTATAGAGTCTTTAGCGATAAGATCTATGAGTAAGGCCGAATACACAACGAAAAACATTGGCCATTATGGTTTGTCTTTTGAGCACTACAGCCATTTTACATCTCCAATTAGAAGGTATCCTGACGTAATGGTTCATAGGCTGTTAGAAACATATTTAAATAAAGAAAAGCCCACAGGCTTAGATTTTTATAACTCCGCCTGTGACCACTGTACACAAAGAGAAATATTAGCAACCAAAGCAGAAAGAGACTCTATAAAGTTTATGCAGATAAAATATATGCAAGATAAAATGAACACAAAGTTCAGAGGAGTGATTTCCGGGATTACGGACTGGGGAATATTCGTAGAAATTGTAGAAAATAAATGTGAAGGGATGATCCCTGTAAGAGATCTTAAGGGAGATTATTTTGTTTACGACAAAGACCGCCATAGTTTGACAGGAAAAAAAACAAAGGTTAAATACCAGCTTGGAGACGCTGTGCAGGTTCAGGTAAAACACGCAGACTTAATAAAAAAACAATTAGACTTTATATTAGCAGAAGAAAACTAACAACAACATGAAACACGCAATATTTTTAAGTATTTTTTTATTCACAATTTTTTCTTTTTCTCAAAACGAAATAAAAAGAGATTTAGGAGATTTTTATAAAATTCAAACCTATGATTTATTAAAAATAAACTTAATTAAGTCTGAAGTAAATAAAGTGGTGATTAGCGGACAATACAACAACAGCGTTGTGGTTAAAAACAAAAACGGAGAGCTGAAGCTTCGAATGGGTGTAGAAAAAAGGCTAAGTGGCGCAGAAACAAAAATAGACCTGTATTACAAAAATCTCTACAGATTGGAAGCAAAAGAAGGCTCTTTCATTTTTTCAAAAGACACTATTTCTGGACCTTCTCTTTTTATAAAGGCTGAAAGCGGCGCAACAATATCTCTAAAAGTTAAGACTCCAGACATTAGCTCTAAGTCACTTTCGGGCGGAAAAATAATACTATCCGGAATCGCCACCCATAGCGACATTGATGCTTATACAGGCGGCCAGGTAAACGCCACAAACCTACGCTCAGAAACAACAAAAGTTTTTATAAAAGCAGGAGGTGTTGTTGACGTCTACACAACCTCCTTGCTCGAACTAGATCTTAAGGCTGGGGGTGAAGCGAACGTTCATTATAAAACAAGCAAAATAATAGAAAAAATCACTCTAGGAGGTGTTGTTAATTACTTATACAAAGACTAATGTTAACAGACTTGTTTACAGCAGTATCTATCGGCTTCTTTTTAAGTTTCGTGCTAGGCCCTGTGTTTTTTGTTCTTATAGAAACAAGTATTACGAAAGGCTTTAAAGCTGCCGTTTCCTTAGACTTGGGCGTAGTTTTGGCAGATGTTTTTTTTATTTTATTTTGTTACTATACAAGTAAACAGCTTGTAGATAACATAAACAACCAACCAGGCCTTTTTGTTTTAGGAGGTGCAATACTCGCTCTCTACGGTGCATATATTTTTATTCAACGAAAAAAAGAAGACAAAAAGATTGAACTAGAAGAGTCTTCTACAAACTATTTTGGCCTTTTCATTAAAGGGTTTGCGCTAAATATTATAAACATTGCGGTGCTGTTGTTTTGGGCAGGTGTTATATTGGTCGTAGTCCCTAATTTAAATAAAAACAATTCATTAGGTGTTTTTTCTTTTTTCGCAACAATATTAGCCACCTACTTCATTACTGACCTCATAAAGCTGTTTATTGCAAAAAAACTTTCTTCCAAAATAAACAAGAAAAACACGTCCTTTATAAAAATAATACTTAGTTTGATTCTCTTTATTTCTGGAGTGGCGCTTATACTTAAAGGAGCCCTATAAAACAAGTTGTTTTAATAGAGTTCTACCGGCCTATTAACAACCTGTAGTCTTTTATTATAGGCCCAGCCCTGTCCAGGTCTTTTTTTAGAATAAAGAGCTCGTCTACATGATAAGTAAGCTCGTATCCAGGTATAGTGTCAGACCTTAACCTAACATAAATTTCTTCTTCTTCAAGCAGCATTTGCAATCGACCGACTACTATCCTGTTTTCTTTAAAAACGCACACATACTCACTTTCCATAGTTTTTTCTTTTAAATGCAGAAGACTACCTTTTTCTAAACACCCTTATAAACAACTTAGGCGTGTTGTTAAGATAACTCTTATAAGCCTCCAAATGTCCCCATTTTTTTCTTCCACTGTCTTCCAGTATCCTAACGCCAGAAATATAAACAAGTAGAATGTATATAAAAACAGGAGAAACTAATGTTAAATATTGTAACCCGCTTAGTGATGAAAATGACATTGTCGCGACCCCGACCCACAAGGTTAGTTCTCCCAGATAATTTGGATGTCTTGACAGCGCCCAAAGCCCTGAGGCTATAAACAGATCTTTGTTTTTTGGATCGCTTCTAAAACGAGACTTCTGTGAGTCCGCCACCACCTCCAGCCCAAAACCAAAAGCGAATAAAAGCAGCCCAACAAAAAAGGTTAGATTAACTACTATTCCATAATTTGATGAAATCGCTGTCAACACACATAATAAACACATCGAAACCCAAGTGCCTTGTAGTGTCCAGGTCATAAAAAATCTCGTAAAAGAAGGTTTGATTTTTCTAAACCTTTTGTCTTCTCCGTCTTTTTTTATTCTAAAAAACAAAAAACTACCGAGCCTTACCGCCCACAAAATCACACACCCCGCAACCACAAGGCTTCCCACAGCTATAGGCCCAGAAAAGTATACGGTGAAAAGTATTAAAGACAAATAGGTGATGCTTCCTGTTAAGTCATAAAACTTCTCCGTTTGTAATAAAAAAGCAGGAATAAAACACACCCACTGAATGGAAAAAGCCAGCAAAACAGATGTAATTACAGTTTTAGAGCCAGTTAAGAGGGCTATTTGTAACGGGAAATAAAACGCTAAAATTGTAGCGAAAAGGTTTGATGCTCTGTCTTTCATAGAATACATATTATACCACAAGATACTACAATCTCTAAAATTAAGACACGGCCGTAGGGCATAAGTCTATGTGTTAATATAAAAAAACCCTCACAATGAAATTGTGAGGGTTTTTGAGGCGCCTGGCGGATTCGAACCGCCGTAGAAGGTTTTGCAGACCTCTGCCTAGCCACTCGGCCAAGGCGCCATTATTTTTGTGAACGCAAATTTAGTGTAAATTTTTATTATTTACCTGTTCTTTTTTTTTGCTTTTTTTTAATACTTACGCAAACAGATTTTACATCCGCATTAATCGGCGGGTTTATTTTCGACAATGTTACCTTAATTTTTGTTATTCGTGGGCAACTTTCAAAACAACCCTCTATAATTCTATGAACCACGTTTTCTAACAGTTTTGACCTGACTTTCATCTGCTGAGCAGCAACATCTGCTAAAACCACATAATCGATAGCGTCTTCTAAGCAATCGGTTTTAGCAGCTTTATTTGTCTTTCCCCAAGCTTTTATATTTATAGAATAATCACTCCCAATAACAGATTCTTCATCTAGACATCCGTGATTTCCATAAACAAGTAAATTGTTCACTTTTACAACACCCATGTTTTATTTGTTAATTTTCTTCATTAATAACGTCATTTTGATAACTTTGTAAACTTATTAAAAAGTGTTGAAGGTGGAAACAAAATCGTTAAATTTTATAGAGCAGATAGTAGATTTAGACATTTCTAGTGGGTTTTCTCAAAAAAACTTGAAGTTTAGGTTCCCTCCAGAACCAAACGGATACTTGCATATTGGGCACACGAAAGCTCTTGGAATTAGTTTCGGACTTGGCTCTAAATATAACGCACCTGTTAATTTAAGGTTTGATGACACCAACCCCTCAAAAGAAGACCAACGCTTTGTTGACTCGATTAAAAAGGACATTAAATGGATGGGCTATAGCTGGCATCGCGAAACATATTCTTCGGATTGTTTTAAGCAGCTTTACCTTTGGAGTCTCGGTCTTATAAAAAGTGGTCACGCATATATTGACTCCCAATCCAGTAAAGATATTGCCGCTCAAAAAGGGACTCCAACCACGCCCGGGGAGAACAGCCCTTATAGATCCAGGTCCGTTGAAGAGTCTCTGGAGCTGTTTGACAACATGAAAACTGGCAAATGCAATGAAGGAGAACATGTTTTAAGAGCAATGATTGATATGACCAGCCCCAATATGTTATTAAGAGACCCTATTATATACAGAGTTATTAATAAGCCCCACCAAAGAACAGGCGACAAGTGGTGTATTTACCCGATGTATGATTGGGCGCACGGTCAGTGTGATTATATCGAACAAATCTCACACTCCCTTTGCTCTTTAGAGTTTAAGCCTCACAGAGACCTGTACGAATGGTTTTTAAATCTAGTTGAGACCCAAAGTTCAATCACCCCCCTTACAACGCTACCAAAGCAGCGCGAGTTTGCGAGACTCAACTTAAGTTATACAATAATGAGCAAAAGAAAGCTCTTTACTTTGGTTGAAAACAAACACGTTTCTGGGTGGGATGATCCGCGAATGCCCACAATCTCAGGCCTTAGAAGGAGAGGTTATACGCCAAGCTCAATCAAAAACTTTATTACCAAGGTAGGTGTTGCCAAGAGAGATAACATTATAGACGTCTCGCTGTTGGAGTTTTGTATAAGAGAAGATTTAAATAAAACAGCAAAAAGGGCAATGGCCGTTGTAAACCCCGTATTGTTACAAATTGTAAATTATCCGGTCGGTAAAAAAGAAATGTTTAGCTGTGTTGATAACCCGGAAGAACAAAACCCCACAACCAGAAGGGTTTCTTTTAGCCGTGAGGTATATATTGAACAAGAAGACTTTTCTCTTACTCCGCCCTCAGGCTTCAAGCGTTTGTCTGTAGCAAAAGAAGTTCGTTTAAAAAGTGGATATATCATAAAGGCCACTCGCGTCGAAACAGATCAAGACGGCATTGTAACTAAAATATTCTGCGAGTACGACCCTAAGTCCTTAAGCGGCAGTGGTTCTTTAGAGAGCCAAAGAAAAGTCAACACCACAATACACTGGGTTGACAAAGAAACAGCTATTAAGGCAGAGGTTAGGGAATATGACAGGCTTTTTACTTCGCCTTCCCCAGACTCAGACCCAAATATTCCTTTTGAGAGCTTTATTAATAAATCTTCTTTAAAGGTTCGAGAAGCTTTTGTTGAACCTTCACTAAAGTCAGCATTGCCAGGTAACAAGTTTCAGTTCCAAAGACTTGGCTATTTTAACACAGATGACGACTCTACAAAAGAGCTGTTGATTTTTAATAAAACGGTTAGCCTCAGAGAGGTTAAAATAAAAAAATCGAAAGAGCAACTGACGCACACTCAACCAGCCTTTCAAAAACCACCAATAGAAGCTATAAAAAAGTTTGGGAAAAAATACATGAATCTTAGCGAAGAAAAAAAGGCAGATGCCCGTGAGGCAATTCTTGTGTTAAGCAAAGAAATCACCTACGCGGATGTTGCTCCTCTTTTTTCAACAGCGATTAAAAAGAGAGGCACTAGGGCTGTAGCTCTTATTTGCCTTTCTCAAATGAAATTAAGCTCAGGACCTTTTCCTGTCGAGGCAAAGAATTTCATTGAAGTAGCGTCAAATGACGAAAGCGTAATTCTTCAAGACCTCGCCAACGTGCTGGCCTAGTTTTTTTGTTTACCGCCATCATTAACTGGATAAAGAACGCTCTGAATCTCCCTCCATGTTACCAGCTTTATTTTGTTTTTTTGTAATGCATTTCTAAACTTATCGCTAGAGATAATATCGTAATCTAAGTTTCTCCACTTAGAACCAAAATTTGGATGGCCCACAGTAATCGATCTCATTTCGGCGTCATCATAACCTAAATGAACGATTAGCTGGCTTAGGCCAGGCTTAATGTCGTCCAAGACACTTAGGTAAAAACCTTCCCAATTCTCATACTTTAAGCCGCTTTCGGCCATGTAAAAATTTTCAATAACAATAACGTTTTCTGGTTTTGGAAATTTTTTATCAAAATGAACAGCAACCGTTTTTGGAACAAAAACTGGCAATTTGTTTTCCTCGCCAATCTCTAAGTAAACCTTAAACAAGTCTTCATCAAAAAAAAGAGCTCCTTCGTGGCTGTCTATGTGTGTTGGGGTTATGCCAATTGATTTAGATAAATTTATTTGTGCCTGTAACTCTTTTTTTAGCTCAGCCGGCTCTGCGCTTAAAACAAAACCTTTAGTTTTTTTTGGAAACACGCCTTTTTTGTTTGTTAACGAGGGGGTTTCGCTAGAGTTTAAAACTCCTTTCCACTTATAATCTCTCCATTCACTAGTAACGGTTAGGTGAAGCCCTAAATCAATGTTTGGATTGTCTGCGGAAAACTGACCCACGTCTAAGACATAATCGCACGGCATCATTATACTTCCAGAGCTAGCATAGCCGCTCTTTAATGCTTTAAAACTTGCCCTATTGACGGAGTTTGATAGTCCTAGGTCGTCTGCGTGAATAATTAAAAGCCTATCCCCCTTTGAGTAGCCGAGCTTTTCAACAAGACCATCGTAATTTGTGTAATTTGATTTGCCGGCGATAAACTTAGCCGCAACTTTTAAACTATAGATAGGAAGTTCTTTGTATTCAAAATAACCAAAAACCAAAGCAACAAGCGCGCTAATTGATATAAGACTCCACTTCAACACGTCAACCACAGCCCTCACAACTTTCAAAGTGTTTTTTTTTGCTATCTTTTAAACTAAGACGTTTTATTGTTTTTTTTCAATTCAGCTTTTTTCATAGCCTCTCCTATTTGATTACTTGCCGTAAAACTAGCAACCATATTATTAAGCATTTCACTACCTGCTTGAGGCGAGTTGGGTAAAAGAATCAGGTTAGAGTTTGTTTCACTTCCTATTGACTGCAAAGTGTCATAATGTTGAGTAACAACAATTAACGCTGAAGCCTCTTGAGAATTTATCCCAACCTTGTTCAAAACCTCTACCGATTCCTCTAGACCACGAGCAATCTCTCTTCTTTGGTCAGCGATCCCCTGTCCCTGTAATCTTTTGCTTTCTGCCTCAGCTTTTGCTTTTTCCACGATAAGAATTCTCGCAGCGTCACCCTCAAACTGTGCAGCTACTTTTTCTCTCTCAGAGGCATTTATTCTGTTCATCGCCTCTTTAACTTGCTGGTCTGGATCAATATCTGTTACAAGCGTTTTGATAATATCATAACCATACTCAATCATCGCTTCGTTAAGTTCTGTTTTAACAGCGATAGCCACATCGTCTTTTCTTAAAAAGACATCGTCTAATATCATTTTAGGAACTTCAGCCCTGACCACATCAAAAACGTAACTTGTTATTTGTTCGTGCGGATAGTCTAGCTTGTAAAAAGCATCGTAAACCTTTTCTTTAATTACCTTATATTGAACAGACACTTTTATTTTAACAAAAACATCATCTTTAGTTTTTGTTTCTACGATAACATCTAATTGTTGAATCTTCAGGCTTAATTTACCCGCAAGCCTGTCTACTATTGGTATTTTTAATTGTAATCCAGACTGTCTAACGCTATGAAACCTTCCAAACCTTTCAATTATTCCTGCCCTTTGCTGCTTTACTATAAAGAAAATACCAAAAAGAATTAACAACACAGGAAACACTAACAAATACGAGAAAATAGCCATAAGTTTTTATATTTTATAATTTACACTAAATTAGCTGTTTTGTTTTTATTTTCTTTTAATTAAAAGTTAAATAATTTTAACTTTTAATGTTTTTGACAACTCAACAAGCCTAGTGACAGACTCTTCTTTTCCAATAAACTCCATCATCAAAAATAAGTCTATCCCTTTTAGCTCTCCGACAAGCGCTAGTCTTGCAGGCTGCATTACGCTTCCAAAGCTATATTCCTTTTCATTTATCCATCCCTTAATAATTTCAGAAAGAGCCCCTTCCTTAAAGCTCTCCACCTTTTTGATTTGAGAACAGAGTTCTTCAATTATTTTTAAAGTTAATTCAGAAGATATTTTGTTATACACCTTTTCATTATACCTCTTTGGCCTTACAAATAAGTAGCTACATAGTGGCCACACTTCCGTCAGCGTGTTTGCTCTTTCTTTAGTCAACCCTACTGCTTTTGCGACCATTTCCACCTTTTCGCTCTTTAGCTCTTTGTTTTCTTTAATTACATGTTCAGCGATGCTGAAGTTGTCTTTAAGTTGTAAATATTTATGATTAAACCACTTAAGCTTTTCTACATCAAATTTTGCTCCTGAGCTGTTTACTTTTTCTAAGTTAAAATTAGAAACTAAACTCTCTAACGAAAACACCTCTTCTTCGCTGCCTGGATTCCAGCCTAAAAAAGCCATAAAATTTACTAATGCTTCAGGCAGATACCCCTCTTCTCTAAAGCCTTTAGCTTGTGACTCTTTACCTTGCCACTGAAGAGGAAACACGGGCACGCCAAGCTTGTCTCCGTCACGCTTGCTTAACTTTCCTTTTCCTGTAGGGTTTAGGATAAGTGGCAGGTGCGCGAAACTAGGTTTTTCCCAGCCAAACGCATCATATAGCATTACATGTAGAGGCAGTGACGGAAGCCACTCTTCGCCTCTTATTACGTGAGAAATTTTCATCAGATGATCATCGACTACATTTGCTAAATGATAAGTAGGCATTCCGTCAGACTTATAAAGAATCTTGTCATCTAATAGCTTAGGGTCTACAGAAACCACCCCTCTAATAAGGTCATTGCACTTTATTGTGTTTTCTTCATAGCACTTAAATCTCACTACGTATCTTTCACCGTTTAAAATTTTTTCTTCAACCTCTCTCTTTTCCATCGCTAAAGAATTTGACAACTTTAGCCTGTTGTGCCAGTTGTAAATAAAGGTCTTCCCTTTAGCCTCGTGATTTTTTCTATGTGCATCTAGCTCTTCTGCACCATCAAAGGCATAGTACGCCATGCCTTTCTCAAGAAGAATCCCAATATGTTTTTTGTAAACCTCTTTTCTGTCACTTTGTTTGTATGGCCCCTCACTGAAATTTATTCCAGTCCAATTCATTGCCTCTTCAATATATTGTTCAGCCCCTTCTACAAATCTGTTTTTGTCCGTATCTTCTATTCGTAGAATAAACTCGCCGTTGTTTTGTTTTGCGAATAAATAGTTAAACAGCGCTGTTCTTAAGCCGCCAATGTGTAGCGGCCCAGTAGGGCTTGGCGCAAATCGAACTCGTACATTACTCTCCATTATCTTGTTTTT
>TARA_B110001450_G_scaffold50029_1_pt1 | contig 23616 bp, 29 predicted proteins | sample TARA_B110001450 | Tara Oceans TARA_B110001450 (sample SAMEA4396538) | marine metagenome | biome: Polar Biome; feature: [SRF] surface water layer (ENVO:00010504); material: water (ENVO:00002006), including particulate matter (ENVO:01000060) such as... | depth 5 m | reverse complement strand
ATCTTTTGTTTTATCTTTAGGATTATCTTTTGTTAATTTAGGTTGATCTTTAGGATTATCTTTAATTTGATCCATTTTACTTTATTATATTTTAAACAAATTAAAACAATGAAGGAAGATTGTAAAGAACATTTTGAAACAATCATAAAGAATTATGAAAATAATATGGAATTAAGTTATGTAAAAAAAACAAATAAAATTAAATTAATAATTAAAAAATTTATAATTGAAAATAAATTAATAATATATGGTGGAACTGCAATTGATTTATTATTACCAACAAGTAAAAAAATATATAAAAAAAACGAAAAATTATTTGATTATGATGTTTATAGTAATGATGCTTATAATTATGGTATAAAGTTAGTAGATTTACTTACAAAACATAAATATAAATATGTTCAATTAAGAGAGGCGGCATTTACCCAAAGCACTTTTAAAGTATTTGTAGAAAACTTACCAGTATTTGATATAACTAATTTACCAAAAGAACAATATGAAAAATATTTAGATTTTATTAAGAAAAAACAGCAAATGTTAGTAATAGGTCCTGAAGTATTAATACGTGATATGTGTGCTCAATTATCGCAACCTCATATATCATATTTTCGTTTAAGTAAAACATATGAAAGATATAATTTATTTAATGGTATTTTTGGTATAACAAAATATAATATAAAGAAAATAAAATTATTTGAACCAACAGAAGATGAATATAATATTTTAAAATTATTATTAAGTGAATGTAAGAAAAAGGGTTATCCAATATTAGGATATTATGGATTGCAATTATTAAATAATAAAAATGAATTTTATAGTATTAATAATGAGACTGCATATTTAAGTTTTTTTACAAAAGATATAAATAAAATAATAAAAAAATTAAAGAAATATGAAATAACTATAGAAAGAAATGAAAATTATATAACAATTCTTTATAATAATAAAAATATATGTGATATATATGATAGTAGTGATTTATGTATATCATTTTGTAAAAAGAAAGGACTTAATGTATTAAGTATTTTTGGAATAAAATATTTTATTTATAATAATTTAATTAGTAAAATAAATAACATTGAAACCGATAAATATATAATTAGTAATATAAATAAATATATAACAAATACAAATTGTATAGATAATTGTAAATTAAACTTAGAATGTTATGGGGATGGAAAACCTCCCGGATGGCAAATAATTAAATCAAGATGGGATAGCGGAATTGTTAAATATAAACCATCTTTGAAAAAACAATTAGATACTTATTTTAATAAGTAAATATCTTTTGAAAAAAAGATACGCTTCAAGTAGGGATTGAACCTACGACCCTCAGATTAACAGTCTGATGCTCTAACCAACTGAGCTATTGAAGCAATATTGTGTGTTAATATCACACAATAAGTATTTACTACTTAATGTTTATATGAGTTTATATAATAGGTATTTGTTCATTTTCGAAGATTGCGTGGTTTGAAGATAATCTATACCAATTTATTTTATCTTGATTTTTTTCTAATATTTGAATAACATTTGGATTTTCAGATAATAAAGACCAATTAAGTTTATCTATATTTTCTTCAAGTAATTCAATATAATCTGAATTAATAGATAATACATCCCAATCTACTGTAAAAAAACATAAAATATCCATAGCATTTTCATTATATATTAATGAATCAGTTTCTATATGATCAAAGTTATCTAACAATATATTAATTGCATTTGGATTACTAGATAAATTACACCAATTTATTTTATCTAAATTGTTAGCTAACAATTCTATTGCTTTTTCATTTTGATTTAATGAAAAATTATTCCAATTTATTTTATCAGCGTTTTGTTGTAATAATTCTATAGCATTAGAATTAGAGGATAATATATCCCAATTAATTTTATTATAATTTTCTTTAAGTATATCTATAGCATTTGGATTTTTAGATAACCAGTTCCAAATAATTTTATTTTTATTTTCTTTTAATAAATCTATAGCATTTGGATTGGCGGATAGGTATTCCCAATCAACAACGTCAAATAATCCTAATTTGTAATATTCGTTGTGTTTTAATAATTTTTCAGTATTAATTTTTTCACGTAATAGATCGATAGCATTAATATTTCTGGATAATTGATCCCAATATAATTTATTTAAATTAATCCATGGTAATAGAACTTTTTTTTTATGTTCTAAGATATTCCAATAATAAGTTAAGATCTTATGTATAACATTATCATCAAAAATGGATTTATTTAATATAATTTTAACAACATTAAATTTTTTATAAGCAATAGACATTTTATATAAATAAAGTATAAATGAATATTATAAAGATAACTTTATTAAAATATATATCTAAAAAAAAAATAGATTTTCTTTCAAATAATGATATTAAAATACAATTAGTGTATAATGGTTATATAATACAAACTGAATGTATAAATAACACGAATAATCCTTTAATAAATAAAGATTTTATTTTTCATTATGTTAAAGGTATTCCATTAATAATAAATATATATGATACAAATAATGTATTAGGTGATATTTTATTAGAAAAGATAATAAAAGAAGATTTTAAAGATCTTGAATATGTTAATAATAATTTAAAATATTATTATGAAATTGTGAATAATGATAATTTAATATTATATAAATATTTTCAGTTTATTAAAAAACACAAACTAATAAAAATGATTGAAAATCTTAATAAATATAAAGATGTTTTATGATATCAAATCTATATTTAATTATTGGAAAATATATATTAATAATTATGTGGTTAATATTACAAAATCAATTATTATATTAGATGAATTATCATTACAATATATTGAAAATAATATTTCATTTGATAAATATACAAAAACATTTACATATTTAACAACAAATAATGCAAAAATAAAAAACGAATATTTTAATGTAAAAAAGATAAAATCGCGAAGAAAATATCAATTAATAAAAGATTATAATGATACTTTATTAACTATAGAAAATGAACATAAATTATTTTTAGATAATCTATAATCCAGTATATCCTATAATATATATAATACTAATGATAACAATGATCATATACCATATTCTTTGTATTTTTTCTCTATATGTTTCAGAATTACAGTGTGTAGCTCCAGAAAAGTTAGCTCTAGTATCTGTAGGACACTCATCTGTAATAGGATAACACATATTATTTCCAATTTTATTATTATAAGTTTTCATAGGACATTCAACACACATATTATTTTGTTGAAATGTTCCTTTAGGACAAGGAATACACTTATATCCATTATAAATATAACCTTCAGGACACTTATCACATTCAATGTTTTGATTCATATGTTTGTTAAATGTTCCAGGTTCATCACATTTTTTACAAGATATTGTATTACTAGTATATTTATTTTTATTAGCAAGTTTTTGATTGATATTACAGAAATCTTCAGAAGGTCTATAACATTCATTGTTATTAAACATTGTTTTAGTGCATAAGGTGCAATGATCATTTTTATCACCCGTAGCAATATAACCCGCAGGACACTTATTGCATTTAGGCATTTCTTTGGTTCTGAAATGATCTTCACCACATACAAAACATTGAGGACTACGTGTGATTTGAGATAAAGGACTACTAGTTTGTGCAGTAGAATACCAATTTAAACTAGTTCCAACAGGACAGAAGTGAATAGTGGCGAATGTAGTATATTTTTCTTTGATATCGATACAGTTTTGTAGAGATAGTTTTAAATGATCATTTGATTTATAGAAATTATTTTCACATTTTTCTTCATATTTAGAATATTTACGATTTGTAATTATATTAAGGTCAATACATTTTTTACGTTTAGTGTTGAGATAGAAAGGTAAATCAATAGCTTTATTGTCAGCACACGGAATATTGGTAAGAGCGTATATTCCATCTGCGAGTTCTTTTTGGCATTGTTTAAGTTCTTTTACGAAATTTTCTTTTTGGCGAATACATTCATTTTGTTTAATAGTAAAGGTGGAAGCGTTAATAGTAATGAAAATTGATACAAGGATGATGAACTTCATAGTTATAATAATTTTTTATATTTTTGTAATCATTTTTTTTGAAGTTATATCATCATTTGTGAATAATAAGTGCCAATATTTGTAAAATTATCAATATTTTCATTAAATAATATTTCTAATTCTTTTTCACAATCATTTGAAGAATCACTAGAATGTATTATATTACCTAATGGAGGATAAAATTCAATATATTGATTTCTAATTTTTTGTTTTAATTCATTTGGATTTAGATGGTCTGGATTATTTGTAATTATTGCAAGACATTGATTATCATTGGTTTTTTCAATATCATCTTTATGTGTATCATAATTTCCGTAGAAATTACTATAAAACTTTTTTTTGTTATTGATATTAATAATAATTTTATCTAATATTTGATATTGATTTTGTATTTGATTTAATATATCTTCAATAATTTTTTGCTTCATACCCTTTTTTCGTATTATAAAAAGATTTAATTTTTGATTTGGTTTAGTAATTTTATTGTAGTTTTTAATTGTTAAAAAATTATATATATTTTGCTGACTTGTAAAACAATAATGAGATATTTTATTAAATTCATCTTTGTTTACAGATAACAATAACTCATTAATACGATTAATATGCTTAACACACCAGTTACTACGTTTATCATATAGATTTCTATAAATTAGTAATATTATTTCAGATATAGGATTTGGTATATAGTAATTTTCTATTTTAATTAAATTATCAAATAAATATTTTTTAAACAATTGATTACATATTATAGCATTTTTTCCGTTTCCTTCACCATCTTTATAAAAAAATAAATCACTATATGTATCAAATCTATAATAATTACCAGGTAAATGTCCTCCTTCCTGTAAATGACTTGCTGTAAATAATGGGGTGTAAAAAACTTCTTTTGTATTTTGAATATATTTCTCAGGGTTTCTAACTATTATTAAATTACTATCTTGTAATTTAGTATATATTTCAATAAATTTATTATATGAATCTGGATGTATAACAATATCTAAATCTGTATCGGGTTTTACTGGTAAATATCTAAATCCTCGTATAATAACAAATTTAATGTTATTTATGTTAAAAATATTTAATATATAATTATAACATTCTTTATGAGTTTTAATTTTTGATACATAATTTGTGTAAACATTCATAGTATTTATTATATTTTACTTTTTTTTTGATAATTTATAACGCAATATTGCTTCTTAAACAACTACATTATAATAATGTAATATATATTATTAAAATTTAAAAATTCAAAGAAATCTTCTAGATTGTCATTATTTCTTGATAAATTAATAGATACTGTAGATGAAAAAGGATTTGTATTAGAGAAATCATTTATCAAAATCCTTCATATGGAATATTATAGTTTTTCGACTGTTTAATGGTTTCATTTTTAAATTTTGATTTTCTTGAAGTAGTTAATATTATTTGAACATTACAAGTATTATAAATAGTATTTAACCAATCTACATTTTTTTATACCTTCAATTTCACTCCCATTTTTTTCGAATATTCTCCGCTATTTAAAACCAATGTTCCATCAATATCAATAAATAAAGTTGTAAAACTATTACAATATTTTAACCAATCATTATAATATGTTACGTCAATATATTTTGTAATTTCTTTTCTAAAAAAATCTTCATTATTATATACACTTGTAAAAATTATATTTAACTGCTGATAATTTATAATCACTACTTTTGTGAATAAGCATTTATATAATAATTCATTTTAAATATTTTGATAATAATAATTTATAATATTTAATACACTTTTCATTACTATGTAAAGGAATCAAAGTAAATATTAAACTTTTTGTAATTATTTTTAAATTCTCAAAATCTTTCTCTGAAAATTTATCAATAAAATATTTTTTAAAAATGTATATTATATTTTCTTTATAATTAGTATCAATAATTTTAGATAATAATATTTCATCGTAACCAATTATTGATTGGTAGATTTTTGCCCAATCATATAACCAATCTCCATATATTGTTAATTTATCTCCTAGCTTACCTCGCATATCTATAAATTTAATTTTACCATAGTTATTAATGATTATATTGGTAAATACTGGATCACCGTGTATCACTTTTTTCTTACCTAAGTTATTCTTTTCATAGTATTGTAATTTTACTAATAATGATTCATAAATAGGTTTACTATTTTCAAATTTTGAATAATCAAAATTTTTATATCTATTTATTAATTTTGAAGCATAATTCTCATATATATTAATATCATCATTGATTATATCACAATTTTGAATCCGATTTATACTATTTAATATGTGAGTAAATGTATCTTTTGTTAGCATTTCAGATAAATATAAATCTGTAACTGTCAAACCATGAATTTTTTCTATTACAATATTTTTACTGTTTCCTGATACCTTTAAAGGAAACATATCCTTTAAAGATTGTGGAATATTCTCATAATAATAGTTTTCCCCTTTTAAATCACCACTTTTAATTATTGTATCAAAACTATCTAAATTAATAGTATGAAAATTTCTCGGTTCAATTATATTATTATAATATCCCATTTCTTTTTCTAAGTCATCAAAACAATTTAATGCTAAGTCATCAATATAAAAATCGGCGTATGGTTTTCCAAAATATATTTCATCATACGGAATATTAAATTTATCTAGTGTTTCAAATGTTATTTTACCAATATCTGAATTAATTTTACCTATGTTTCCATTATGTGTTTTCATTCTTCGGGCAGTGTAGATAATAATAGTATTTCCAAAGCGTTTTAAATATTTTAAAAAATCAATATTTTTTTGGATTGGTTTTACAGATGTATAATCATTTATAATAGTAGGGAAAGACACAAGTGTATTATCCAAATCAAAACAAATTCTTTTATTTTTTATCACAATTTCATTATTAAAGCTATTTTTATAAGGATAATTATTATAAAAAAATTTTAATTGTAAAGGGGTTCCTAGACATATAAAATTTGAATGTAATATAGTTTTGTTTTTAAAAATTTGACCTTCACTTATCATTTCTTTTATCACACCACTTGTATAAAATTCTGATTTTTGAGTTATATTTCCTTCAATAATTTTGGATGTATATTTTTTTAAATGATTGATTGAATTAAAACCATAAGCACCAGTGCAAGCATTACTGGAAATTTTGTTCTTTTCTTTTATGTCTATTATTTCATTATTTTCATTCATTTTTACATAAGAATATATTGGATTTTCATTTTTATCTTCAAAGGAAAAAACACAATTGTCACCATTCCATTGTGAAATTATGTCACAAGTATAAAAATTATCGCTATCTAAACATAATACTGGAATATCTCTTTCTTCATTAAGGTTATTTATACTAATATTAATTGTTTCTGATGCCCCTCTTGTATTATTTTCAAGACAAAAAAATCTAAAATTTATTTTAGAATAATTCTTAATCAATAAATCTTCAAATCTATATTTTTTATATTCTTTATTATATGGAATAAATATATAATCAATATTATCAGTATTTAAGTTATCTAATAAGTATGATATTATAGGTTTTCCATAAATATTAATTAATGCTTTAGGTTTTTTATAACCATTTTCTTTAAATCTTTGTCCAACACCACCAATTGGTATTATTACTATCATTTAACATTAATAATAAAATAAATTTTATATTAATTCAAAATTTAATATAAAAGGATTTTCATTTGCAAATTTTTTAGAATTAGTAATGTATAACTGATCTTTTATAAAAAAATCATTTACATATTTTCTATAATCATTGTTTTGAACATAGAATGTTTTATTATAATATGAATAATGTTCTATTTTAAATTTAATACTATTTTTTGATAAATTATTTATTAAATTATGATACATTTCATTATGAGAATTTTCTATACTTAATATTGTTTTATTAATTTTGAATTGAAAAATATACCAATCGCGATTTTTTTTTATAATTTTAGCGGTGACATGTCTATATCCTAAGCTATATAATAATGATGCTCTATGTAAACCATCACTTATGATATAATCATTATCATATTTATAAACTGTTATTTGATTTAAATTGTTGTAGGTTTCTACATCAAAAAATTTGATTAAATCATCAAATTTTTTTATTGAGTGACCTAAATTTTTTTTACAATAATTATAATAATCTTCTTTATCACCTATTAAATATTTATAATTGTATGAATTTTTGATATTGATAAAAGAAAAATTACCAGTTCTTGATTCATGTGTTGTTTTGCCATTATGACATATTCCATATAAATTGTTATAATCAATTATAATATATTCAGGATCAATATTTTTTAATGCCAATAAACAATCATTACTTTCATTTAAATAATCAGATACATGAAAATCTAGAGCTGTATATATTTTTCTTAATGAAGATTTGTAATTTATTATACTATCAATACAAGGATGATATATTTTAGATCTATAAATATATTTATAATCAGGTTTATAATATTTTATTGTTAGTAATATAACTTTATCATTATAATTTAATCTTGGATCATTGACATTAATCTTATTTGGATAATAAATTTTTTTCATTAAATTATAACGTTTTTGTTTATCATAATCAAAAATATCTATAGTTACATTATATTCTTTAAAATTATTTATAATATTTTCTTGTAAATCTTTATTATTTTTCCATAATATAAAAGTGACATTTTCATAATACAAATCATTGATTTTGTAAAGACTTCCGTTATATTCAAATTTTTGATTATTAATAAATTTTATTAAAGAATTATTTTCATGTAATAAACCATATTTAATTTTAGTTTCTTTATACAATATTTTTTTTAAATGTGATATGTAATATTTAAATAATAATGTTGGTGTTATACATTTATATAAATAATTAAAATTTTCTATTAATTCTCTATTTTTTATTTGTAGTAAAATATCTTTATAAATATTTATAAAGTTTGCATATTTTTGCATTTCGTTATATGGTCCATATGCAAAACTATCATTTAAATTTGTAGGATTTCCATTTAGATAAAAGTAATGTCCAGTAGGTATATAGAGATTACTATTAAAAGTATTAATATCAATTTTTTCTTCAAAAAAATTGTCATATCTATTTCTAATTACATAATCATAATTCTTGATCAGATTAAAACACTCGCTTATTCCATAGTGTTGTTTAATAGTATTTTCAAAATTTTTCGTGATATCATTAAATTGTCCCTTGTAAAAATACATATTTTCACAAAAATATGGTAATTTAAATTTAAAATCATCCTTTATAATATATTTTTTAGGTTTATAAATTTCAAGTGATTTTTTTATGTCATTTTTATTTTCTATTTTCCAAATAAACATAAAAATATCAACTTCAAATGTTTGCTTTAATACATTCAATATATTTTTATAAAAACTTTCATATGTTTTCCTAAATGTGCGCAATTGACCTGAAAAACAAATAGCAATTTTATGTTTATAAAATTCTTTATGTGTTCTGTTTTTTATATTGTTTATAATGGCTATTAATTTATCAAATCTTTCATTAAATTCTTCAATATCTTTCTTAATTTCATATTTTTGATAATTTATATTGTAATTCATTTTTTGTTTCTTGAACCAATAATATATTAATATTTATTAATATAATTTTCCCAAATATATTTAGATTGTTCAAAATTATCGGCAACATGAATCATAATATCTTTAATATAATTTTTAATGTTTGATTTATATTTATTTCTAATCATTTCTTTTAAATCAACAGCTTGATTACATATATTATTTGTATATTGTGGATTATCTATTTTAAATTTTACTATTAAATGTTTATTGTTGTATTCTTTTAATTTTTTAATCTTAGGAGGTAATACAATATTATGACTACATCGAGTATCTAGCTTGTATATATCAAAAATATAATCGTGCAAAGATTCTTTTGAAATTTCAATTTCTTTTTTTTCAACAATATTGGGGATATCTTGTAATATTTTTTCTGCTTGAAAAAGAGTTGGATTCCATAAAATTAGAGTGAAATATTGATAATCATATTTATCCATATTTATATTGTTATATATTTTGTATTTATATTGTTAATAATGTTTATTAATTTATCAAATTTTTCATTAAAATCTTCAATATTTTTTTTAATTTCATATGTTTTTTTTAAACTAGTAAAAGTTTTTTTCACATTTATTTTTGAATTTAGCTTGTCAATAATATCTATTAATTTATCAAATCTTTCATTACATTGTTTAATATTACAATTCACATTATTATGAATATGAGGATAAGTATAGAATCCTTCCATATCAACATTATAAATTTTATTTGTATCTAAACAATATATCAAGTTATGCAAAGCCCAATCTCCACATAGTTTTTTTGTTTTTACATAATTGTTCAATTCTCTTTTCATATCTTTTATACATTTTATCAAATTATTTAATATAACTCTGTTTATATTTGAATTAACATTTATATCATATAATCTTATTCCATTTGTAATATAATCGCAATAATAACTACCATCATTTTCTATATAAATATTTTCAGATTTATGTATGAATTTTCTTATAATATTATCATTAATAGATTCATATATTAACTTTTTATAACAAAAAATATTCTTTACAGGAGTAATTATTTTTTTGAATAATTTTTTATTATCACGTGATATGAAGATTTGAAACATTCCATTATTTATCGGTGATTTCATATTTGATTTTATAAATTCTTTATTAATCATTTTATTATTAACATATATATGAGTTTTAATATAGTAATAATGTTGAATATTGGTAAATACCTAAGAATTAACATATATAATTATTTATATTTTTTGTTTTATAATTGATATTAGCTGATTAATTATACTATTTTCTTCAATTACCATATTCCATTTGTTATGCCAGTGATAACAAAATGCATATTTAAAGAAATTTTCAAAATTATAATGTTTTTCTGTATTCTTAAAAAAATTAACTGTTCCAATATTATATGAGTTTTTTATCCAATCAGCATTAAACCAACTACAAGGCAAAACATAAAAATTCAATGGTAAATCATAATTTAATTGTGCCTCTTTAAATCCCCATCCTTTATTACGAGAAATTATAAATATAATATTTTCTTTCATTTTAAAAGATTCTTTATGTAATGATATAAAAATTGCACCATTCGGATAATTTTGATTCTCCCATTGATATACACAAATTTCATTTTCATAATTTTTGAAAATAGGATCAAAAGATCTTAAAATAAAACAATCTAAATCAAACCAACAACCACTGTAATTATATAAAAGTAAATATCTTACTACATCACTATAATATGATACTTCTTTATTATAGTAAAAGTTTGTATTTATAAAATTCGTTTTTTTTATTTCATTTATTAATGAAAAATATTTTATTTCACAATATTTTGCAATTTGTTCATTGATATGATTCGAGTTGTTGTTTTCTAACCATAAAACAATTTTGTGTTTATTATTAAATACATTAAAATAATAACAAGACATTACAGAATACAAGTGTTTTTCATTTAAATTACCATTCCAGTAACAATGAAAAATAACTGATTTATCATAAATTCCTTCTAATTTTTCTGCTAATTTGATAGTTTCATTATAATCTGTTGTTTTAATTAACAATTTCATTTTTATATATTATGCAACTTTACTTTATGTATATAAAGTATGTATATTAAATATATATAAAATGGATTATGAATTATTAAAAATGTTTTCTGCTGGTTCTGCAAATGATCATAATAATAAACATCTATGGATAAAAGGTGCATCATTATATATAAATCAATTAAATACTATTATAAAATGTATTGATAATACTTATAAATTAAATATTATAAATATATCCAATTATTACAATAATAATTCAGATAAATTAGGAAATGTTTTAAAAATGAATCATTCGGATAAAAGCACATCACACGATTATCATTATCTATATTATTTTATACTAAATAAACTAAACAATGAAAATTTAAATATATTAGAAATAGGATTAGGAACGAATGATCCAAACCTAGTTTCATCAATGGGTTCTGGTGGAAGACCAGGTGCATCATTGTATGCATTTAAAGAATATTTACCAAAAGCAAATATTTATGGTGCAGATATAGATAAAAATATACTGTTTAATGAAGATAGAATAAAAACTTGTTTTGTAGATCAATTAGATTTGAAAAGTTTTGAAAATATAAAAAATACTTTTGGTGAAATTCAGTATGATTTAATAATAGATGATGGATTACATTCAATTGGTGCAAACTTAAATACTTTATTATTTGCACTTGATAATGTAAAATTAAACGGATGGATAGTTATTGAAGATATACATATACCTGATAATTGGTATACTATACATTATTTTTTAAGTAAAAGTAATAAATATAATTGTGAATTAATAAAAGCTCGTGGTGGATTTCTATATGCTATTAATAGAATTTTATAAATATGTTTTGTTATATATATAAAACTATTTATTTTATTATTGTTAAATGATACTCAAATATGTTTTAACTGCAATAAATGATAATCCACTTTATATTGATTTTATTCCAATTTTTATTAAAGCTTGGAATAAGCTTTATCCAAATGTAAAAGTCATTATTATATTAATAGCAAATGAAATACCTGAAAAATATTTAAAATATAAGGATAACATAATTTTGTTTGAACCAATAAATGAAATAAAAACGTGTTTTACATCTCAGATAATTCGTCTTTTTTATCCTTGTATATTAGATTCAAATGATGGAATATTAATTACTGATATTGATATTTTGCCTATGAATCGAACATATTTTACACAAAATATACAAAATTATGATAATGATAAATTTATTTATTATCGTGAAAATGTATGTTTTAATGAACAACAAATAGCAATGTGTTATAATGTTGCAACACCAAAAATATGGAAGGATGTCTTTAATATTAATAGTAAAGAAGATATTATTAATAAAATTAAAAATATTTATTCTGAAAATAATACTTGGTTTGCAGATCAAATAATGTTGTTTAAATATATTAAAGATTGGAAATTAAAACAAACAAATTTTGTATGTTTAAATGAAAAAGAAACAAAATTTAAAAGATTAAATAGAAATACTTTCGATATTAATAATATTGAAACTATTATTTCAAATAATACTTTTAGTGATTATCATTGTTTGAGACCAATGAGTAAATATAATGAAATTAATAACAAAATAGTAGACTTATTGTAATATATTAAAATATGAATTTAGAAAATGTTTTGTTACATTTTCTACAAATGATAGAAAGTGTTAAAATATTTAGATATAAACTTAATTTATTTATGGAATACAAATGAAAGTTAGTGTAATTATTCCTACTTATAACAGATTAAAATCATTAATATGTGCTTTAGAATCTATAAAAACACAAGATTATGATAATTTTGAAATAATAGTAATTAATGATAATTCAAGCGAACAAGACTATTATACATATGATTGGCAAGGTATCAATATTATTCATTTAGATGAAACAACTTGTAGTCGTAACAAAATAGGATATCCGTGTGTTGGATATGTAAGAAATATTGGTATTGAAAAAGCAACTGGTGATTATATTGCATTTTGCGATGATGATGATTGTTGGTTACCAAATAAACTAAAAATTCAAATTGGTGCATTAAAACAAAATCCAAATTGTAAAATGATATCTTCCGATGGATTAATTGGTTACGGTATATATGATAAAAATAAAAAATATAAAATATACAATAAAGAACATTATTTTATGATATTACAAAATATTTATAAAAACAAAAATTCTAATTTACTTGATAATGGATTTCTAGATATATTTAATTTAGAATTTCTGAGAATTCATAACTGTATGATAACTAGTAGTGTTATAATAGAAAAAACATTATTAAACAAAATAGGAAATATGGAACATTCTAAAATTGGGGAAGAAGACTATGGGTGTTGGCTAAAAGCTTTAAAATTTACTGATTCAATTTATTTAAAAGATGAAGTATTATTTTATTATGATAATGGTCATTGTTATGGTAGAAATTATTAAAAACTTTAAATATTTTTGAACATAATATTATATTAATAAATATTTATTCACAAAATGGTGTAATTTAATAGTTACTTAATATATTAAATATTACAAATGATTGGGTATGTGAGTTTGGTGCATGAGATGGTAAACATTTATCAAATACATTTAATTTAATAAAAATAAACAATTTAAAGCTATATTTATTGAAGGTGATAATAATAGATATAATGATTTGTTAAAAACAGTAAATTATTTTCAACTATTGTTCCTATAAAAGCATATGTTGATTATAATGATACTCAACATTCATTAGATAATTTATTAAAAAAATTGATATACCAAATGATTTTGATAAAATATTTTAGAAGCTAAAAAGTTATATATATAAACAATATTAAACTAAAATGATTAAATATGAACCAAAATGTTATGAATTTATCTCAATCTAATCAAGAAATTATAAATCTAATAAATAGTAATAAACCTTTTAGTATAATAAGATTTGGATGGGGACCAGAAACTATTTTATGTCATAGATATTATATTAATAATAATATAAAAAATGTTAATAATTTAAATAATATATTAAGAATCTGTGGTATTTATTCTAAAAATAATGATATATCTATATTTGAAAAGTATTTTAAAGAATTAAATGAATCTGTAAGTAATTCTGATATATTAGTATCTTTTGAAAATTCAGATATTGATAATATTCAAAATTATTACTCAGAAATGTATAAGTTAAAACAACTTAATTTTGATTCTTTAGAACCTTATAAATTATTACAAATCAATGAGATACCATGGTCCCATTATTTATTAGGTAAAAAAGTGTTAATTATAAATCCATTCACCGACTCCATTAAAAAACAATTAAATAATAATTTTCAATTATTTAAAGATAAGAAAATGTTTTTAGATGATCAAGAATTTATATTTTATAAAACTTTCCAAACACACGGTAATAATTATATTCACGAAAATTGGTTAGAAACTTTTGAAATAATGTGTAATGATATTGAAAAACTTGATTTTGATATAGCTTTATTAGGATGTGGTGGATATGGAATACCAGTATGTAATTTTATTAAAACAAAAATGAACAAATCAGCAATTTATGTTGGTGGAGCATTACAAATACTTTTTGGCGTAATGGGTAATAGATGGATAAATGGAAATGGTCCTGTATTAAAAAAAATATTGGAAGAACATAAACCTAATTTTATTCATCCATCAGATGATGAATTATTACCGAATCGAAAAACTGTTGAAGGTGGGTGTTATTGGTAAATTAGTTTGTTTATTTAAATTTTAACATTTATAAAAACAAAAAATGTAAAATAAATAAAATCAACAAATAGATATATCTTTATCTGATTTTCTTTTATCAACTATAACATAATTTGTTATATTATACATTTGTAAAAATTCTAAAACAGTCATACCTTTTCCTGTTCCAATATTTACTATATTATTTTTATTTTGATTTATATATTTACTATGTTCTTTAACAAGATCATCAATAAAAATATAATCTCTTATACACGTTCCATCTCTTGTATTATATGTATTACCATATACTTTAAATGGTGATTTATTATCAATCCATAAATGATGTTGAACTTTAAAAAATATATTAGTGTTATTTTCAATAAAAGGAACAATATCAACATCTAGAGTAAAACCATATGGATTAAAATATCTTAAAATTGTATAAGTAAAATTATTGGTAGTTGCGGTATCTTTAATAATTTCTTCACAAATTAGTTTAGTTTTAGAATATGGATTTGTTAAATTATTTAAATTAGTTATTGTTTTGTCATCATTTAATATTGAAGCAGATGAAGAAAATATTAAATGTTTTATATTATATTCTTGGATTACCTTTAAAATATTTAAAGTAATTAATATATTATTTTCATAATATGATATTGGTTTTTCAATTGATTCGTTTAGATCTTTATAAGATGCTAAATGTATAATAGTTTCTATATTTTTATTATTAACAAATATATGTAATTTATTATAATCTTTTAGATCAAAATCATCAATATCAATTCCATATACTGTATATTTATTAAGTAAATATTCATATAAATGTGATCCAATATATCCTTTATGACCTGTTATTAGTATAGACATTAATAGTAATTTTATTAAATATTGTTTATATTAGCATCTAATTCTAGAAGCAGTAAATGGTGCTGAATTATTCTTAGGATCTATACCATTCATACTATCAATTCCGTGATTTTGAATGATAGGAACATTATATATTTTCTTTATTACACTTTGAATACTTTGATCGTGTCTATGATCTCTAAAATATTCTTTTTGTTTTTTACTATAATTATCTGTAAATAATAATATATTGTTTTCTATAACATTATACCATTTATTTATTATTTCTATTGATTTAGGTTTTTTATGTATAATTTGAATACCTCCGCATATTTGAGGACTATCTAATATATCTGTATTATCTTTAACATTAAAGTAATCAAATACTTCTTGAATATTCCATTTTTTTTCTTGATAAAATAAATTAGTATATTGAAATCCTAATATACCTGTTGTATGATTTTTAACAATTTCTATATATCTATCAAATTCTTTTTTATTATTTTTATTTATTGAACAACCACTATCAATATAAACTAAAATATCGTTGTCATTTAATTTATCTAAATATGTTTTTATAAAATATGGTTTCCATATCCAATAACCACCACCTCTCGGTAAATCTAATATTTGTTTATATTTATTATAAAAATCAGTATCATAATCATTATTTGTAAAATATTTTACTTGATCAAACCATTTAGAATCTTTTGCTTCATTACATATTCTTTCACGTGATTTTTTATATTTATCATCTCCGTATGTTATAAAATGTATATTATATGACATTTGATATTATCATATATATAAATCTTAAGTGTTTAAATAATTGTAAATAATGTATAATTTATTCTTAGAATATTTTGAAAATAGTAATAAAGCTAGAGATGATGAAGTCTTAAAAGCAATACACAATAATATTACATTAAATATATTTGATAAAATATATATATTTACGGAAAGTCTTACAATAAATATATTTAATCCTAATGTGGAAATTATAAAAATAAATGAAAGAATGACTTTTAAGAAAATGTTTGAATATATAAATGAATTATCGGGTAATGATCATATTAATGTAATATGTAATAACGATATATATTTTGATAATACTTTATTAAAATTAAAAGATTATGATCTTAATAATAAGTTCTTAGCATTATTACGTAGAAATGTATTAGAAGATGGAACAAGTGAGTTATTTGAATTTGATAAGAATGATTGTTTTAATCGTGTAGGTCATAGAACAGATTCGCAAGATGCTTGGATATTTAAAGGACATATTAAAGTTCCTCATAATTCTAATTTTTATTTTGATATTTTAGGTTGTGATAATCGTATTATATTTTTAATGGAAGAATTAGGTTATAATATTTTAAATCCCTGTTATGATATATACATATATCATTTACATTTAACTAATCTAAGAAATTATAATCAATCTGATCGTATTAGAGAACAATGTAATTATGATCTTAAACCTTGCAATTTATAATAATTGCTGATAATTTATTATTTGAAATTATATTATTTGTTATTAAGATCATTTGAAAAATATTATAAAGCGTTATTAATTAATAATACTTTTCTTTTATATAGTTTTATTAATAAAATATATTTACTGCATCGATATACTATATTTTTATGAATAACTATTATCTACAATAAATACAATCACAATTTTCAAAATGATGTGTAACTAATTTTGAACAATTACTACAAAAATTAGTATTATTTATTTTATTAAACTTTTTACGACATAAATTGCATATTGAGCGATTAAGATTTACGTTATCTAATTTACTAAGTATTGAATCCATTTTAATTATAATAAAATATTATTGTTATATATTGAAAAATGATATTAACTATCATTTTTAGTTAATGTCAATTACAAAACAAAAAGCTTTAAAGTTTTTAAAAGAAGCTAATTATAAAGCTAATTTATTTTCTAAAGATCCTAAACGTAAAGTTGGTGCTATTATTTTAGAAAAAGATACTTTCATACAACTCAGTTGTGGTTATAATGGATTACCAAGAGGATTAAAAGAAACTAAGAAACGTTGGAATAAAGATAATAAAAAATATTATGTTATACACGCTGAACAAAATGCTATTATTCACGCTGCTAAAACTAATATTAATATTAATAATTCTATATTAATTTGTAATAGATTTCCTTGTCATAATTGTGCTTTAAGTATTGTTCAAGCTGGTATAAAAACAATTGTAACTATCGATCCTTGGGAAAATGTTAGTAAAAATTGGGAAAAATCATTTAAGATCAGCGAAGAAATCTTTAAAGAATTAAATATTGAAATAATAAAAATAAGTGAAAACGAAATAATAGACAATTAAGTCTTCATAATATTATCTACCGCATTAAGTTTGTGATTTGCAGTATTGTATAATTCCATCAATTCATCCATATTATGAAACTTATTGCATTTGTCTTTGCATTTTAAATATAGATGACAAACTGAATGTTCTCTTTTATCTTTATGCGTTTTAATAAATGCTGAATTGTGATTGAAATAACAATTAGCTTGTTTGCATTGAAAACTATTAACCAAATACCAGCAAGGAATATACGGAAAATATTTAGTCCTATCAGATTTTTCAGTTCTTTCAGTCCTATCAGATTTTTCAGTTTTTTCAGGTTTTTCAGTCCTATCAGTTTTTTCAGTCCTATCAGTTTTTTCAAACTTATCAGATTTTTCAAACTTATCAGTCTTATCAGTCTTATCAGACTTTTCAGTCTTATCAGATTTTTCAATAATTTCAGATTCTTCTACAGTATCACACCAACTTTTGCTTGATTTTGACATTATATATGTGATAAAAAAATATATAATGTAATCATTTTTATATATTTTTATGATTTGGTTCCCATATTAAAACAAACTTACATTTATTACAATCTAATGTATTAACAATCATTTTAGATGATGTATTGCCATATAAAGATGGTTTAGATTTTTTATTAAAAATAGAATTAAATATTCTAAAATCAGATTTAGTATTTTCAGTTCCTACATTTAAGATTGTTCTATTGACATTATAGACATTTAATCTGTATAAGCATTTTGAAATAACAACAATTAGATCTTCAATATGTATATAATCGGAAATAATATTTGAAACTCCAATTTTTTCAATAATATTATTTTCAAATAATTCGATTTGATTAATAATATGATTTTTATAATTTGGTAAATTTTTAATTAATTTACCATAAATATTACCGATACGTAAAATAAAATAATCATATATATATTGTTTTATAATTATATCTTCAGATAGTAATTTAGTTTTTCCTTCTGTCGAATACGGAGAACAAACAATACTTTCATTTGCATATTCGCAATTACCATATATTTCCGCAGAAGATAAATAAATGAATTGTTTAACTTTGTAAGTATTTAATATATTTATCACGATCGTAAGACCATTAATACATACATCATAATATAAATTATTACAAGGTAATAGATCAACACACCAAATAAAACAATTTGGTTTATATTGATTTACTAAAGTTGTCATATATGTTATATTACGTATATCACAACAATAATAATTATATTTAAAATCAACCGGTACTGAAGATCCTATAATATCAATGATAACAACTTTGTAATTATTTTCACTTAATACTTTAGATAAATTTAATCCAACATATCCACAACCACCTAAAATAAAAATTGTAGAAGCTAAAGACATTTTATAAATATACATTTCGTTATTTTCTTATATAGTATAATGATGTATATAATTATATTATTTTATAATGTAAAGGATAATTACAATAAGGACAAGATTTATTTTTAAATTTAATTAAACATTCTTCACAAAATGTATAAATACATTGATTACATGCAATTAAATTATATTTATCTATAAAACAAATATTACAGTTTGTATATATTTCATATGAAGCGTTATCAAAGAATGATTTTAATTTTGTATTTGTAAGTGTTTTTATATTTTCAAAATGATAATCACCTTTGTAAAATATTGCAATATAATCTTTATTATTCGTTAAAGGAATATTAAAACTGGTATTGTAATATTCTAATGTTTCAATGTTGATTTTTTCAGGTTTAAAGAATAATATAATAGGATATAATGTAATATTTTCTATAGAAATTGAGAGATATTTATTTTTTAAATAAACTTTATATTTATTGTTTTCTAATAATTCTTCAACTTGACCAACTTTATTATTATATTCTGTATTGTTTTTTAAATTATTAATTTTAACATAAGAATATTGTTGTATAATACTTAATGAACTAATATATTTGAAAGATTTTTCTTTATTAAAAGTAGCAATATCAATTACAATAGAACTAATATTTTTAAAATACTCCATTTAAAAATAAATAATTAAGTATATGTAATCATTTTTATGAAAGTATTTTTATTATTAAAGAACAATAATATATATTTATATTCTATTGATATTGTGAATATATCTCAACATATTAATAAACCTATAATTGATAATTCAATTCTATTAGAATATAATGAATTATCAATTTATACTAAAAAATTGACAAATAAAGGTTATATATGTGAAATAGTAAATAAATCATCTTTATAAACCTATATAAAACTGAGTTCATATCTTTCTTTAAATATAAAAAATGACTTTAATTGATATTGAAAGTATTATTTCTGAATTAAATGAAATTGATTTAAGCAAAGATTATACAAAAAAGTCTTTTATGAAAATAGTAGATGAAAAATGTAAGAAATATATGAAGAAAAAGAATAAAAATACGGGAGATAAAGAAAAGAAATTAACTGCTTATAATCAATTTGTAAGAGAAAATATGGGTTTAATTAAAGAAAAATATAAAGGATTAACTCCAAAACAACATATGTCAAAATTGGGTGAATTATGGCAAGAACAAAAAAAGAATAAAGTTGTATAAAAATGATTGTTATAAAATAGAATAATTTAGAATAATGGATAATGAATTAATTAAAGGATTAGATCCTGAAAAACAAGATTTAATATTGAATATATATGAAAATAATTTTGATAGTTCAATTGATAAAACAATTCTTTGTAATAATTCTATAAATTGTATTGATATTAGTTGTTCTAAGTCACATTATGTTGATTTTGATAATAGAGAACTAATTAATAACATTATTCAACAAAAAAATGAGCTTTTATCTAAAGATAATTTAAATGAAATTGAAGATATTAAACATACTAAAGAAAATTTAAATGAAATTGAAGATATTAAAGAAAATGAAATTGAATGGAAAGTAGATAATGATGAATCTATTGAAATTCAATTTATTGAATTATCAAAAGGAATTAAAGAAAATTTAAATGAAATAAAAGAAATTGAAGAATATTTGAAAATATTACATACTAAATTAAATGAAAAAAAAAATAAAAGTAAAGAAATTGCAAAACAATTACTTAAACTCATATAAAGATTATTCAAATATTTAAGATCAACAATGGCAAACAATATGGTAAGATTCCAAGAAAATATGAAGAAACTTCGTGAAAATCCAGATACTTCGCGTGCTGGATTGAAGTGGGATGATAGTGAAGATGAAAATGTCTTAAGCAAACTTAAATCTGGTATGAGTGTTGATGATATTGCTAAAGTTCTTAAAAGAACTGCAAATAGTATCAAAACACGTATTGTTATGAATGCTGTAAAGCAAATTGATGAAGACAATGTTGATAAAACTAAAGTAATGAAGGAACTTAATATTACAGATGCGGATATTACCGAATATAAGGAGAAAAAACAACAAAGAGATGATCAACAGAAGAATTTTATTAATTCAATGATTAATAAGAATATTTATAATCCTACTATTCGTGATAATTATCAATTATTGAAAGAGATTCTTAATCGTCTTAATGTAATTGAAGAAAAACTTAATAAAGAATAAATGGTATTCTTGTTATTTCCTAATACTTTATTTGATATAAAGTATTTAGATAAAACAAAAGAATATATATTATACGAACATCCGCTATTTTTTTCACATAAATGTAGATCATTACTATATCATAAAAATAAATTAATATTACATCGTTCTACGATGAAATATTACTACGATTATTTAACAGCACATAATTTTAATATAAAATATTTTAATTTTGGGGAAGATCTTCCTGAAAATATAACTGAAATGTTTGATCCTGTAGATAAAATATTAGAAAAAGAATTTTCTAATCTTATTATTCATAAATCTCCTATGTTTTTACATTCAATGGAAGATTTAAAACAATATAGTGGTAAATTATTTCATAATAGTTTTAAACTATGGTCTATACAAAAATTAGGATTAAAAGATTTAGAAAAAAGTTATGATGCAGATAATCGTAAAAAATTATTAGAATTACCAGTTATTATACAATATAATGTTGGTAATTCTAAGTTTGTTGCTGAAGCTGAAGAATATGTTAAACAATTTAAAACTTATGGAAATAATAATACTTTTGTATTTCCAACAACACATAAACAAGCCAGTAAGCTTCTAAGTCATTTTCTAAAACATAAATTAATTCATTTTGGTAAGTATCAAGATGCTATTTTATCTGAAGATGACCTTATTTTATATCATTCTTTTCTATCATCTTCATTAAATATTGGGTTAATAACACCAGAAGATGTTATTAAAGAAACTATTAAAGTTAAATCTAAGATTCCTATAGAAAGTTATGAAGGATTCTTACGACAAATTGTAGGTTGGCGTGAATATATGCGATATATTTACGTTTATCATTATGATACTATGATTAAATCTAACCATTTTAATAATAAAATTAAATTACCTATTGAATGGTATAATGATGACTTTAAAACTGGTATTTTACCTATTGATAATTGTTTAGATAAAGTTAAGAAATATGGTTATTTACATCATATTGAAAGGTTAATGATCTTATTGAATTATATGACCTTAAAAGAATATGATCCAAATGATATATACAAATGGTTTATAAGTTGTGTATCAATCGATGCATATGATTGGGTAATGGCTACAAATATATATATTTTTAGTTATGCATGGAAACCTGCATCACGAAAACCTTATTTAAGTAGTAGTAATTATATTTTAAAAATGAGTAATTATAAAAAAGATAAATGGTGTGATCAATGGGATAAACTATATCATATGTTTTTAAAGAAAAAAAAAGAAAAATTGAGGGGAACTATTTACTATAAAAAATAAGGATCTTTTTAATTTGTATAATAAAAACAGAATGCAATCTGCTAAGATTTTCGTAAGAAATGAATCGCTGAATTATCTTTTATAAATCAAGATTTCTTATATTTATTACAAAAAAATTATTTTGATGATTATTTTACATCATCTATTTTTTTTATAATTTCAATTGCAATTAAAATT
>TARA_B110001450_G_scaffold57962_1_pt1 | contig 23697 bp, 20 predicted proteins | sample TARA_B110001450 | Tara Oceans TARA_B110001450 (sample SAMEA4396538) | marine metagenome | biome: Polar Biome; feature: [SRF] surface water layer (ENVO:00010504); material: water (ENVO:00002006), including particulate matter (ENVO:01000060) such as... | depth 5 m | reverse complement strand
CTCTTTGTCAACAGCTCCGCCACTCCATTCACCATCAACAGCGACTTCGTCGACTTCATTTTCTTCTCGCCAAACAGGTTCGTTTTGTGAGCCGCAAACGATGAACCTACCGTTATCATCGATTTGGTCGTTCAATAAATGAAGATGTTTCGAGATCGGTAAGAAATGCCCAACAGGCATTCCGGCTGCAGTGAATGGATTGGTTGCTGCTCCAATCAACAATCCATCTTCTGGTGCGACAACATCCACAGTAATTCCAGGAGTTCCGGGGTCTGAAATCGTAGCGATGACTTCACCTTCACGCATTACGGAGCCTGCTGAGACAAACATATCCAACAATCCACCTTCACCTGCACGTAGCCAGTGTGAACCGCTTGCAAGCATTCGGAACCGTGGACGATGAGGATTGCCATCGATCATACGCAATGAACGGAGAACATTCAAAACGCCATGCATAGCGACCTTAACCGCCCCATGGTCAAGCAAGTTCGCACCTCCGCCTTCGTAGGTAATGACTGGTATATCCTGTTCTATAGCCGCTTTTCGCAACGAGCCTGAAGGTGGTTTCGAATCGAGTATGATCTCAATTCCAAAGGCCTTTGCGAGAATGTTTGAACCAGCATGTGCTAAATTGGCACGAAGTTGTGGCATATTGGAACGACCGATTCCGGCGCTGTGTAAATCGACAATAGCATCGACATCTGAGAACAAATACTTCCAGGTTTGAGCAGCCACTCTCCTCGTAGTGGAGCCTTTCATGTCACCAGGGAAATTGCGGTTCAAGTCACGACCATCAGGGAAATATCTTGATTTTGAACGGTACCCCGGCAAATTCACAATTGGTACAATCCGAATCGTTCCCGCCAACTGCATTGGGTCGAGGGGTTTTCCAGCATCGGTAAATGTGTTTGATAGGAGGTGAGTACAGGTAGAAGGTCCAGTCAATTCATCACCATGTACACCACCAAGAATGGTAATGGTAGGGCCTGGTCGAACTCCATGAAGAATCGTGACCGGTATCGGCCATGAGTCGCCGAGGTCAGTTTCTAAAAGTGGTAGATGAATCGTACGCATTGTTCCCGGTTTGATGATTTTACGGTAGAAGCGAGTATTGGTCCATTTTGCACTTCGATCCCATTCGGGTCGGTCTTCTAATTTGTGTGCCGCCATTGCTTCTTGTATGGCATTTCTTCTCCGCTTGGGTAATTCATGAGCAACACGAATCTTGGACTTCGTCCGTGGTTTCTTTGCTGCCATGGTTACGGCAGCGAACACCACTCAATAAGAATGCGTATATTCTCGACCAAACAAGCAAAGAAAACAAGTGCTTTCAGTTGAGCCCAAGGGTATGGAAGAAGTCGGTGTACAACGTCAATACGCTCCAAGTTCGATCTGTTTTGGTTGCGGTCCAGCGAATCAACAAGGTTTGCAAATCAACAGTACCCGTATTGAAAACGGACTTTCAATGGAATACCTTCCTGAACAACACCACCAAGCTTTCCCCGGTATGATTAACGGTGGGATAATTGGAACTCTTTTGGATTGCCATGGGAATTGGACCGCTGCTGTAGCACTCATGGATGCGCAAGGTCTTGAAGAGCCACCTTGTACTGTAACTGCCTCTTATACGGTTAAGTTACGCCGTCCCACGCCAACCGATGTCTCTCTGAAAGTTACCAGCCAAATCAAAGAATTAAGTGAGGACCGAGTTGAAGTCGAGTTACTCTTGGAAGCCAACGGTAAAGTCTGTGCAACAGGAAGTGGACTGTTTGTTGCGGTGAAAGAGGGGCATCCTGCTTATCACCGATGGAGTTGAATCAGCCAATGGCAAAACCAAGTAAAGAGCAGATTCTTCTCTTAGATGAGTTGAGAGACTTCGTTATCGAAGTCATGCGAGATATGCCTGAATGGGTTGATGCAAAGGTTGAGCGTTTACGCTCAATCCCTTTGGGTGTTCTTCGAAGAAATGCGACACAGCGCCATGGAGTTACCCGTTGGAAACGAGGTGTGAACCTCCATACTCTCCAACCAGAAGACGTCGAAGTGATTGACATTCATCCGAAAATGCTGAACCAACAGTGGAAGGCATATTCTGCTTTTGTCCTCCATCATGAGTATATTCATGCTCTTGGATTACGTGCTCACAATACCCTTTTCCGACAACTCGAGGCGGCTTGGCCGGGTCGAACAGCCGGAGAGCAGGGCATCCAATTTACAGAACATCTTCGTTTGGAAAGAGCGATTTGGTTGTGGTGCTGTCCCGATTGCCAGCAAGCATTCCCTCGCCAAAAGCCTTCACGCGGAAGATATCGATGTCGGAAATGTAATACTGTTCTTCTCGATAAGAAAAATCCATCACTGGCTTAGCATCAAACCATTGAATTGAAGGGAGAGGGTGGATACGGCAATATATGGGATATCATCATGTTGGTGAGCAACGACCGTTGCACCCATTGATTCTTGTTCTGAGTGTACTGCTGTTTTCTCTTCTCATACCAGCAGTACAAGCTAATTTGAGCCAGTCAGTTGATGGTGGAGAACTTTTCTTATCCTGTATACAAGATGATGAATGCTTCTTGACTTCTGTTGCCAGTGGTGAAGAAATCATATCCGATACAATCTTCGCATCACCAGCGCAACCCGATACGATTACGCTTGAATTTGAAATGGAACCGCAGCAAAAAGAAGTTGCTCTCCTCCCGACTCTTCTAGCTTCGATGGAACTCGATTTGCGTTTTACCGGTGAAGTTTCTGGTGCCAATAAGCCTGAACTTGAAATTTCCTTGATTCTTGGTTCAACCGTAACAACGTGGAACTTTGAGGCAGAGATCGTACCAGTGGGGGTCACTTCCAATCCCTATACGTTGGAAAACGAAGAACTCAATTTGAATGGAGACCGATTACTGTGGCCGGAAGACACCGTACGATTACGACTGACCTTTCTTCTTGACCGTCCAGGGACATGGGAATTACATCTCCGCGGTGCATCTTTCTTGAATTTAGAGATTCCATGGTCCGAAGATGTGGATTCACGTAACACGGATGAACCATCAAGTGACCTTGAACCACGGCCGACCGATTTTGAAACAATTCACTATGGTGCCTTACTCGAAAACGATCGAGATTGCTGGACCTTTGAAATTGGGGAACATGAATTGTTAAACATTTACTTGGAATGGGAAAGTGTTCCAATTGAAATACAGCAAAGTCATGGTCTACCAGATTTGATACAACCTTCTGGACGTCTTTCAAAGGCACCTGAAGTAATTGTGAGAGAAGATGATGATTCAACTCGAATGACCTATCGTTGGCGTGCTCTCCCCGTTGGAGAATATATTCTCTGTATCGGTGGAACTGCAGGTAAATTTCAACCTTATGTCTGGACAGGTCAACTTGCCTTTGAAGGAATAGGTCCTTTGAGTCCATATGAATTTGATGGCAAGGCATTCTATCCTGCTGGTACCGCTATTTTAGGAGATGAAGATGAAGCAATATCACTTGCGCAATCTGGCTTTGGCCTCCTTTTCATTTCTATTTTAGTCCTGATTGGATTTGTAGTTGATAGCCTCCGTAATTCCACCTCGAAAATACTTCGATTTGGTCTCTTTTCGCCGGGTGTGATTTTGTTACTCATCGGCGGTATCTTCCATCCAATGTGGATTTTGGCTGAGGAAGTTCAAACAGATTCAGAAATACAGTTTGATGATTTAATTGAGATGCGACTTCAACAGTTATGGGACGTGTCTTATCCAGGTGTCCCAGAACAGGTTCTTGCGACTCATCTTGGTGCGACGTGGGGCATGTTAGACGGTGACAATTTACAACTTCGACTTGTGGTCGAAGAGGCACAGCCACTCCCAGATGGCCGTTGGCAATTGATTATTCCAGAACTTCAAGACCTTCGTATGGACCAAGCCATCTTCTCCCAAGTGGCTCGAGGCGGAGTTCAAACAACCGATGAAGGCATGCTTGAACAACAGACGGTTCGCTTCATTCTGTTTGCAGGACGAGCTCTTCTGCTGGATTTGTTGATGCTTGAAGCAATGATGGTCGTCGATGAGCCTCCAAAGTCTTCAATCTTCCATGTTGATTTCGACATGGTTACCGCTCCAGCATCTGGTTCAGTAAGTGTCCCAGCATGGGCGACTCGACCAACATCAGTCAGTACTAGCGATTGGGTCCTGCTCCAAGCAAACCTCTTTCCGAAGCAAATATCAGTGAGTCTTTGTGATTGTGACTTTGACCTCTTAGATATCCGTTTTACAGATTCACCAGGATTCGATATCAAGGATATCCCTCCACAGATCAACATTGAGAATGCGTCGGGTCTCATCAGTTATTCGACACCTGTGACTCTTCTTGGTATGGTTCTATGTGCATTTGCCAGCCGAACTGAATACCAACGGCGGAAAAAAGCAAGAACGCTCGCAGCTCGGTACTTCAATGAAAGTTCAAAGTGGGATTAAAGTTCACTTCTTTCCTTTCTTTGCCTTTGTTTTAGCATCTTTAATGACTTCATCAGAATCGATGCCTGCCTTTTCAGCAGCTTCTTTGATAGCCTTTTCTTCTCGTTCTGAGATTTCTCCATCTTTGGAAGCAGACTTGACAACTGCATCGATGTTCATCTTTGCAGCCTCTTCATCAGTGATGCCCAAAGCCTCTTGGAAGGATTTCAATTCAGCCAATTCTTCTTCTGTAATGATCCCGTCTTCCCATGCGGATTCATAGGATTCTAAAAGGAATGAACGGTATGCATCTGGGTTGAGGAGGACATCTCGAATAAGGCCATGATTTGGACCATCATCACTTTGTGACATCTCAAGGATAGCAATTGAACGACGCATTTCTTTCACAGCCATGTCTTTGAGGCCGTGTCCAGCCCAAACTGCACCGGCAGCGATGACAGCAGCAGCAAACCAACGCATAACGTCTGGATTGACAAATTCCCAAGGTTCTACAAGGTGGAATATACCGAGTACAGCCATTGCTGCTCCGCACATAACTTCCACCCAGTCATTCATATCTGGTTCGTCTTGAAATACCGAAAGTCGTTCATCAACCATTGTTTCAACATCATCGCCCATGTGACAGGACATGGGAAGAGGGGTCTTATGGGTGTCGGATTGAAACTTTCCAAGCGTTGTCCTTTTGGACTGTTGGCGCGGTTGTCACTCCATGGAGGGGAGCGAGCGGGCAGTGATGGGCTTAGATTTACCTTCAAAGGCTCTCGAATTCTTGACTGAGACATGGGGAATAAAACAACTCCATCCCCCTCAACAGGAGGCTATGCCGAGTGTCATGTCGGGTGCCAATACATTACTTGCAATTCCAACTGCAAGCGGTAAGTCGTTAGTTGCTTACATTGGAATTATCCGCCGACTTCTGGTCGATGACCCCGGTTCTAAAGCCGTGTATATTGTCCCTCTCAAAGCCTTGGCAAGTGAGAAACATGAAGACTTGGTTGCTTTAGGCGGCTCGGTCGGATTAACCGTTGGGCTCGGTATTGGAGATGCTTCGGGGGAAGCCAAAAAAATTGACGAATGTGATATTCTTGTCTGTACTTCCGAGAAACTGGATTCTTTGATGCGAAATCGATCTGAATTGATGGCCAACGTGTCGATTGTTGTCGCTGATGAATTTCATCTCATGAACGATTCAACCCGTGGGCCTACCTTGGAAATAAACCTCACGCGGCTGCGATACCTCCGCCCTAAAGCACAAATTATTGCTCTTTCAGCTACGGTTGGCAACTGTGAAGAACTCGCTACCTGGTTAGATGCAAATCTTGTTCTTTCTTCATGGCGCCCTGTCGCTTTAGAATACAGTACCTTTCACGACCTCCACCTTGAACCACGGCTTGTTCAATCGGCAGGGATGTCAACCGAAGCCGATGTTCTCCAACCACCGCGTGACCTTGAAGGTCCCAAATCCCATCCGAGTTGGGTTGTTGTCAATGATACAATTGACCAAGACGGACAAGTGTTGATTTTTGTAGGAACTCGACGAAGTGCCCAATCCGAGGCTTTGAAACTTGCAAAACGAGTTGAAAAGCGACTCAAAAAGGAAGACCCAGATCGATTAAAGCGCTTAGAGCACTTCGCTTCAACGCTTGAAGGCCGCAGTCAAACCGCGATGGCAGAACGATTGGCAGAATCAATTCGAGGCGGTATTGCATTCCATCATGCAGGCTTGACCCATGGGCAACGGAAAGCCATCGAAGGCGCTTTTAAAGAAGGTTTACTCATTGGATTAACAGCCACTCCAACACTTGCAGCAGGTGTCAATTTGCCTGCTCGAAGAGTTTTGGTTCGTGACCTCAAGCGTTGGGATGATGGAATGAGTCGTCCACTTCCTGTAATGGAAGTTCGGCAGATGCTTGGTAGGGCTGGCCGTCCAAAGTACGATAGTTTTGGAGAAGCCTGGGTCTTGTGCAAGGGGACGGACGGCTGGGGCATTGCCGATGATGTCAGTGAACGGTATTTTTTTGGTCCAGTGGAATCAATATCTTCTAAATTAGCAGGCGAACCAGCATTACGTGCTCACCTTTTGGCATCAATTGCAACCGGAGGATTCCGTCATCGCGGTGAGATTGGTGATTTCTTTGCAGCCACTTTCCTCGGGGCGACAATTTCTAAAACTCTACTCAATGAACGTCTTGATGAGATGCTCAATTGGTTAGTTGATGAACGCTTTATTCGCAAAAAAGGAATTGATGAAGCCTATGCGCAACGCCGTGCTGATGCCCAAGTTGGCGACGGGAAAGAAGAAAACTGGGACGATGAGATGCCAATTTGGGCCTCCATTGCTCAGACCACTGGTGGCGTTGAATTGCGTTCAAGTCGGCCACAACAAAATCCACCACCTAAGCCATCTTCTGCTTTTACTCAGGCATCTTTGGGTTTCACTTCTGCTTCTGATTTATCTCAAGTCGGAGGTTGGTCTGAGCCTTCAGGCAATGATCACTCATCCATGGAGTATGAAGCAACCCTCATGGGTGAACGAATCACACAACTCTATCTCGACCCGCTTTCCGCATCGATTTTACGAACTGGCTTACGCAGAGCAGTTCGTCGCAAGGTTCGTCAAAGCGGTTCAGTAACCGAGTTTGGCCTAATGCATTTAGCAACTTCAACACCCGACTTTTTGCCACTGTGGGCAAAAAATTCTGAAATGGAACGGAGTTCTTCTCTTTGGCTCAAAACCAATGCAGTCGAAGATGAATTACTCGCTGATGATACGCTCGAAGAGCGATTACTTGGTAAAGTCAAATCGGCATGGATGCTCGAAAAGTGGATGGAAGAGGAAACCTTACGCACCATCGAAAGCGACCTTGATGTAAGTCCCGGAGATGTCAATTATCGAGTTGACCTCATGGGTTGGCTTCTCGCTGCTGGCCAGCAGGTCCTTCTGACGGACGATGTCTTTGCAGAAGAACACCTCTCAACCATAGGGGAAATTGCTACGATGTTGGATCTATTACGCCAACGAATCCGTCACGGTTGTAAGCCCGACCTGTTGCAATTGGTCAATATCAAAAACATTGGGCGTGCCCGTGCACGTGAATTAGCTGGTATGGGGATTCGAACCCCGAAGGATGTCATGGCCATGGACCGACCAACTCGAAATCAACTTTTAGCAAAGCGTGGCTGGGGGCCATTACTGCTCGAAAAAATCCACAAAGAAGTTGAAAAAGTTCTTCGACGCCCCGAATCACCGAACGCTCAAAACAAACGAGTCACACACCGTGATGACGATGTTCCTCTTTCGGATGAGTCCTCATCGGATAATTGAAAGAGAATCCCTCTTTGGATTCACCATGGCACAACCTCCGTTCCCATGCTTTGCTTGGCGTTCAGGAGTTCCTGTCGATGCCAAAAAACTCCTCGGCGCATTTCTCGAACTTCGCCCGAACGCTCAATGGGTAATGGTTGGGGATGGATGTATACAATCCGACCTTCAAATGTGGACTGCATGGATGTGTGCATCACGAAGATGGATTCGAAAGAGTTCCTTGGCTCGTTCACTAGATGCTGAGTTTTTGCGTTATCTTTCAGGAACACACCACGTATCTGAAGCATTCAAGCGGGCAGGGGTTCGAGAGGCTGACCTTGCTGGATTTGTTCTTTTTTTGCCTGAAGCAACTGCAACAGATGACACTCAAACCGATTGTGAAGCAATCGAGTATGACTTTGATGAGATCCAATCGCAAGCAGTGTCCATGTTTTCTCAACTTGAACTCGAAGCCGATGGCAAAGAGTACGTTCTTTCTAAACCCGGTGCAATTCGTTTAGGGATGAAATTCGACTTTGAACATGAAGTCCTCACCGAATCTGCACTTTTAGGCCACATTTTGTCGTCTGAATTTAACTCGTGAGCAAAACAAAACAGAGTAGAGTTCAAACACCCTTGCGGCTAGGGTTGCTGTATGGTGATGAGCGCAAGTCCAACCGACGAGCATAGGCCGAGTACCGGTCGGTACCTTGACCAATCGAAAATACAAGCTGCACTTGACCAAGCACAAGACCTTGGTGCAACGTATGCAGAAGTTCGACTGATGGCGATTACAGATTCCAGTGTTGCTCTTCGAGATGCAAAACTCGAGCGAGCAATTCCAGGCCAAGAAGTCGGCGTTACCTTGAGAATCTTAGCAGACGGTGCTTGGGGCGTTCATTCGACGACCGATTTAATCTCTCTACCATCTCAAATTGAATCAACCGTTCGACTCGCAAAAGCAGTTGCTGCTCGTCGTTCATCCAAAGATCGACCGGTTCAGTTGGCAGAAGTTCCAATCTTAGAGGACGAGATTCATTGGAAACCAAAGCAAGATGTCCGAAATACTGATTTACAAACCAAAATAGACCATTTGAACACACTTCACAACAGTGCTGCAGACGATGATCGAATCATTTCAGTGACCTGTGGTTGGAGCGACGAGCACCTCCATACCGAACTGATGACCAGTGAAGGCATGAATCGAGTTTGGTCCTTCCAACGTTCACTCATTAATGCAAGTGTTACTGGCCGAGATGGCGGAGAAGTCGTTTCCTATAGAACGCGTCATGGCGGGGAAGGTGGACTCGAAGTCATCGAAGCATGTGACCTTGGGCAACTTGGCGAATCAGCCCGAATTGCTACCTTACGCCTTCTCAAAGCAGAACGAGCCCCGTCTGGTAAGTTGCCATTGATTGCCGACCGTGACTTGACGGGTGTCTACATTCACGAAGCTCTCGGTCACCCTTGTGAGGCTGACCTTGTGGCAGCAGGTGATTCGTGTTTGGCTGGAAAACTTGGTCAAACCATCGGTAATGACATTGTTTCCGTTGTCGATGACCCAACGATTCGTGGTGGCTACGGCGCCCATCCAATCGATGATGAAGGACTCGATACGCGTGAGAAAAACCTCATCCAGAACGGCGTTCTTACCGAATATCTCAATCATCGTGAATCAGCCCACCACTTTGGCATTGCACCAAATGCTGGTGCTCGAGCCCAAGATGGCCTCCATCACCCACTTGTTCGTATGTCGAACACATTGATCAAAGGCGGAACTCATAATGACGTTGATGAATTGATGGAAGATATTCAGTACGGTGTTTTTGCTTGTGGTTCACGAGGCGGTCAAGTTGATACTGGCCGAGGCTCATTCCAATTTGCGGCTCAAGAAGCCTGGTTAATTGAAAACGGAGAAATCACCCGTCCATTGAAAGATGTAAGCGTGAGTGGTTTGACACTTCAGATTCTCAAAGATGTCGATGGACTGACTCGTGATGCACGACTTGCTGCTCCTGGATTCTGTGGTAAAGGACAAACCGTTCCAGTTGGTGACGGTGGTCCTATCATGCGGATTTCTCAAGCATTGGTGGGATGAAGATGCTACCGGATGATGCAGTCGATCGTATTACAGAGGGTTGCCGAACCATCGGGAAAATCTGTCAAACTCAAGGAATTCAACAATGGGAAATCGTGGCTACACAATCATACGGCCACAGCATCGATATTGAAGCTGGAAAAATTGCTCTTGCTGCCGGAGGCGGTGAAGGTGGATATGGTATTCGAGTTGTCGAAGATGGTCGATTTGGTTATGCCTACCTTGTCGATTTAGGTTCTGCTGATTACGCTCTAAAACAGGCTCGTGATATCGCTAAAGTCTCACCTTCAGTGAAGGGCTTTGTTCTTCCAAGTGAACAATCGGCCAAAAAAGTCGGTGGATTATTTGACAAAAATATTCTCAGCATCGGTCCTGAAGATTTACTTGAACAGGCTGATGCTATCTTGAGTGAAGTTGCTTCACTCGACGAACGAGCCGTCGTTACCGGCGGTGGGTTAGGTGTTGGTGCCAGTGCTTCCGCCATTTATTCGAGCGAAGGAATCGAATCAAGTGGTGTGACAACTTCTCACGGAATGGGGATTCAAGTCTCCATCGATGCTGATGATGAATTGACCAGTTCTTATGAAGGAGATTCGAGTTGTCAACGTCTTCCAAATGTTCCGGATTGTATTGCAGTGGCTGTTGATTGGGCGCAGAAAACACGTGGCCCAATCGAAGTCAATACCGAGGCACATGATACACCTGTTTTGATGACCAGTGAAGGTTTTTCTCCGTTATTCTCAATGGTCGTACCTACGGCTGTTCGTGGCGACCGATTGGTTCGGGATGAATCATTCTGGTCTGGGAAGCAGGGAGAACTTGTGCTTGCTGGCGACCTTTCGCTCATTGATGATGGAAGAATGGAGGGCGGCAGATCGTCTTCTTCCCGCGATGGAGAAGGTGTTCCAACACGCCGCCAAACCTTAGTTGAAGACGGACGTTTAGTTGGTTCTTTATGGTCGACAAGAGATGCTGCACAACAAGTCGCTGAAGGTCGTATTGACAATGCAGAAACCAATGGCTGTGCCGTTCGTGGTAGCCATCAAAGTCCACCCGGTACTGGTTGTTCTGATTTACAAATGGTCTCCTCGATGAAAAGTTCTTCTCAAGATGCTCTTCTTGAACGGATGGAAGACGGTTACATCGTTCATAGCGTCATGGGTGCACATACTGCAAATCCGACAAGTGGCGATTTCTCGGTAACGACAAGTACACTCTTACGAGTTGAGGGTGGTCAAATTACTGGACCGGTCAAACAAGCTGGTTTATCTGGGAATCTTGCAAAGGCTCTTTCTCAAGATGTGTTCCTTGGCGACGATGTTCGTATCCAAGGTTCTTATTCCTCCGGCAACATGCACCTTCCAGACGTGTTATTGATGCAAGGACTACGAATCAACCCCGCCTAAGTCTCTCAGTCACTTGATTCGATAATCAAGTCAAAGGAACAAACTTCACGGCATTCTTTATGGCCTGTCGTCTCTCCTGTAGTTATCCATGGAGGTCAAGGGAGTGTACAGTCTCAACCAACCCGCACGAAAGCCCGCAGCCTGTTCTCCGTACAGGCCCCGAACGAACACGCCTGGCGGAGGTCATTGCAATGTCTGAAAAATACGAAACTCACGTCAAGTCGATACTTGCCGAATGCCCTGATGCTGACCCTGAAGCCGTTTCTGCAGCTTTTGCAAAATATGAAACAGAGTTCTTCATTCCTCCGCAAGATGCTATGCGTTCGATTCTACGCCGCTTCAAAGGTGAAACAACGCCTACACCGTCTTCCGGTAACTCAGGTAGTTCAGGAGCCTCTGGAGGTTCTTCTGCGCCTAAGCCCTCTCGTAAGGTGAGCCGATTAAGCGAATTGAAAGGCGATGACCGAGAAATCGAAATTGAAGTTGAGATCATTTCTCATAACATTCGTAACCAAACCATTCGGGGTGAAGAAAAGCAAATCGCCTTCGGACTTCTCGAAGATAACCCTTGGGAAGAAAACGGAGAGAAAACCCGATGGGAATTCAAAGACTGGGGTCCTAATTCGAACATTACTCCTGGCTCAGTTGTTCGTATTGAAGGTGCATCAGTCAATGAATATCAAGGAAAGATGTCACTGAACATCAATCAATCCACTCGTATCGCCGTGGTTCGTGAAGGAACACGACCTGTTGTAGCACCTGGTGAGCCTCAAGATATCTCGAGTTTACCATCCGATGGTTACGTCTGCATCGTTGGACGAATCCTTGCCACACGTCCCGACCAGATTCATCGTAAGGATGGTTCAGGCTCGATTGATATCATCCGAGGCCGTTTGGCTGACGAAACAGGTACGATTGGCTTCCTTTCTTGGGAACCACTAGCTCACGAAGTCGGAACGCTTCTCAAGATTGAAGGTGCTCAAGTTCGAACATTCAGGGATACACCTGAACTCAATTTCGGACGAACGACCAAAGTCGAAGTCTATCATGACAAGAGTTTCGCTGATGTTGAGGCACTCTCTGAACAAACCATGGTCACCCTCTCGGAACTCCGAGATGGAGCACGGGATGTTGATGCAATCGTTCAGATCACAGAATGGGCAAAACGCACGTTCACCAAGGATGGCGAAGAACGCTTCCTCTGGTCTGGTCAAATTGCTGACCCAACCGGTCGATGTCGAATGAGTGCATGGAATGAACTTCCGATTACTGAAGACCAATTGCCGCTAACCGTACGTCTCAAGGGAGTGCGTGTTCGTGCTTGGCAAGGTATTCCAGATATCACTGTGGATAACGTGGACCAAGTCGAAATTCTCGATGCTCCACCTTGGGACAGCGAATTGGATTTGAAGAATCATACCGTCGAGGTCTCCCTGCATGATCTCTCGACTGGTGCAAGTCGAGTTGGAATTTCGACCAGTGCAATTGTCGTCAGTGTTCGTGAAGATTCGGGCTTTATCCTACGATGTACAGAATGCCGTCGAGTGCTCCGTGAAGGCGTATGTGCTGACCACGGTCCAAATGATGGAAACAGTGACGTAAGGCTGCGTTTAGCAATTGATAATGGCCTTTCGAGCGTTTCTGTATTGACCAATAAAGAAGCCACATTGAGTCTTCTTGGAATGACTGAATCAGAACTTCAAGGGGCAATTGACGATGTTGGACAGGTTGCTTTCGTCCAATCCTTGCGTGGAAAGATGCTCGGACGTAAAATCAACGCTACAGGACGTAGTATCGTCGACGAACAGGGTGCTATGCTGCTTGCAGATGGTGCCTCAATGATTGAGGAAGATGCTGGTTTACGGGCGACTGAAATACGTGCTCAATGGAGGGTTGCTTAATGCAAGCTGGAACTACACGGGCAAAGCGTCAACCTGCTTGGCACATACTTGCCTCTGAATTTAGTGAAGCGACACTCAATGAGAAAGGATCAGGCGAATACGACCCTTCGTTCGTAATCACAAAACTTGGTGCAAAAGTCAACCGAGTCGTCGTAGCAGGACTCTTAGAACGTCTTGAAGTTCGAGAAACCTCCAATGGCTCATCACTCTATCAAGGGCAAATGCGTGACCCATCAGGTGTTCACTACTTCTCTGTTGGAGATTATGCAAGTGAATCTATGCGTGAACTCACCCTGGAGTTGGTGAAGAAAGTCGAAGTCGGTGAACCTGTTCTTCTTCTTATGGTTGCCAAATCAAAATGGTACCAAACCGATGAAGGAGCGATTTACACCTCACTTCGTCCTGAAGAAGCCTGTGAGATTGATGCGCAACAGTATGCTCTTTGGCTCACTCGGACATGCGAGGACACGCTACAGAGAATGAAGCATTTCACCGATTCCTTATCGGCAGAACCAACTCGAGAGGGCATGGTTGCTGCTGAAATACCAGAACATATGATTGACGGACTTCTTGTTGCACGTAACCATTACGGCGATATTGAGATTGAAAATTACACACTGAATATCATGCAGGCTTTGGATATTGCTGAAGGACGCATGGAGGCTGCCAGTCAACCTGTTGCTACCCCTGCCCCGTCTGCAGATGCAGATGGTGAGGGTGGAGATGCTGCTGCAGGTAGCGAAACTGAAGTAAAGGACACGATTGTTTCGATCATCGAACAACTTGACCAGGGCGATGGTGTTGATTTTGAGACAGTATTAACCAATACAGTTGCACGTGGATTTGACCGAACTCTTGCGGAAGAAAAACTCGATGAACTTTCAAATGAAGGTACACTTCATGAGCCAAGATTTGGTTGGTTTAGAATCGTGGCGTGAAGATTTCCACCCCCAACATTGAAGACCTTACCACTGCGTGGGTAAAATAGAGGTTCACATATGGCTGGCATGGATTTTTTTATTCGCCCCGCATCAGGAACGACGAGTGCAGATTGGGTTCGTATTCCTAATTGTGACATGAAAGTCCGTCTTACTCGCCGTCTCACTCGTACAATTATTCGTGGCGAAGAAGGCGATGATTTGCATGATGAAGGCTCTGAATCAGCCGCTTATACCGTTACAGGAGAAATCATGCTTGAAGATTACAAGCGAGTTCTTACCATGTTCCGTTCTGGACAACCCTACATTCACGACCCATTTGAAGAACGAGATGTCAAAGTTATCTTTGCTTCAATGGAATACGATGGTTCGAATCAAATGTTCAAATTTGAATTACTTGAAGATATTGTTTGAGGTGAAATTATGAGGAAATTGGATGAACAGAGAGAAGTTCTCTATGTCATTCGAACGCTTGATGTTTTGATGTCCTCTGGCGTTGGACTTGAGGCTGCTATTCACACCATCGGTAGCGGTGGTTACGGAATCATTTCAGAAGATTTCTCCAGTATGATGAAACGTTTGCAAAAAGGAAGCAGCCGTGGACTTGGACCTGAGCTCAAGAGCATGATGGGTAAGGCAGATTCCGAAGGATATCGACGTCTTCTCAATACCATGTATACCAACGTCACCCAAAATACGGACATCATTGAAACTATTCGTAAGCAAGGCGTACGTATGGAAAATGAACGTACAGAATCAGTCAAAAAATACATCGAAGAACTCGGTTCAGTCCCTGAAACTCTTCTTTCCATTGGAATGATCGGCCCGATTATCTTGGCAATCGCTGGGCTTGTACCCCAATTGATGAGTGGTGACTTGGGTGCTTTCATGCAACTTCCACCAGCCTCTACCATCAATCTCGTGGTTAACGCAGGACTTGCTTTGACATTATTTGGAATGTTCATGATTGGCTTGAAAGCCCACACAAAGGACCCAGGGTTGTGATTTCATGATTTTCGGACTCATTGAAACATTTAACGAAAACCTCTTTTTGTTGGTTCTTGTTGTTTTTGGAATCGCCAGTGCAGCTGGAGGCATACCTCCAATGTTAGAGCGCAACAGGCGCCGTTCTATAGAAAATACACTCCCCTCTTTACTTGAATCTCTCTCGGACTCTGTAGGCGCAGGCCGTGGTATTCAAGAAGCAATGATGGAACAATCAAAAACGCTTCCAGGGCTACTTGGTAAACTTCTCAAAGAAACACTCGAAGAGAGTCACTCTTCAACATTTGACGCTGCACTTGCGTCTTTTTCTGCAAAGACTCGTTCTTCACAAGTTCAACGGGTCATGGTCTTAATTGAAACGGCAATTGAGCAAGATTCTCCACTCCAAGGCATACTTTCGGATTTGGCAATGGATTATGAACGCCTCAATGATTTGATGAATAAGCGAGAGGAAGAATTGTTGGGTAAAGGCATTCTCATCGTTCTTTTCATCAGTATTGGTTTACCAATTCTTATTGCCTTCATTGTTGGGTTGTTTGCTCCAGCAGGTAAGGGTTTTCAAATCGATTCCTTCAATACTACGTTCTCACTTTTCTTTGGAGCGGCATCAGCAATTGCGATTGGCGTTTCAGGCCGAATGCTCGGCCGATTCAAGGATGCACTTTGGTGGATGCCAGGGTGGATTGCACTTTCTATGAGTCTCTACTTAGGGGCAGTCATACTGATTGGAGGATGAAAATATGAGTGAATTAGTCTTAGCACAATACGGTCGAGTTACAATTTATACTGAAGCAAGTCACCCTTCACCTATCTATCACGTCGATGGTGAAGTTGAACCGAATCCCTATGGCGATCTTGCCGTTCTTTTGGAAGACGATGCTCTTGAAGAAGTGATGTACAATGGTGGAACACAATGTGTGAAAATAGCACACCGTGACCATGGTATGTGCCGAACGAACATTTGGATTGACGATGATTCAGGAATTCAAATTGCCAAGAACATCGCTGCGTTTACCAATGTTCCACTTGGTGATGGGCCCGGTCTTGTCCCCATCTTTGATGGACGTCTACCCGATGGTTCCCGTGTTAACGGCACGATTCCTCCAGTCACACCTGATGGTCCTACGCTCACAATTCGTAAATTCCGTGAAGATCCATTGACCATGATTGACCTCGTGAAGTTCGGCACTGTTAATTCCCGTTTAGCTGCAATGATGTGGGTTTGGATCGAAGGGCTCGATAGCCGTCCTGCTAACTTTGTGATTGCAGGCGGAACAGGCTCGGGTAAAACCACTACACTCAATTGTCTTGGAATGTTTATTCCATGGGACCGACGTTTGTTAACGGTCGAAGACACTGCTGAATTGCAAGTCTACCACGACCACTGGTTGCGAATGGAAACCCGCCGGGAACGTCCTGATGGAACTTCTGAAGTTGATATGAATGACTGCCTCAAGTCAAGTCTTCGTATGCGTCCTGACCGAATCATTGTTGGAGAAGTTCGTGGACCTGAAGCAGCAACTTTGCTCACGGCAATGAACACAGGTCACGATGGTTCATTCGGTTCACTGCACGCAAACACGGCGCAAGAAACGGTCACTCGTATGATCAACCCCCCAATGAATGTTCCACCTATTATGCTGGGTGGACTTGACCTCATTATCATTCAAGCACGTCTTCACGTGAACGGTAAAACCGCTCGTAAAATTACTGAGGTTGCTGAAGTTGCAGGTATGGAAGGTGACAAACCTCGTTTGAACATTATTTGGAAATACAATGCTGCTACCGACCAAATTGAAGAAACTGGAATTCCTTCCAAACTTCGAGAAATCATTTGCAATGCAGCCGGGATTTCACCCGATGTGTTTGAAAAGCACGTTGCGCAACGTCAACAAATTATCAGTGATTTAGCACAGCGTGATATCCATGATATCCAAACTGTAACTCAAGTTATCCAAAACTTCTACGCGTCCCGTTGAAGTGGATTAACCACGTAGTCGGGCGAGTAAGTCATCGATAGCATCGATTTTCCCACGAGCAGAAGTGACTCGCTCCGAGGCATCGCTGACTGATTCGGCAACAACCATTTCGAGATCCGGTTGTTCATCGGTCTTCGGTTTGAATGCTTCTGCAAGTGCCTTGAGTTCAGTTACGATCGCATCGACTTGGGTGTCAGATACCATTATCCCTGGTGCGATTCGTGGAATTTCTGAAGGAGATATGAATCCTAATTCAGCACCTATTATTCCAGCACATGCAAGGACACGTGGCCGTAGGTCTACAGTGTTCACCTCGTAGCCTCTTGATTCAAGGAATCGAATGACTAAGGCTTGTTGAGCATCAGAGAAACTTCCTTCACTTGACTCAAGAACAGTTTCCACCAGTTCTTCAAATGCAGTAATGTTTCGCTCAAGGCGGTCGACCGTCATTCTTTCAACATCTGAAAGATGGACGGCTCCATGTTGAAGTACCCGCAGAATGCGATTTCTTCGTGCAATCGATGGGTCTTGCAGTGCCTCAGCCTGATGTATTTCCACATGTAAGTCGAAAAGGGCATGGAGCCTTCCAGAGATACTTGGAATTCGCAAGTCGAGGCCCATATCATGTCCAATTTGTTCGAAAGACATTCGTGCTCGAACTAAATCTCCATCTGAATTTGCCAGCGTGTTGCTCAATTGGTCTCGCAGAACATCACGTGCGTTTTCGAAATTTCGTAGCGCTTCCCTTTCACTCCAAGAGTTCGGCATTGCTAAGACAGCATCCTTTTCTGTTTGTGATCTGAATTCAAGTTCCATCAACGTATTGCGAATACCGTCACTTACTGCGGGAATCTCTACTGCAAAACCATGGCCTGAGAGGCTACGAATGAATGCTTCAAGATCTTCCCCGTCGCTCGTACTGCTGACTGCGAGATAATCCCTACCAGCTGCTTCAATCTCCGCACCACGGGCTGTTAATTCGAGTAAGACCGCTTCTGTTTCGAGACTGTGTTCTATAACTTCGGGTACATGTGCACTTTGGACCATTGCCGGTGTATCACCGTCTTCCATTTGCTTTTGTCCAGCTCGAAGCGCATCATCAATTGAAGCGGCAAGAGGTGCTCGAGAAATTGGAATTCCTTCCTGTGCAAGTTCAGTTCGCATTTCAGTCTCTTCTTCAAATGTCCATCCCTTTGGATGTTGAGAGACAAATGTTTCAACTGTTTCGAGAATAACATCTTGTTCCTCAGTTTGAGGTTCCGCTGGCGATTCATTTCGAGAATCCTGTGATGGTGTAGGGATCTCAAGAGTAGAATCACCACTTCGCGGTCTGCGAAGGCTCTTCTTGACTTTGCCCCACCCTCCTTGCTGATAGGCGAGAACACCTGCAATACGAACAAGCAAAGCCTGCTTATTTCCAGAGAGGGGCAATTCCAGTGTCTTGCACAACTCATGTAATTCATCACGAGTCATTGCGTCGAGCGATTCAGGAACGAATTGCTTTGGGTCATGATTGAGGTGGAGATACAACCGTTGGCGACGAGCACGAACAGAGCCTGATTTCTTAATGCCAAAGACTCCCAAAATTTCGCCGATTTCAGCGTTCATGAGATTCTTAATTCCATTTGGTGAAAGGTCCCATTCATCCAAGATGAGTTGTTGAATCAGTCGTCCCCTGACCACTTCCACTGAACCGTTCTTTGGTAAGTTGTAGGTCACTGCGAGTTCTTTGAGTCCATCAAAACGCGCTTGATAGAGTTCGTTCAAGAGTTCGCCTTTTGCAGTCACAGTCTCACCTACCCTTTACTTTCGGTTCAAAGGGGTATATGTGTCTTCGCTGTGTGGAGATGACAAAAAGGGCAGTTCTTCGACAGTTTATCTCCATCCATCTGAGTAAGTGGTGCTTAGATTTACTGGCAATGTTTGAAGACTATGAGTCACTGGTGAGTAATCATGGCAAGAACAGTGAAGGCCACGAAAGTCGGACTTAAGGAGGCTGAATTGCTGGTTGATTCTCTTTGCGAACTTGTATGGATCGATTTGAAGAGTCAGTATGCTGGATTTGAAGAAATGCTTCAGTCACGTATTCGTGATGCTGAAGAAGCCATTCTGGATGCTGCGAAAGGAAAGTTAGCAATCATTGCAGGAATTGGAGTGATGAGGAAAGACCTTGAACGTGCACAGCGTCGATTTTCACGATCGAACGAAGTGGATGAATTACGGGAATTCTTGGCTGATTTAACCGGACGAATCTTTCGTCTTCGGGAAGCCAATGACAAGGTTGTCGAATCACTCAAATCGGTACTTAATCCGAATTTAAATGCCATTGAAATCGTCGAAAAATTTGCCTCTGACCTTCAACGCTCTGCCGGTACATGGGAGCGGAATGGACGTGCGATTGATGAATCAATTCACGAGTTATGTGATGACCATGAACCTGCTGAACTTAGAAATTTTGAACACTTCATCTCCAAACAAGGATACGATGCATTGGTCGAAATACCTGCTCATTCTTCTTCCGATGAAGACGCTTGAACTGAATGAAGGTCCATAAGTGGCGGTCGAGCAAGGCTGTATTCCTCTGGGAGGCCTGGGAATTTACGAACCATTTCTTCATGGTCAAGTTGCATAGTTTCGAGTAAGTTCATGAATTCCTTAAGGACGTTCACCATGCTCATGTGGCTTTCTTCAAGTGTGGATACACGTTCAGCACTCGCAGTCACCGTTCCAGCGTAGTTCAAGGTTTCAACCTTAATTTCCAATCGAGGACTTGTGGAGACACCTTTCCTTGGAACCGAGCGTTCCCATTTCGCACTTCCAGTCAGATTTTGTCCCTTCACTTTTCCTTGAGTTTCAGTGGAGTCAAGTAATGAGTCATTGGTAAAGTCATCATTCGAACGCTGGGCTTCTTTGAGAACTGTCTTGAACTTTCGTTGTTCAACAAATATTCCAACAAGTGAATGTATTTCTTTCGGTAGAGAATCAAGCAGTGCTGCTTCAATTCTATGAGCGAGGTACGCACTTGGGTCAAACATTGGGAGGACCGTTGCACTTGGGAACCCGGTACGGCTGACAAGTAGAGTGAATCCATACAATGGTGGAGGGACGAAATGTGTTCGCTCAGGCTTTTCTCGTTGCAGTCCAAGAGTGTGACGGCGTGACTTGAACCTCAATGCTGAATGCTCTCCACGTGAGACGACGAAGCCTTCTAACAATTCCTCTTGGCGGCATTCTTCAATCCAATGAATACGGTCTTCTTCATCCAAATTGAGATATGCATCGAGTTTTCCGATATGCTCTGCAAATTGTTCACTGGTCAATAAGACGAGGTCGCTTCGAAGGCGTCGCATCTGGCGTCGCAGCAGTTCATTATCACAGACTACAACTGCCTTCGAACACAAATATTCTGGCTTATCGTTGGAGACAAGCACCCATGTAGGTTCTCTACGTGGTAGGATTCCTACAATAGATAATCCCTCAACATCGATGCTTCGCCAGTCCAATGCACTCATTGCTACAAGGTCACCGGTGCCACTTTGCAGTGCAGTTACTGCGGATTCAATATGAGGTAATTCACTTAACTTGAAATCAAAATTCTTTCGGTTTTGTTCGATGGCACGCTCTATTTGGAGACGGACACCATCACGGCGTGATGCAGTGGTTAGGACTTCAAGTCGAACCTTTTCTGACAACGCATCACCTCGGCGAGGACGAATCCTCACATTACAAGGCCGGAGACTACGGGTTAAGAAGGACACCCCTGTAGGAGGTTTGTGGCGAGTGTTGAGTTAGGAGCCAGTGACCGCCTTGAATCGATGAGGCTTTTGGTTGAAGCTGAGCTTGAATCATTGATTGAAAATGAAATCAAAAATGGTTCAGGGCAAGTTGCAGAACTTTGTGGCTCAGTACTCCTTGCTGGAGGTAAACGCCTTCGTCCTTTGTTGATTCTACTGGCGCACGAAATTGCTGGAGGCACAGATATTGAGGAGATTATGCCGCTTGCACTCGCCTCGGAAATGATTCATACTGCGACTCTTGTTCATGATGACATTAATGATGAAGCATCGCATCGTCGAGGAATCGAAACCATCCATTCACGTGTCGGACTTCCTAAGGCGGTAATTGCCGGAGATTGGTTATTTTCACAAGGATTTGCGCTTGGTGGACGATATGACGAGGTAATTGTCCGTATACTTGCCCAGTATTGTGCAGAACTCGCCGTTGCTGAATTCGAACAACTCGATCATGTTCTCGACCTCACCACTTCTCCCGAGGATTATCTCAATATTGTCCGAGGTAAAACTGCAGGGCCATTTGCCGCAGGATGTCATGCAGCGGGCTTAGTTGCGGGACTGACTGAACACCAAGCCTCTTCGCTCAGGCGTTTCGGGATGGAACTTGGAATCGCTTTCCAACTTGTAGACGATTTACTCGACTTACGAGGCGATGAACGGATGGGCAAACCAAGAGGTGCAGACGTCATTGAAGGAAAAATGACACTCCCATTAATTCACGCTTTGACACTCTCTCACGGTAAAGAGCGACAGCGTTTAGCCCATATTATCGAAAACTTTACCGATGATTCTTTCGATGAATTAATGGCACTGCTCAACTACTCGGACAGTTTACATTATGCAGAAATATTAGTCCGTACGCATTTGGAACGAGCAATCGCCGAACTTGACATCTTTCCCGAAAGTGAAGCGAAAGCATTGATGCTCCATGTCACTGATTATGTCATGCGGAGACATGTCTGAGGGATTCTATGGCTCGTAAGGAAGTCGAACATCGGCAAGTGATTGTCATTGGGGCTGGTCCTGCAGGTTCAGCATGCGCCCAACGTCTTGCCGAAGATGGCATCGATGTTTTGATCATCGAGCGGCGTGAAATTGTTGGTAACCCCGCTCAGTGTGGTGAATGTATTCCGAATTGGGGTGAAGTCGTTGGTACTTTTTCAGACCTTGATGACCATCAATGGTTGAAAGATTATTTTGAATTCCCTGATCGTTTGAAACTTCATGACCTCGATAATATGCGTGTTTTCCTTCCTTCTGGAAAAGCCTACCATTTTGATTTAGATGCGTTCGCAGGTCACCGTTTACACTTTGATGGATTCCTTTGTGATAAGGCAATTCATGCTGGCGTAGAAGTCCATACAGGTGAAGCAATGACACGAATTCAACATCAAACGAAACTGGACCGGGACCTTTTGATTACCACTCATGGGCGCTATTCCTTCGATTTTTTGATTGATGCAAGTGGGTCACTGGCACACGTGGCTCGATTGCGACACGGCACCGATAAACGCTATAGACCACAAGACCAAGTGCCAACTGTTTATGCCCAAGTACAAGGGAATGTACCCGAAACATTTGATGTATTTTTGGGTTCAGTAGCGCCTTCAGGCTATGCATGGATTATTCCAAAAGGCCCAGATACAGCAAACGTTGGTCTTGGAGTACGTGCAGGTTATTTGAAAGGTAATTTGAAAGAGCACTTGACTGAATTCTGTACCTCATTAGGTTTTGAAATTCTTTCCTGGGGTGGCGGTTGGATTCCAATGGGTGGTCCCGTTAAAACGATGGTAGATGGCACGACTTTGGCAGTTGGTGATGCGGCTGGCCTCGTAATGCCCAGTAACGGTGGCGGTATTTCACAAGCCATCATCTCTGGATGCTTTGCAGCCGAGACAATTCTTGATCATCTTCGTGATGGAACGCCTTTGAGTATGTACGAAACCCGAGTTCGTTCATCGATGGGAAGAGCATTGAAGAATTCTCTTCGTTCCAAGAATATGGGTTATGCGTTCTTCAAAGGAGACTTGGTTACTGAATCATTATTGAGAATCCTTGGCCCAATTGGTGGAATCAAACGCGCCATGGAGTGCGATAAGCCGGTGTGGCTCTTCTGAAGCAACACAAAACAGGCGTTCCTGCCTTCCTTTGAAACGGTTGTTTCAAGTCCTATCGATGCTTCAGTGGTTTCATGCGCAACCTGCGGAGGTCGTCGAACAATGAGGCAGTCAGCCCCGTTATCGCCACCGTATTGCTGCTTGCGATTACCGTTATGCTTTCCAGCATGGTCTTTGTGTTGATGCAAGGAGCACTTACAACCGCGGAGAAACCTCCAGCTCAGGCGACCGTCAGCGTTCGTGGATTGTCAAATGGTTTTCACGTAATTCGTATGACGACTCTTGACCAAACAATTGACCCCGCTAAGATTCAATATGACCTCTCTCCCGAAAATTTTGAAGACGGTAATCCAATTCGTGGTAAAGTCAATGATCCAGGGGTCTACGGGCTTATTGGAGCCAATGTTTCGTTCCATGACCGTGATGCTGGATATTCAGTAAGTCAAGGTGATTATTTTGTCATTGATTCCACAACTGTCGGTTCTGATTCTGGTACTTGGCGCTTCAAACTCGTTGACTTATCGACCAATTCCGTCATGGTCGATGTGATTTTACCACCAATCGAAGCGTAGTTAGCCACCGATGAACGACATCTCTACAGGTTGCCTTTTTTCTTTGAGTTGAGTTCTTAATTCCGAATATCGGTCTTCTCGGTGTGTCCAAATATCACGGATCATTGTTGCAATCTC
>TARA_B110001450_G_scaffold1070_1_pt1 | contig 23752 bp, 16 predicted proteins | sample TARA_B110001450 | Tara Oceans TARA_B110001450 (sample SAMEA4396538) | marine metagenome | biome: Polar Biome; feature: [SRF] surface water layer (ENVO:00010504); material: water (ENVO:00002006), including particulate matter (ENVO:01000060) such as... | depth 5 m | reverse complement strand
CGACTTCATGAAAAGAAGTATTGCAAATTACAGGAAATTAGGTGACAGTGAATATGCAATTGATTTGTTCAATGAAGTCTTAGTGGCAGCTCACATAAATGCCTGCAACTCTTACCAAAATATTGACCAGAAAAAGAGAGCAGAAGACATGATAATTGGTCTAGAAGACGATGTGCAAAGGCATGGTACTTCAAGGGTAAAATTCGCATATTTTAATTGCTTTAGCCATATAAAAAACATCCTAAATCAACCAAGTAATGGACAAGAATATGCACAAAAAGCTCTAGTTATTGCAGATCAAGAACAAAATGCAAAAATGAAGTGCGATGCAATTAGCCTACTTGCTCTTTCTGCACAAAAATTGGGTAATCAAACCCTTGCGGATAATTTGTTGGGTGAAGCAAAGGAAATTGCGATGGAGAATAACTTCAGAGATCGGTTGAGAGCATTTGGATTGATTGAAGGATATGAGGACAAGTTAATCGATTAGTGTCGCAACAAAATGTAGTGATCTAGTGAAGCGGATAGAATATGTTCACGAGGGTTATGCTAAACACCCTTGTACACAATCAGCATGTTCACGAGGGTTCGCAGTCCGCCCTATACAACCCTAGCGTTTATGACCCATACATATGCAAGGGGGGCCCTTGTGCATGCTCTACCAAACGATCCATACTTTGAACAGTGGATGAAGCTATGAATCCAGATTCAACGATGGATTCCGCCCTACAGCATCGCGGTTTCATTCGACCAATAACAATAAGAATCCAAGTTCAGAGGATTCGATATGGACGTTCTATCGCACTGGCTCTGGGGCATGGCAGTCACGCGTGGGAAAGTGAAAGCGAGAGTTGCCGGCCCAATGGGGGTTTTGCCTGATTTGGTAGCGTTTGTACCCGCTTCAATTGTTGGGGCGATTTCTGGGTTTGAGAAACCAGAGATCAACGACAACACGCTCACTGCAGACTTTCATCCACTTTCTTGGGCAATCTATCAATGGAGCCACAGCGTGATCGTTGTGACCATTTGCTGCTTGCTGACTTGGCTTTACTTCGAGAAAAAAGGAACGCCCAAGGTCATGGAGAATCTTTTCATTTCAGAATACACGCCTGGCAAACAGGCCTTCCTTCTTTGGGCACCTTGGTTTTTCCATATTTTGACTGATATCCCTTCTCATACCCTCAAATTCTTTCCAACACCCGTCTTCCACCCGATTTCAGATTTGATGTTTGATGGGATTCGCTGGTCCACTCCATGGTTCTGGTTTACAACCACCACCCTTCTCGTAGGAACTTGGGTTTTCATTCTCTACAATGAAAGGAAAACAGCCGCTGAATAACCATCACCGGTGGAATTGCTTCGTCATCGGTTTTGAACCGCAAAAATACCCGAGAAAGAGCAAGTTTCCTATGCGCATTAAAGCGTTCCAGAAGTAAAAATGGGCTGTTGAGTCCATCGATTTGGGCGCGATTTGTTGGCATGCACGCATACGACCCTTTTAGAGCAGGATTAACGACCCGCAAACATGGAGGGTGCTGTTGCGGAAATTGAAGCAACCTCCCGACTGGACCGTCTAATCGGCCCGGGCTTTGTTGCCGCAGGTGCCTTGGCCTCGATTGCCCAACCAATCGTTCTGTTGCTGGCCGGTAAGGATGTCAATGACGCCATCTGGCCCCATGCTTACCGCGCTCTTCAGGCCACCATGCTGCTGCGAGAAAACTTGACATTGATGTTCTTCTGCACCCTCATGCTGTTTTTTGCATCCCTCGTGGCGGTTCAAAATAAACTCAAAGGCAAACCTTTGCCGCCAGTTCTTCATCGCAGTCTTTTGTTCGCCATCGGGTTGTTCAGCGGGTTCACGGTGTTGTACTTCCTGCTCGACGTGTATTACCTGAGGGGTGCCTTTCTTCTCCTCCCAACAATGTACGGTGTAATCTTGTTTACATCCGTTCTCAGTGTTCGAGGGCTTCCGACCTTGCCGATGGGGGGCTCCAAGAAATCCTTCCTCTCGAGTTTGGTTCATGTCGGGGCGATCTTCTTCGCTGCTTGGCTGCTCATGCCTGGTATTCCCGCGATGATTGGTATTGCGCCGTCCCCCCCGGATGCCCCGCGAGTTGGATATGGCGCTGAACCCGGCCCGTTCGATACCACGATGTCAGTCCACCCGTACGAGATGCCAGAAGATGTGGCTAAAATTATCATGGAGCAAGAGGAGGAGATCGATTTCTCGGTTTACCTTACCTTGCCGGAGTTGGATCCTGATTTGCCGCTTGATACGGTGCCGTTGGCACTTCTAAGCCACGGTTGGGGCTATCCAGTCTATGAGGAATACACGGACTGGATCGCACATCTCTCGGCGCGAGGCATTGCTGTGGCCTTCGTTCAATACCCCTCGCACATCGACCCCCCCATCCCTGATGGTCTGGAAGGCGAAGACATCAATGGTGCCTCCAATTGGCCACATCACATCTATCGCGCCAAAGCCATTGCTTCAGCTTTGGACACACTCGAGGAAGTGGCTTTGGGGGAAACACGCCACGCAACCGTTGAGGCTGCTCTAGGCAACGTCACCATCGACCCGAGTCATCTCTGGATTGGGGGCCACAGCCTTGGCGGCGCCTATACCTTCATCCAACTCTATGAATCGCTTGAACGCGGATGGGGCAATGAAACGTTGTTCATCGACATCGAATCGGGTTGGACGCGTCCAAACCATCCTGAACTTCAACCAAACTTCTCCCGTATGCCTGCGGATTCAATGGTTCACCTCGCTCGTGGTGTCGATGACATGACCGTCGATGCCTGTTACAGCGTTCATCACCAGCAGGCGTTCAATCAGTTGCCAAGCAAGCATGTACTTTACATCGAATTGCAAAGCGATTTGTACGGCTTCCCTCGACTGGTAGGCTCGCACTACTTGCCGACTGATTCTGTTCACGACCGCCTCGCGGATTACGGGGTGTACCGACGGATCGACGCCCAAGCAGACTGGGTGTTCGCTCGCACTCAAGGCGACACCATCACCGAAGATTGGGCTTACAATCATCTGATCGACAGCGATATGCTGCGCTCAATGGGGAAATGGTCAGACGGAACTGAGGTTTTGCCGTTGTTGGTGTACGAGGATGCACTCAACACCGAACCGAAATTCAGTCCCTGCGCCACCTCTTAAGAGGTACTGTGAGCCCAACGATCTCGAAAATGAGCGGTTGCTTGAGTTTAAGGGGCGGCTTGCCATGCCAGCGGTATGAGCGAAGGCGCACCGGTTCGAACCTCCTTGTATGACGAGCACGTAGCCCTTGAGGCAAACCTTGTCGATTTCCACGGCTTTGAACTTCCAATTTGGTACTCCAATATCAAGGATGAGCACCTTGCAACCAGGGCCACAGCAGGACTCTTTGATGTGTCGCACATGGGTTCGTTCCGCTTCAGTGGACCAAACGTCAAACTGTGGTTGGAAGGCATGGCCACTCAGAAAGTCACGGCGATTGCAGCACCTCGATGCGCTTATACGCACTTCTTAGACGACGACGGAGTCCTCATTGATGACATGATTTTTGCAGTTGTTTCCGAGGACGAAATCCTCGGCGTTCCAAACGCTTCCATGATCGGTGTGATGTGGGATTGGTTCTCAAAACACCTCCCCGAGGACGGCTCAGTGCGCCTCGAAAACCTCTCTGATGAGACTTCAATCATGGCCCTTCAGGGGCCTCAGGCAAAATCCATTCTCACCGAAGTGCTCGGTGACTCAAACCATGTTGGTCGATTCAAATGGCAGGCCTTTGGGGAAAACCCACTCGGCATCTCTGGATGGTTACAAGGGACCGGCTACACCGGGGAAGCAGGATACGAAATTTTCGTAGCAAACGAAGACGCCCCGCTGCTGTGGCGAGCCCTTCTCACCGCTGGCGCGGTTCCCGTCGGCCTTGGAGCGAGGGACACACTGCGTCTGGAGAAAGGCTTCTTGCTGTCAGGAGTGGACTTCTGCTGGCCGCCGCTTGCAGAAGGCGAAGACGCCTCGTTTTTGGCCCGTGACTCATGGGAAACCAACGTTCCATTCGGTCTGGATCTGGAGCACGAATTCATCGGCAAGCATCGAGTGGTAAGCCACGACGAAAATGATGCGCGTTGGTGGGGCATCAAGTACACCGAGAAGGGTCCATTACCACGGCCAGGAAAAGCGGTTACCCTACCTGATGGAACTTCCATTGGCGCTCTAACCTCCGGCGCACCAGCACCAAGTTTGGAGAACCTAGGGATCGGTATTGGTTACCTTTCTTCGGTCAGCGAAGGCGACGAGGTGCTCATCGTTGCCAGCCCTCGGAAATCCGTCAAGGCGGTTGTCGTTCGACCACCGTTCCTCTGATTAGAACAGAGCCTCAAAGGCGTGGACGAAGGCATTTTGCTGTTCGACGCCAAGTTGTGTTAACACGGCTACGCTATGCCGTTGACTGAGCAATGCATCTGCGAGTTCTTGGGGTTTATCCCACGCCACGGGAACCCCTATCGCTTCCATAGATGCGAGTTCTCCCATCAAACAATCCGAGTTGACAATCGTTGGGACACCATAGGATGCGGCATCAAACATCTTGACGGGCAGAGCGCCGTTCGTGATGTTGCCACGGTGCGGCGGATACAGTGCATACATCACATCCACATCTTGCATTAAGGTTGGAAATGTTTCGCTCGTAAATGAGCCGCTAAGGTTCAAGTGAATTCCAAGTCGGCTTGATGCTGTCAAAAGGTGGGCGTGAACGGGCTCCACAGCGGTTCCGTCCCCGGCAATTTTGAGCGAAGGTCGCTGTTCAGGAGCGATCAGTTCAATGGCAGAGGTAAGAAGTTGGAAACTTTCGACTTCTCTGACTCGCCCGATGTAGGCAACGGTCCAATCGCTCTTTTTGGTTGCTGATTTCTGTGCCCTTTCGCCTTGCTTTGGCCGGTTTTCGACAATTATTGACTCAATGCCATTATCTGCGAGGTACTCTTTGAATCCAGGGTGCAAACCACCTGTCAATGAACCGGAACTGGTGATGACTAAATCGGCCATTTTAGCTCCACGGAGGGCTTTGCGTTCCATTCGGTTTGCGATTAAGCGGCGAGGCAAGGAGTTTGGTTTTCCCATCAGCGCCCAGGTGTGCTGCAAATCATGCATGTCATAGATCAGTTTGCATCCAGTCTGTCGGGCCATCTTCACACCGATTGAGAGCGTGTCTGCATCGTGGCAGTACACGCATTCCGGGGGTTTGGCTTGAAGCGTGGAAAGAACAACCTTGGAAAACGCCCGAAGGCCTCGAACCGTCGCTAATTTAGCACCATAGGCGTACGATCCGATGTGGTATCGCATGATGCGCACCCCGTTGACCATCTCGCTCATCGGAGCCTTTTGCGTTCTGTCAAAGGCATGGATGGTGACAGTGTGTCCTTTTTGTCCCAAAAGTTCGGCGCTTCTCATCACTCTTGGGTCAGGTGCACAGGCGTTTGTCACCACCATCGCAACGCTCGCCATGCTTGTTCCATGAGCGGCGAGAACATGAGGTATTCGGCGTTTGAATCCCAGCGGTTCAAAGGGCCATTATTATCACCGTTCCGCGGTCTGTTTATACTACACCCGAGACTGAGGATGGATTGCTATGGTTGACCAACTGCCGAATCTGGGCCGAGAGGCCGAAATGCTTGCCACGATGGGAATGTCTTCCATGGACGATTTATTTTCCGATGTTCCCGATGAAGTTCGGATTCAAGGATTGCTCCCTCTCCCCGATCCTCAATCTGAAGAAGAGATCATTGCAGACGCTCGCCGTCTGCTTGGCTCGAACGTTGCTTTGGGGCAACGCGTCTCGTTTTTAGGCGCTGGTCTTTACAGAAATTATGTTCCCGCAGCCGTCTTCCAACTGATCACCCGCGGTGAATTTTTGACCTCATACACTCCCTACCAACCTGAAGTGAGCCAGGGAATGCTGCAAGCCATGTGGGAGTTTCAAACCCTCATTTCAGAACTTGTTGGCTTGCCAATCGCCAACCTCTCACTTTACGACGGTTCAACAGCAGCGGCTGAAGCCATCACATGTTGCGTTCGGGTCCACACTCGAAAAGCAACTCAAAAGGATACAGTGTACGTCTCCGAACTGACGCCTCCAGACCGCATGTCAGTGATTGAAAACTACTGCCAAGGAGCGGAAATCAAAATCAACATGCTTCGACACAACCCTGACGGCACGGTGATGCTGTCTTCCGCCCAGGATGCTGCAGGCTCATGCGGGGTTTACGTCGAACAACCAAACCCCATCGGCGTTCTTGATGGTGGCTTACCTCTGCTCAAGGAAATCATCGGTCCAAACACCGCTCTGATCGTTGCAGTCCAACCCGTTTCACTCGGCCTTGTCGAGGCACCTGGTGCCTATGGTGCTGACATCGTTGTTGGTGAAGGCCAACCGCTTGGCAGCCCAATCACCGGCGGTGGACCAATTTACGGCATCTTTGCATGCAGCAAACCGTACCTTCGATTGATGCCCGGCAGAATTGTCGGGCGCAGCATTGACGTTGACGGAAAAGAGGCTTATTGCCTGACGCTTTCAACGCGGGAACAACACATTCGTCGGCATCGAGCAACCTCCAACATCTGCACCAATGAAACCCTCATCGCCCTGATGGGTGCCATGCATATGTCGCTTTTAGGCCCAGAAGGCCTTCACGACCTTGCGGTCAGAAACATGGCTGCATGCACGCTTGGAAAGCAAAAACTCTCAGCGATTGAGGGTGTGCATTTGCCGCACGCTTCGAGCCATCACTTCCAAGAGTTTGTTCTTGAGTTGCCTGGCAAGGCAAGCGAATGTCTTTCCTACCTCGACAGCGTTGGTATCGTTGGCGGCTTTGACCTGCATCGATGGTACCCCTCTCAACCAAATTGGCTTCTCGTCTCCTTCACAGACCAAACCCAATCCAACGAGATTGAGTTGCTCGCAGCCCACATCGAAGTGTGGGCTACAAGCCAGGGGGTGACCGCATGAGTCACTTGTTTGATCACCACGGTGCTTCCGGCAAAGGGTATTCACAACCTGCTCCGGTGCTACCAGCGTCTGAATTGAGCCTACCGGATACACTGGTCCGAAAGAAAGCCCCTCGCTGGCCACGGATTTCGGAACCAGAAATGGTTCGCCACTACACGTGGTTGTCAAAGCGAAACTTTGGCATCGACACAGGTTTCTATCCGCTCGGTTCGTGCACCATGAAGCACAACCCTCGCGTGAACGAAGTCATTGCTCAGTTGCCTGGCATTGCTGACATCCACCCTCATCAACCCGAACACCACCTGCAGGGCTTGCTTTCCATCTACCATGAAATGCAATACATGCTTGAGGTCTGTGCTGGTATGGATCAAGTGACCCTCCAGCCTGTTGCTGGGGCCCAAGGTGAATTCACCGCCGTGCGGTGCATTCAGGAATACTTCCGTTTGCGCGGTGAAGACCAGCGCACCAAGGTCATCGTTCCTGATTCCGCTCACGGCACGAACCCAGCAAGCGCCGCCATGTGTGGCTTTGAGATTGTAGAAATCCCAAGCCGAGTCGACGGACGAATCGACCTTGATGCACTCCGAGCAGTCGCTGATGAAACCACCGCAGTGATGATGATCACCAACCCTAACACGCTCGGGTTGTTTGAAGCAGATATTTTGGAAGCCACTTCCATTGTTCACAACGTAGGCGGCCAAATGTACTACGATGGTGCAAACTTCAACGCCATCTTGGGGATCACTTCACCCGGTTTAATGGGCTTCGATGCGGTTCACTTCAACCTTCACAAGACGTTCAGTCAACCGCACGGAGGCGGTGGGCCTGGATCTGGTCCAATCGGTGTCAAGGCTCACCTCGCTGATTTCTTGCCCGGTCCAATTGTCAAGAAACGCCCCATTGTGGGCGATGAAGCTAAGCACGCTGTTGATGACATGTGGTTTGGTTGGTATCAGCCAACCCACAGCATTGGTAAGGTTCAGCAGTGGCACGGCAATGCCGGAGCAATCATTCGTTGCTGGGCGTACTACCGCCGCTATGGCAACGGTTTGAAAACGATGTCAGAGCATGCGGTGTTGAACGCAAATTACCTCCGTCATGTCTTGCACCGGGAAGCCGAAGCGGCAGGTGTTGGTGACATGATCGTTGATGGCGCTGAGACAAAAGTGGCTAAACACGAGTTCACGATTTCACTTGAACCAGCCAAGGAACGCCATGGGATTTCCGCTATGGACATCGCCAAGGGATTGCTCGATATGGGCTACATGGCTCCAACGGTTTACTTCCCGCTGGTCGTGCCAGAATGCATGATGATCGAGCCGACAGAAACTGAGAGCAAAGAAACGCTTGATACCTTCGCAATTGATTTCGCAAAGGTGCTGCAAGTTGACGCCGAAACTTTGCACGCCGCTCCCATCACTACGCCAGTTCGCCGAGTGGATGAGGTCTACGCTGCACGAAATTTGTGCTTGCGCCACCCTTACGACGACGAGTGAAGGTTTGAGCGAATGCGTAAATACGCCGAGCGGTTCGCAGTGGTATGGAACTGCGTGAATTCTCCAAGCGAGGATGGACACGCGTCAAGCTGGAATCACGAGCATCGGTTGCATTGTTTCCAATGGCGTGGGGTTTGTTGCCACTAGCCTTTGGATGGCTGATGTGGTTCACCAGCACCAATCTGGATTTGATTCCGTACCTCGGCGTTGCCGGCATGCTGCTGATTTTGATGGGTGGCGTGGCAGGGCTTTCCTCTCGAATGGGGGCACTTGGTGCAACAAGGGTCGGGATTGGCTTGTTTTGTGTAGCCTTTTCGATTGTTGCTTGGGCCCTCGTCAGTCAGGGTAATTTCCCGATTTGGGGCGGTCTTGTGTTCTCATCTGCTTCAGTCGTTGCTCTTGTCAAAGGCTTGGACGTGGTGTTCAAAGACGGCGGCTATGTGTTTGAACATCGATGGCACGCAAAAGCACGCCTCCCAATTGACTCCCTTCTGGGATGGGAAATTAAAACCACTCGCTTCGATCAGCAAGCCATGGCGAGCAAGAGGTTTGGTTCAAACCAATTTGTCACGATTTATGGACGAATCGTCGAAAATGAACCGTTCATTTGCTTCGATGTTCTTGGTTGCAAAGACAAGGCAGAGTTCCAATCGCTCAACTTCGGCATCGACCTAGAAGGCTTTGACGAGGCCCTAGATGACGCTGAAGAATAGCCCCCTTTTGCCCTTGCAGGCGCAAGAAATCCAAGAGGCATCTTGATGAACCACCCGCGCCGGCGTAGAAGCATGGATGTTACCATTCTCTTGGGCTCGTCTTCCGACCTACCAGTAGCCGAAAAATGCACGAAAATCCTCGACCACTTTAGCGTGACTTACCAACTCCGTGTTGCAAGCGCTCACCGCTCCCCTGTGTTCGTTGAAGAAATCATCAATCAAGCCGAAGCCGATGGCTGTCAAGTCTTCATCGCTATGGCTGGTTTAGCCGCTGCTCTTCCCGGTGCAGTTGCTGCTCTGACCACAAAACCTGTGATTGGCGTCCCATGCGGTGGCCGTGTGCCATTCGATTCGTTGCTTTCCATCGTTCAACTGCCACCTGGCGTCCCTGCGGCAACCGTTGGTGTTGACCGCGGTGACAACGCAGGCTACCTTGCAACTCAGATCCTCGCCCTCAAGAACCCAGACTACGCTGCAGCATTGAAGCAAAACAAACTCGACCAAGTGGCTCGAGTGAAAGCCCAAGACGCAGAAGTCAACGGGGGACAGTGAATGTTTGATACCTCGGAATTCATCGAGGAATCCATCGCCACCATGCGAGAAACCATTGACGATGTGGCCATTATCGCCTGCTCTGGTGGTGTTGACTCCACCGTGGCTGCTGTGATTGCGAACCAAGCGGTTGGCGATTTACTTCACTGCGTTTACGTCGATACCGGCTTTATGCGCAAAGGAGAAACAGAAGAGATTGAAGCGCTCCTCGCTGCTCAAGGCATCAAAAACCTCGTCACCGTTAAGGCAGCAGACCGATATTTTGCTGCACTCAAGGGCATCACCGAGCCAGAACAAAAGCGCAAGGTCATCGGCGAACTGTTCATCCGAATTTTTGAAGAGGAGCAAGTCAAAGTTGATGCCAAGTACCTCATTCAAGGCACCATCGCTCCAGATTGGATTGAATCCGGTGGTGGCGTTCGTGACACCATCAAATCCCACCACAACGTTGGCGGTTTGCCTGAAGACATGACGTTGGAAGTTGTTGAGCCTCTTCGTGACCTCTACAAGGATGAAGTCAGAGATTTGGCACGAACCCTTGAGATCAATGTCGCAGAGCGCCAACCGTTCCCTGGACCGGGCTTGGCCGTTCGTACCCTTGGCGACCTCACTCCAGAACGCGTTGGTGTCGTCCGTGAAGCATGCGCCATTGTCGAAGAAGAATTCGAAGCAGCAGCAGCAGCTGGTGAAATGGAAATTCCATGGCAATACTTTGCTGCTCTTCTCCCGGTGAGAAGCGTCGGTGTTCACGGCGACGTTCGTGCTTACGGCGAAACAATCGTTGTTCGAGCGGTCCAATCGATGGATGGTATGTCAGCGCGTTATTCGGAAATCCCACATCACATTCTCCAGAAAATCAGCACTCGAATCACAAACACAGTGAAGGGCGCTGCTAACCGTGTTGTGTACGACATCACGCACAAGCCACCTGGTACAATCGAGTGGGAATAACCTCCAAGGGTTAGAAATTACGCCGATTGAGGGGCTCGAACCCTCGACCTTGGGATTAACAGTCCCACGCTCCACCAGCTAAGCTAAATCGGCAACTATGGCCAATCGCCTCCCCTTTATGACGGCTTCGGGACTGTCACTCTCATTGAATGACCTTGAGAAGCCTCACAATTGGCTTGACGGGTGCAGTTGAGAGGCGCAACGCCCCATGGAGTCCCTTTTCTTGATCGATGGTGAGGGGTTGATTGTGATGAACTGCAATCCATGGTTGGCCCTGCAGAATCTCATCGCCTTTGGCCTTCAACACCACAAACCCAACTGAGGGGTCGATGATGCCCTCGATATCGAACCGGCCAGCGCCATGCTCACGAGCGATTTCAGCCAAAACCATCGCATCAATTCCTTCGATGTGCCCGGATGACTTTGCCTTGAGTTCAGTCACCTGTTCGGCCCTTTGCACCACGTTCTCGGGTGTCGAAAGCAACTTTTTTGCTGTGGCTGGCGTCACGCCCTGAGCGATGCACATCAGTTCAAAGCGCTTCGCAGCCGTGCCATCGTGAAGCGTGTTGACAATCATCTGCTCTCCATCTTCACTCGATTCTGCTTTTCCGAGCAGGTGCAAGAGCGCTCCTCCCTGCATGGCTACGAGGTTCACCGTGTCCTTTGAGCCTCGACCGTTGAGCACTTCCACACTTTCGATGATTTCCAGAGCGTTTCCAACATGGCTTCCAATGGGTTCGTTCATGTCAGTGATTTGAGCCATGGTTTGAATTCCCAAACCGTTTGCAGTCCGAACCATTGAGGTTGCCAGTTCGATGGCTTGCTGCTCGGTTTGCATGAACGCAGCTCGGCCACACTTGACATCCAAAACGAGGGCTTTGAGTCCTTCAGCGGCTTTTTTAGAAACGATTGAGGCCGTAATCAGTGGTATGCTATCAACGGTGCTTGTCACGTCTCGAATGGCGTACAACAATCCGTCTGCAGGGGCTATTGCTTCGTTTTGTGCTGCAATACAACAGCCAATTTCATTCACCATCGATTGCATCTGTTTGGGGTTAAGAGCGCAATTAAATCCTGGAATTGATTCCAACTTGTCAATGGTGCCTCCTGTATGGCCTAAGCCTCGGCCTGCGAGCATTGGAACTTCGACCCCGCAGGCTGCCAGGGCTGGAGCAAGCATGATCGACATCTTGTCACCAACGCCTCCGGTGCTGTGCTTGTCGGCGACAGGGCGGTGTGAATCCCATGAGAGCACTGCACCTGAGTGCATCATGCCTTTTGTCAAAGCTACAGTGTCCTCGACGCTGGCTCCATGAGCATGAACCGCTTTGAGCCACACGGTGATGGCCTCAATGGACAGGGTTCGATTTGCCACACCTTCGATGAAGGATGCTAAATCCTGCGGTTCCATTGATTGACCGTTTTCGATGGCTGTGCACAATCGGGCGATGAGATTGCTCATGCGTTGCCCTCAGGTTCAGCCAATCCAATTTCGACCAATCGCTGATGCAGGTATGCACCGGCTGTGATCGACGAATAAAGAGGAGTTCCACCGGTTTGTTCTACAAATTCATTGCGTGGGGTCAAATCGATTTCATTTCTCGGATGAACAAACATGGGCATGGAAAATCGTCTGGCCGTGGTGTCTTTTGGGTTCACAACCCGGTGGGTTGTGGATCGGAACAGGCCGTTCGTGATGTTTTGCAACATGTCGCCAGAATCGACGATGATGTGCCGTGCGTCACCCTCGACTTTGATCCAACTGCCATCGTGGTCCATGACTTGGAGGCCATCTGCTGTGGCGGTGACAAGCAGCGTGATCAGGTTGATGTCTTCGTGTGCAGCAGAGCGCACGGCACCAACAGGTGCATCCTTGCCAACAGGCGGGTAGTGAATGATTCGCATGATTGTGTTCCCCTCCTGACTCATTTCAGTGAGCCAATCCGCAGGTTTGTCAAGGTAGATGCTGCAGGCCTTCAAGATGCGCTGAGCCAAGGCTTCCATTTGCTCAAAGAGCCCGTCAATCACGGGTTTGAACCCTGGTGCATGGTCTTCGGGCCATACATTGGCTGGGTAGGTTGGTTGGGGTCCTTTACCAGTGTGCGTTCTTCCATTTTGCCAGAATTCTTTCAAATCAGGTGCATCGTTGTCCTTTGCGTGTTCGACCCCGAAGGCGGTGTAGCCGCGTTGATGCGAAATTTCTGGCTGTAAATACCGTTGTTTGATGGTCTTTGGTAACGAGAAAAAGACATCACTTTGCTCATAGGATCGTTCAATCAAGTCCAAATCAATGCCGTGATTTTTGAGAGCAAAGAAACCGATGTCCTTCAGTGAATCTCCAACGGCTTGAACGAAGCGTTCTTGTTGACGCTCATCGCCAAGCATGTCGGCGAAATCAACCGTTGGTATTCGGCGGCTCACATTCATCACTGATTCCTGATCTTGGAGAGGAGTCTTAGCATTTCGAAGTAGACCCAAATAACGGTGATTAACAAACCGAATGCAGCCCACCATTCACCTGATTTTGGTGAGTTGTTGCTGATGCCGCGCTCAATAAAGTGAAAGTCGAGGATCAAATTGAGTGATGCAATACCCAGAATGAACAATGTCACCAAAATTCCAAGAGGTCCAGAGGAATGGAGGAAGGGTACGCCAACATTTGTGAACAGCGACAAAACCATTGAAACCATGTACAAAGCGAACACGCCGAGCGTGAGGGTGATGACGACGGCTTGGAATGCAGGTGTCGCTTTGATGATTTTAGTTGACCAAAGGAAATACATGACGCCGATAATACAGACTGTGCCTAAGCCAGCTTGCAAAACAATTCCGGAGTATGCTCCTTCGTACACAAACGAGACTCCACCAATGAGCATGCCTTCAAACAAGGCGTAACAGATCGCTCCCGGTGCTGGATTTTTTGGCCTCGTAAATACCATCACCAGTATGGTGATGAGGCCACCCAAGAATCCAATTCCCGTGAGAAGGACCATTGCCCCAAGGTTTCCAGATGCGCCCAAAGAAACGGTCACAAGGGCAGTGAGGATTGTGATTCCGAACAAAACGCCAATCTTCTGCATTGTCCCTTCATAGGACATGGTTTCGTAGCCGGGGATGTTGCTCCAAAAATTGTTGGACAAGACTGGGTTGCTCGTCGAAGTGACTGCTCGCATGACCTGAAATGCAAAGCGGTCCCTTGTCAATCTTGTGACGAATCTCTGTGTGCCTGAACCTGTTCTTCGTAATACACGACCAACTGGTCCATCGTCCAACCTTGGTCGAAGTAACTCTGCACCATTGCTTCATCCCAACCGGGGACTCTTGCTAGGTCAGTCTCTGAAATCACTTTCTTTGGTGGTTCTTTCTCTGCTCCAGTACCGTCCAAAACGGGGGCTTGGAATCCATCGATGGAAATCGGGTCTGCTGCCAAAGCGTCGAGTTGAGCAGATTCAAGGGTGATCAAGTCCTTTGCATCCTCGGCTTCTTGCTCGATGTTCCGGAGCACCAAGAAGGCACAAACTGCCAATATTACACCTGCTACCATCAGCATGAGCATCAATTTAGAACCGAGGTTCGTTTCATCGCCACTGCTTGGCGTTGCAAGGACAAGCCGTTGTTCTGTTGAACATCCTTGGAGGTTGACAGCCAAATCGGCGAGGGTATCTGGACATTCATCGTCGGCGTTGATCACGCCGTCGTTGTCGTCGTCAAGCGTCCCATTGTCGACCGGTTCGGTTGGCGTATTGTCGATGTCGATGCCGCTCAAGTCACAGCCAAGGACATCCGATTCATTGACACCGTCCATATCTGCATCTGCAAGGTTCAGCGCATTTCGAGGTGAAACGGCTTCGATTGTTGGATCCAAGGCCGTTGATTGCGCCCAAGCAACTTCAAGGCCGTCGGGAATGCAATCCCCATCGGTATCGGCATTTGTTGGATGGCTGCCAAACTTGTATTCATCTTGATTTGTGATGCCGTCCATGTCTGCATCGTACAACCCTTCAGCCATGTTTGGGCCAGGCAGGGTGTGCGTGGTTCGATTCAAACCGTTTGGAACTTCCCAAATATCAGGCAGTCCATCTTGGTCGGTGTCTGTCACGTTATCCAACCTGTTCCAGTCTTCATACCAAGCAGTAAGGTAGGGTGCTGCAACTTCGGTTGAAGTCAGCACTAGCCCCATTTCTCGGTTTCTGTTGACTGCGGAATTGCCCCAGTTGATCGATGAAACCAACACGGTCTCTTGGTCAATAATGAGGCCTTTGTTGTGGAGTTTGGAAACATCATCATCTTCGCTCATGACGATGGCTGCTACATCCAAACCGTCGCTTGAATTCCACACTTCATTGAAGGTGTCAACTACATCTTGAACGTCCTGGTCGAGGTATGCGCCGTTGATGATCAACCGAACTGCTACGCCGTTTTCTGCAGATTGCCGCAAGGCAGTGAAAATTGGATTGTCGCCCCATCCCCAAGACCAGTCCATGTCGAGGTATTGCAAGGACAACAGAAGCTCGTCCTCTGCACTGTCGATCAACTCGACCAGTCCCTCAATGCAGTTGTCCGGGCACGTCAAGAGCGCCCCGTTGACGGTGGCCGTAATGGATTGCGAACGGGCACCATCGACAGGTGTTGCGGTGGGCATGTTCCATCCGTTTGGCTCGTCGCTTGCCGAAGCAGGGGAGATGTGTTGGCGCAGCGGTTCTTCATCAAACGACATCTGCTGGAGAACAATCGAAGCCAGTTCGTCGTTTTCAATCAAAACGCCCCAATCCACGTTGCCGCGAACGCCTGGTGCGGGCATGGAAGAGCCCTTCCAGTTGCCTGATGAAATCCAGACGCTTGTGCCGTCACGGACAGCAACCTTGCTGTGAATGTAAGCATAAGGTTCCACGCCGCCATCACCGAACCAGTAGGTGGTGACGCCTGCTTTGACCAGTTCACTGGCCATACCGTATTGATTGATCATGTCGAAGTCCGCCCAGAAGCCAGGGGACCCGGCATCGAGGACGACCGTAACATCAACGCCTCTGCCTTGTGCGTCAATCAACGCTTGAACCAGTCTTGGTTCTGAGAGTTGGTAGACATGGACATTGAGGCTCGTGTTCGCCCCTTCAATCCAGTCCAGCACATCGAGGAGGCCGTGGGTTGGGCCAATCAATGGAATGACTTCTGATTCACCGGAGAAGGTTTGGTCGTCGCAGAACGTGCTGCCGCCAAGTCGACCCCAGCGGTGATGCCAATCGCTCACCGTATCGGTGTCATCAAGGGCACCACATCCGTCGCCTCGGTGGTAAATGATCAGGTTGATCCCCGATACGGGTTCAACCAAACTGATGCCACTCCACCCGTTCACCTCGACCGGACCGTTGCCGTACACGATGGTGTCAGCGAGTGCTCCTGCTGGGTCCGTGATCTGTAAGGCCGCTCCGTCGTTTGGAAGGGTCGGTGCTTCGTTGAATCCAGAAGCAAACCCGACGATTATACCGTCTTCATAGACGCCAAGGCCGTTCGGATCTGCGGCAAAAATCACCGCACTCATGGCAGGGATTGTAAGGTCGCCGAAGACGAATGGGTCGGTGCCACCCGAGGTCGTGACGCTGAACGTCCAACCTTCGAGGTATGCTGTTTTATCACCGATGTTGCTGATTTCAAAGAACTCTGTGTTCGAAGAAATGCCGGTGGACCCTTCGCTCATAAAGCGTGTGAATTTGACATCATCGAGTTGCGCGAACTGGGTTGCATTTGGCTCTTCAGTTCCTGGTGTTGGCCACATGGTGTGAATCCAAGACGCCTCAGAAGTGTTGCCGGGCATCATTGTTTGGCAGTCGCTGACAATGCTCCATTGAACAGTGGTGATGGGTACACCATCTGGATTGGACAGCGTGAACCCATCGCCAAGACCGCTGAGCAGGCTGTCATCCATGAGGAACACAGCACGCTGTCCGGGCTCTACGATTGTAGCGTTCCATCCCATGTCAACGGAGTCCCACATTGCGTCGCTTCGAATGAACCTGCGATCTTGGTCGACGGTGTCGATGTGCCATCGGCTGAGGTTGAGGTCCTCTGTTCCAGTGTTCATGAATTCAATCCAGTCTTCTACAGGGTCAATTGAATCGTCGCTGCAGTACGCCAACACTTCGGTGACGCTCACGTTTTCTGATCCTGTATAGGCTGGCCAAACCGGATTTACTCGGCCAGGGCTTGTCCATGCTGAAAGCAACCAATCAGAGCCTGTGCCGGCAGCAGTGCCGCTCGGACCTGCTCCAGCATGACTGCTGTTGGGTGCGATGAGCGACTCACCTTCGACTGTGGACGACCATGCGATTGTATCGACGACAGCGCCGTTTGCATCAACCAAACCAATTGAATCGGGGGTTGTGTGTTTGAGGTAGAAACTGCTGGTGCCATTGAGGGCAATCAGTGCCACATTGCCAGGTTGTATGACGGATGTGGACTGCAGTGGCATGTTGAATTGGTGGAGCGTCAGTGTCCTGCTCGCTGCTTGAAGTTTCCATCCAGCAACGTCGATGGCTTGTTCGCCGTTGTTCTGAATCTCCAACCATTCGCCAAGCGGCCATTGTTGGGAATCGCTCCCAACGCCGTCTGGCATGATTTCCGAAAAGGAGACTTCACCTGTTGAATCCATCAAACCTGGCTCTGGTTGGCCTGGTGTCATCCAAGGCGCAGGCACCCAAGGATCAGTCGAAGATTCAGCAGGGATGAGCGATACATTGACGCCATAGTCAGCAGCATACCATGCGGCATCCACGATGCTTCCAGTGGTGTCAGCAAGCATGAGGTGGTTGTAGAAGTTCCACAGTTGAGTGTCGGTTGTAAACTGAACAAGCCGTCGCCCATCGGCCTCGATCATGGTGCTCGCTTGGGTGTCGTTGTAAACCAACGACGCCGGGTCGAGCAGTGTGATGTTGCCCATGCCGTCGATGATTGACCAGCCGGCGAGGTCGACATCAACGGGTCCGTCGTTGAACAATTCGAGCCACTCGCCGTCAGGGTAGGGGGTGCCATCTGCTGAACTGTTGGCGAGGAGTTCTGTCATCTTGACCGGAGATGGCGTCATTGCAATTACATCCAATGACAAAGGGTTGGGTGCGTTTGGAGTTGGGTATGCTGCATACACCATGTAGGTCGAGGCAGCATCGTTGACCAGGGAGAATCCTTGTTCATTGTCGGTCCAAGAAACCTGCTGAGCCACGCTGCCGTTTGGCCATTTCATCTGAATCATCTCAACACCGTTGTTGAGCATGCTGGACCCTGAGCCATTGACCGCCACCATTCGAGTTGCTCCTGGTGCGATGAGGTAGCCAGCACTTTCTGCGTCAATCAGATGAGATTCGTTGAACAAGAGGGTTTTTCCTGCTTGGTCGACAATGCTCCATCCAGTGAGGTTCATGTCGTTTGAACCAGTGTTGGTGAGTTCAATCCATTCGCCGCCAGGCCACATATCGCCATCGAAGCTTGGCCATGGGTCGGCCATCACTTCGTTGATATGGAGGTCAGAGGGTATGATTGTTGGACCACCGGTTCCGCTGCCGGTGTTGATGCCACCGGGTGTCGGGGTGTTGGTCGCAACCCAATCGTTTGTTGGTCCAGTGGTGTCTTCTTCCAAACTCACACCGGACGGTGCACCGCTGCTGCTGTAGTTCCAAGTGGCTTGATCAAGCAGCGTGCCTGCAGCGGTGTAGAGATCGATGACGTCGTTCGTGTTAGCAAGGTAAAACATGCCGTTTGACATGCCGTTGCGAGCGATGACCATGTAGTCGCCGGGTGCTATTTCCCATGTTGTTGAATCGTTTGCATCATAGTCGACAATCGTTGTTTCGTTGAAGTACATCATTTTGGAGGCTTTGTTTGTAACGTACCAGTTTGACACGTCAATCGTGGTGTTTCCATTGTTGTACAGTTCGACCCATTCACCATTTGGCCAAGTTCCCGAATCGTACCCGTTTGGATTCGGCAATGCTTCATTGAGGCAAACATCACCGGTGCATGCAAGGGAACGGGCTGATGTCAAGTCAGCAGCTTCGTCAGAAAGTTCAGTGCTCGTAAGCGCTCCTAAGGTGGAGCAAATTAAGAGAAGTGCAAGCAGGACGGGGCGGAGTTGAGAGGTCATGGACTCACCTGTACCCCTTCGTGATGGTCAAAGGGCATAGGGCTTACGCCTGTGTTCGATAAAACCTCGAGCGAGAAAATCACAAGAAACCGGCGTTGTCGACGAGGTTTTTGAACATCAAAATCATGATCGGAACGAGAATAACGCCCATGGCGTGGCTTCGTCGAATGCCGAGCCGTGGGGGCAGCAAGCCAATCATGGTTCCAACGATCAGCACCGACATGCCAATGAATCCAGTGCTGACGAACACGAGTGCACCTACAAACAGGATGACGCTCATGATCATTTGTTGCAAAGGAATTGCTGCGTGAAGCCGCAACATTCCCATTCCTACATAGCGCATGATCGGCATGGCCATCAAGCCCGCAGCAAGTGTGATTGCGAGCAAACGGATGAAATCAGCCGTCGGTTCAAGGTTGCTCCAAGTGTCAACTGGGTACATGGCCTTCAACGCCAATGTAGCGCCAGACCGGGAGCGGCTGATGATGTAGAGGAAACCAAGAACACACACCGTGACTGCGGTGTTCACTGCGGAAAGGATTGCAATGATTTCCAAATCTTGTTTTGTTTGAGGCCCTTCAACCCCTTCATCAGATTCAGCTTTTGCGATCTCCAGCAGTTCATCATCGGTCATTTCTGTCAATCGACGGGTTTCCCAGTCCATTCCATAGCCTGTTTTCCCTTGCACCTTGGCCACAACGTTGCGACCTCCCATGACGAGAACGGTGGCCTGTGAGGCGGTCATTCCGGGCAGAACGCCCATCGATGCTCCAGCCACACCCGACCAAAAGCACGGGACAAGCAAAGGCTTAGCAGGCGGCAAATCCCAGTTCTCTTTCTGTGGTGGTAGGTGTGAGGTGGTTGCGTAAATGTCGAGCAGGTTAGCGATGCCGAACAAACCGGCTAAACCGGGCAAGAGCAGGCTCGCACCTGGCATGTTGATCGGGGAACTGGCTGGCAAGGCGGTTGGGCCGATGATGGTCCATCCAAACAAACCTGCGAGCAAAAAGAAGGCGGTAGCGGTGAAGAATCCAGCGAACCGGGAATCCTTACCGAGCACGCCACCGGTGATGGTTTGCAACCAACTTGGCCAATCGAGGCGAGTGGTTTCGGTGGCCAATAAAAGGGCGGAAATCACGAGAAGAATGAACGGCAGCATGGTTCGTAATTGGTCGTACCAACCGAGTTCAGGTCCGAACGCAATCCGGGCAACAACGATCAGCGGCAATGACAAAAACAGTCCAAGTTGCGACCCGCGTGCGGACCATGCGACACCACGTGCCGCATTTCCGGAGAGCAGCATTCGGTGACCGGGCAGCAATGACAGCGCTTGATCGGCATCCGGTGCCCCCATCAGTGCGGATGGGATGTAATTGAGGAACGTGTGAACCGTTCCAGTCGATACGATGATTCCAGCGACGGCCGAAAGGGGAATGCCGAGCGCCAACAAACTGGGTGACAAGGCCAGCAAAATCAGAGCGACGTTGTTGACGTGGAACCCGGGAATAATACCAGTAAGCGAGCCCATGAAGACGCCAAAAAACAGAGCGAACAGCATCCACCCAAGTTCGTAAAAGTACGCCTCCAACATGGTCATCCCTCAAGCATTTGGATTGCTGTCTTCTTCCAGTTCCAGTCTGTCGCTGTCTCCGTCACCGTCGGTGTCGGGGCTGTTGATGTTCATTCCATTGGCGCTTTCGAGCGAATCGGCAACTCTGTCACCGTCGGTGTCCAGTGCGTCTGCATCATCGAGTGTGAAAATAAGTGAAACTTCTGAAGGGTGTTCCACTTGGCGCAGCCGTCCAACCCAAGTCATCGAAATGTTCGAATGGAGGTCGTCGGTTCCGATCGGATTGAGGTCAAGGTTCAGGCGAATGGATTGAGAGGAGCCATCCCTGTACAGGTACCATCCATCGTCTTCAAGCATTGCTTTTCCGTTGAGAAGGACGTGTTTATTTTGCGAATAGCCCCATTGGGTTGCGCCGTCGTCCCAGAGCAAAGCTTCAGGGGCGGGAGGTTGACCAACCAGCTGGTAGGATTGAACCATGAGCCTCATCATCATTTTTTCGTCGTCCCAAGATACGGTCACGTTCGCCACAAGCCCTTGACCTGCCTCAATCCACTCGGTACGAGTTGAGGGGAAGGACATGGCCACACGGGTTTGGCCGTAAGTGTAAATCTGGCTGTCGACAAAGTACCCATCGGTGTCCAGAGGTTCGAATGCGTACTGCATGAAGGTCCGCAGCGTGTATTGCTTATCCGGCGTCTGCAGCATTGAGGCGGGGTTGGCAGAGAGCATGGCTTGCATTGACATGGCCGACATCGGATCGATCAGGTTCGTGCCGTTTCCGTTGTTGGCATCGATGCACCACATGCTTCTGTCATCGTTCCACATCAAGCGCCCTGTGGCCGCGTAGGCAGAGCCATTGTAACCATATTGATCTGCGTTTATGATGTCTTCATCGGTCGGCAAAATACACATCATGTTGCCGCTGGGTCCAAACAGAGTCCATTGGTTGCCGGTGATGAGAACGGTTCCAGCCATGGACACCATGCTGCCGGATTGGTAACTCCAAGTGGCTTCTCCTGCCCATTCGAGGTTGTTCACTTGTGGCTTGTATCCATCGACGAGGATGATTTCAGGGCCTTGGGTCAAAAACGCCCAACGCAGGCTTGTTTCTTGGTAGGCCAGCATTCCCGTAATTTCCACCTTAGAGTTTGCTTCAATCCAAACGCCAGGGGCTGATTGTACGAGCAATTGCATTTGGTGCGCAGCGTTCCCCGGGTGGTCGGTGATGTAGGCAGATGTGTAGACTGCATCTTTGTTGATGGCTTCGCTGATAAAGCCAGTGATGGTCACGATTTCTCCGAGGTAAGATTCGGGATCAACTGCCAAATCGCTCAGAGTGAGGCGTTGGACTTGAGGGAGGCCTTCAGGCTCCCACCAAATTGCACCGGCGCCGGTTGATTGTAAGTAAAAACGACCGTTGTAATCATTTACGGTGCCCATGACGGTGACGTTGGTCCCAATTGGAGGTTTATCTCCTGTAGAATACCAACGCACGCTGATGACGCCGGTTTCATCTTCAAGAACGAGGTCAACTCGATCCTCGCCGTTTCCATATCGATCGTTGATCCAAGAGATGACGGTGCCTTCAACAAGCACAGTTTCCCGATTGTGATTGACCAAATCCTCGACCTGGACCACTTGAGGTTCCCGAACCATAGCGTACCAGTTCAACGAGGCTACGAGGAAGATTGCCAAGGCAAACATAACCCACAACTTCTGGCCGCGGGTTGCCGGATCGTCGTCCGTAATTTTCAGCATGATGTCTTTGAGAGCATCGGCCATGTTTTGGTCACACGCGGTCCGGTCATAGCCGTTTGCCTTGCGTTCCCTGTGATAAGAATTGAAACAACGGCTGTTTTCATGGGACTCTTTTTTTAATGGTTGAACAGAGGGAGGTGTGGGGATGAAGATGCGTGACCGCGTAATTCGTGATGAAATTCACAAGGACATTCTCGTCCCGGGCCGTCACGCAACCATCATTGACACGAAGGAATTTCAACGCCTTCGCCACATCCAGCAACTGTCCACATGCGAGTATGTGTTCCCTGCTGCGAATCACAATCGCTTCGCACATTCCTTAGGCGCCTACCATCTTGCAGGGCAATTGACGGCATCGCTCCAAGAAGTGCAACCTGGCATCCTCAGCGAGGAGGACGCAGAACTGGTTCGTTTGGCGGCCCTCCTTCACGACATTGGCCACCCGCCGTTTTCCCATGTGCTGGAAACTCCGGAAGTGTTTGCCACCTATCATTCCCATGAGCATTGGGGTCGATTGCTGCTTGAATCTGAGGAGACGGAAGTCGGAGCAGCCCTCATCGACACCTTGGGTGGTGAACGAACTGGGCGCTTATTTGCACTCATGGACGGTGCAAAAGAACACGCTGGAATCCCTATTGCGCCGTTTTTGAAAGAGATTGTTTCGAGCCAATTGGACGTCGACCGTATGGACTACATGGTTCGAGATCAAGCAAACACAGGCGCTCAAATCGGCGGTTTCGATATTGCTCGGGTGCTTCGGGCGCTTCGAGTTGGTGAAGACGGTCATTTCTTCGTCAAAACCTGGGGCCTTCCAGCCATTGAGGCTTACCTCGTTACCCGTTACCACATGTACCATCAGGTCTACTTCCACAAGGTCAACATGTTGACTCAGAATTACTTGGTGCGCATGTTGGCTCGCGCCCGAGTTCTTGCTGCTGAAGGAAGCTTGACGCTTTCCTCCTCGCTTCAAAAGATGCTGATGGACAAATCACTCGACGCCCAAGGCTACGCCAGCCTCAACGACGCTCATGTGCGGGTTGCAATTCCGGAATGGGCCGAACATGAAGATTCAATTCTTGCCAATTATGCCATGAAACTGATGTCGCGCAGAGGCTTCCACAAATCCCTTCGCATCGAAGCCCTGACGACTGAAATGGTCGATGTGGTGAAGGACCGAATCGAAGAGGCCGTTGCTGCTGCTGGATTTGATGTGAGTTCGGAAGTCATCTATGCCAGAATCTCCAAGAAAGGGTACAAACCCTACGCTCAAGGCATTCAAATCGAAGACGGTGGCGATGCTTCCGAACATTCACCATTGATTCGCTCGTTGACCCAACCCCATGAACGGGCGTTGATTTTCGTTCCAGACGAACTGCGCGATGATCTGGAGCAACGCGTTCGTGAGTGGATTAAACCCACCCAATCTTCGCTGGTTCGATTCGAATGAAGCGGATAAGTTGATGAGTTTAACCAAGTCCAACAACACAGGGGCCTGTAGCTTAGTAGGTTAGAGCGCCCGGCTCATAACCGGGAGGTCAGGGGTTCAACTCCCTTCGGGCCCACCATTTAATTTT
>TARA_B110001450_G_scaffold164126_1_pt1 | contig 23842 bp, 14 predicted proteins | sample TARA_B110001450 | Tara Oceans TARA_B110001450 (sample SAMEA4396538) | marine metagenome | biome: Polar Biome; feature: [SRF] surface water layer (ENVO:00010504); material: water (ENVO:00002006), including particulate matter (ENVO:01000060) such as... | depth 5 m | reverse complement strand
TCTGTCGTCAGCGACGTCGATAGCGACGGCGACCTGGAGCTGCGCCCCAACGAAGACACCAAGAACAACGCCAAGATGTGGGCGACACTGATCGATCCTGCGACCTTTGCTGTCACCGGTACCGGTGTATACACCTTCACGGTTGAGCTAATTGGCGCCGATGCAGGTAACTCACGGATCTGGTTGGCTTCCGCCAATGGTTATGATGCCAGCGGCAGTAACGATCTCATTCTGGATACTGTAGAGGGTGGTATGGGTACTTACTCGGTGCTGACCGGTAGTGGCAGTACTTCAGTCACCGAAATCTTTGAATACGAGATTCCGGACGAGACTGTAGGCGGCACTTACACCGTGGAATTCAACTACACCGCGGGTGATGCACTGGCAGTTGCCTTCGGTTCCTACAACACCTCCTATGCTTACGACAATCTGAGTATCAGTTACGAAGGCCCCATTGCCGATAGCGATGGCGACGGTTTGGATGATGTGGTTGAAACCAACACCGGCACCTTCGTGGATGCAAGTGATACAGGTTCGGATCCAAGCAATACGGACAGTGATGGTGACGGATTGAGTGATGGTGACGAGGTCAACACGCATGGTACCGACCCGAACAATACGGATAGCGATGGCGACGATTATACAGACGACGCGGAGCTCAACACCCACGGCACCGATCCTACAACTGCAGACACGCACAATGATGGATTGTCGGACGACTTCATTATCACCAACGGGTTCAATCCGAATGTAGACTTCACGGACTTCCTTACGGATGCGGTTCTGAACGCGGTTGGCTACTCGAGTACTTCACAGCCCGCCACCGTTGCGGATGCACGTGCGGTTGCCCTCGGTATTCAAACCAGTGGCGCTACGGCGACCTTACAGCTCGAAGTTGAGCGTAGTACAGATGGCACTACCTGGACTTCCAGTGACCCGATTGAGGTACAAGTTGATATAGATAGTAGCAAGGAGTTCTTCCGAGTTGCGCTCCCACAAGATTAAGACCTGTCGTTACACTAGATATGTAAAGATCAATTACACTTAGTTGCCTTGTAGTCAGGGCCAGTCCCTGGCTACAAGGTCACCTACCTAATCACCCCTCAAACAAATATACTTTATGAAAATCTTATCCTCTCTAACCACATCGGCCGCCCTTATCGGCACGTTGTTCGCTGCGTCGACTGCTTCAGCACAGGACGTAGTTTATTCTAATGATTTTGAATCCTTGATTTCTGCTCCCAATGATTTCATCAGCGGTGCGGGTCTGTATTCCTACGGTTACGATACCACTCCCAGTGGCACCGCCACGAAGGCGGTTGCCTACGATCAGTGGGCGCGCCAAGGGGGCAATTCCATTACAACAGACATCGATGGCGATGGTGACCTCGAGCTACAACCCAATAAGGATGGCGCAAACAATGCAAAGTTTTGGGCCGTGATCCTCGATCCGAGCAACTTTGCTGCGACTGGCTCCGGGACTTATACCTTCAGTGTGGATCTAATCGCTGCTGACGCGGGTGCAGCGCGCATCTACCTGTGGAGAGCCAGTGGTTACGATGCGTCTGGTTCGAACGACTTGATATTGGACGTTACTCAGGGCGGCTTTCCGCCATATGTGCCGCTTACGGGCACGGGTAGCACTGATGTGAGTGAGGTATTCATGTATGAAATTCCCGATGAAACGGATGCCACGACGACGACCTATACCACGAACTTTACTTACACGGCAGGCGATGCCATTGCGATCTCCTTTGGCTCTTACAATACGGCTTATGCCTACGACAATCTAACAATTACCACCTATGAGGGCACTGACACCGACGGTGATGGCCTCGACGATAGTGTCGAAACCGGCACGGGCAACTACGTGGATGCTTCGAACACCGGTACGAATCCAAACAGTGTTGATAGCGATGGCGATGGCTTGTCGGATGGCGATGAAGTCAACAGTTATGGTACCGATCCAACAACGGATGATACTGATGGCGATGGTTTGTTAGATCAAGATGAGATCTCACTGCACAAGAGTGATCCGACCAGTACCGACACGCATGGCGATGGTCTCCTTGATGGTGTCATCAATGAAGCGGGTTACAGCCCGGGTACTGATTACAGTGAGATCTTAACCGATGCCGTCCTCAATCCGCTCGGCTTTAGCACGGGTGGTGGTTCAGGAGGTACTCCTGAGGCCGGTGACGATGCTGTAGTCGTTGCCACTTCGAGCGACACTGCAAGCGTGCAGTTACAAGTCGAGCGCAGCAGCGACTTGACCAACTGGTCTGCAGACGCCAGCGACGTGGTAAATGCTGACATCAGCGTTTCAGGCGGCGAGGATTACCTTCGCTTTGCTATCCCGCAAAACTAGCATCGGAAGTTCTTGAGCTGGTCTATTGTTCAGCACACACAAAGTTCCCCCTGTCTTGAGAGCTTTTTTCTGTGCGCCCGGCAGGGCGCACTTACTTGACAGTGATTATTAATGATTATTGATGAAAGTTTGTTATTCGCCCGGCAAGGGGAATAGTTAGCCGAAAGGCAACGCAGCGACGAGCGCGTGCTAGCTACGATCACGAACAATCTAGTGACTAAATTGAAGCTGAAGGTCAACCACCTCAAAAGCGCGGTGGATCGCTGGTGGCAAGCACTCCAGCATCCGAGTGCCCTAACAAACGACTCAAAAGATGAAGTCCAAGCTGCTCGATGCATGGGTTTTGGGGTTATTCTAGATACGGCTCGCCAGACGTATGCGTACAAAGGCATCGATTGCTACTTCATTATGAGTCAGGTGCGCAGGGCTTTCGGGCTTAGCGTACGACTTCCGGAGAACTTTTTGTGCGCCGGTATTCTGTAGGGGTTTGGCCTGTTATATCTCGGAAAACTTGCGTCAAATAACGCACATTTTGATAGCCCGCTCTGCTGGCTATCATGCTGACATTTAAGTTTGTTGTGATCAGCAATTCTTTAACTCGATTCATTTGAACCCGTTGTATCTCATTATGGATCGAACGACCAATGGTCTTCATGAATTTGCGATAGGCTGTCGAGTTTGACATGTCAATCACTGTGAGCACATCGGCCGTCGTGATTGGATCGCAGGCATGTTCATTAATGTAACAGAGTGCGAAAGCTACTTCGGGGTCGTCAAAATTCAGGTATTTGCTGGAGTCTCGTATCGCTACATTGGATGGCTCTATGTGGGTCAGTGGGGGAGTGGATGTTTCTCCAAACATGAATTCATCCAGCAGCTCTGCTGTTTTATAGCCTGCATAGCGCGCATTCGCATCAATACTGCTTAACATTGGCTGCGACAGTTCACAAAGCCATCGGTCGTTATCGACTCCAAGCACCGAGATCTCTTGCGGAACTTGTATGCCTTGCACCACACAGGCATCGAGAACCCAGCGCGCCCAGCCGTCGAAGAATACGAATACGCCGGTTGGTTTCGGTAAGCTTTCCAGCCATTTTGAGAGTGAACTAATCGCTTCGGGCATGTTCATCGCTAACTTGAAGTCCGGTATGTATTCGATACACTTGTAATCGTGTAGGGCTAGTTTTTCGACGAATCCGTCTCGACGTTGTTGGCACCATGGGGCGGTTTCGTCGCCGCCGCAAAATGCGAAATGTTGCATTCCGTTGCTGATGAAATGTTCTGCGGCCACGGCTCCAATCTGAGTTTGATTGGAAGTGACAATTGGAAATTTTAGATGCCCATTCAGCTCTTTAGAGTAGCTGCCGAAACCAATCTTAGGAATGTCCTTAAGGGTCGCAATTTCATTAATTTCCGGCAGGTGAATACTGGTTATAATACCATCAGGCTTCCAGTGTAGAAGGCTTTCCATCGTTACTTCCATCATCGGATCCATCAGAATGATCCAGTTTGATTTACTGCGTATGTAATCACCGACGCCTCTTGCGATTGCACGGTCAAACGCCATGCCGGATTCTAGTAGAAGTGCTATACGCTTTAGGTTATGTCCACTTTTGCTTTTTTTCGAGGCTCTGTTTTTTTTGACATACATTTGTAGTAATTTTACGACATTTGTGGGTTGTCTAGTGATTATGTCAAAATCTTTCTTTTTTGATTATATTTTGAACTAAAATTATAAAATATTATCGGTTGACTTGAAATGTTCTAGTGCCTTCACTTTGGTGGGGGCATACCTTTATTGCATCCTTCAATCTCACTGCTATGCAAATCTCTACTTTTCATGTTCTATTAATTGGACTATGTGGTTCGCTGTATTCTGAGCGCCTCCCGGTGTTCAGCACATCTGTTGGCACTCAGAGTATAGGCGTGCGCTACACCTTTACCGAAGAGGACGGGCTGGTTGAGTCCGCCAAGCAAATTCAAGCCCTAGGTTCGGATACCTTGAAAATCGCGGTCACGCCGAAGTATCACGACGACTACATGTTCGAGCGGGATCCAAGCATCGATTCGATGCTCGAACTCGTTGAAACCAATCCGTCCTACTTCGAGGTCATGGATATGCCGTTTCGCAACATCATGCTGTGGATCTACCCCTTCAGCGACCACTACAGTGCATTCTACAAGGGCAGTATTCCGAAAAACGAGGCTCAAGCGATCTACGACGAGATTTATAACTTCACTTCAATGCTCCTGAAGCGCTACTCGGGTAGCGGTAAATCCTTCTTCCTCGGAAACTGGGAAGGTGACTGGCACGTGATGCGCGAGCATTATGACTACAACGCGGATCCGGCTCCTGAAGCGATCAAGGGAGCGATCGAGTGGTTTAACTTACGGGAGAAGGCGGTTGCCGATGCCCGCCGCGATACAGCGCACGAAAATGTTGAAGTCTACTTTTACATTGAGCTCAACCATGTGGCCAAGGCCATGGATGACGACCGCCCAACCATTGTGAACCGGGTGCTGCCACATATCCGCACGGACTACGTTTCGTGGTCCAGTTATGATGTCACTAAGCCTGCTGCAATGATGAGTTACGAAGACGGTCGTAAGCGCGTCCTGGACGCTTTGGACTACATCGAAAAACATCTTCCGCCGAGCGATGTGCCCGGGAAGCGTGTCTTCGTGGGCGAATACGGTTTCGAGGTGGTCAATTTCCGCAACCCAGAGACCCAGAATAATTACACAACCGCCATCATGAAGTGGGCCTTGGAGTGGGGCTGCCCCTTTATCCTCTACTGGGAACTCTACTGTAACGAGATCGATTCCAAAACCGGTAAGCACCGTGGTTACTGGTTGATTGACGACACCGGCGAGAAGCAGCCGATTTATCATCTCCACAAGAGCTTTTTGGATAAAGCCAACTCCTTTGTTGATGCCTACAAGAAGGAGCACGGTGCCCTCCCTAATCAACAAGTATTCAACCGGATCGCGACTGAATGGATCCAACCTTACACGGCTTTCGAGATAAGAGCCGACACCGATTCAGTCATCCGCGCTGCGATTACCCACCCCCACGAATAAAATCATGTCTGACACATCTGTAGACCCTAAGCTCGATCCATCCGCAAAGCTCGGTTGGGGAGAGAAGTTTGGCTACGCCGCCGGCGATATGGCCTCCTGCCTCTACTTTGGCATCTTCATGAACTTCATGGCGATCTTCTACACCGATGTGTTCGGGATTACGCCTGCGGTTCTCGCGACCATGCTGCTCTTCACCCGGACTTGGGACTGGATCAATGACCCGATCATGGGTGCCATTGCCGACCGGACGCATACGAAAATGGGTAAGTTTCGTCCGTGGATTCTGTGGATGATTCCTCCTTACATGATTTTGGGCGTCCTCACGTTTACTACCTTCGATTTGGATGGCACGATGAAGATCGTTTACGCGTACGCGACTTACACCCTGCTGATGATGGTCTATACGGCGATCAATGTGCCTTATGGTGCGTTGATGGGAGTGATGACGGCAAGGTCAGATCAGCGGACCGTGCTTGCAACGTTCCGTTTTGTAGGCGCGAATGCAGGTATCTTTACTGTGACGCTGTTGTTGCCAATTCTGGTCAAGACCTTTGGTGGTGGCAACGAGCAGGTCGGCTATGCAGGAGCGATGGTGGTTATTTCACTGATGGCGGGTGCGTTGTTTTTTGTCACTTTTAAGACGAGCACAGAGCGCATTAAACCTGTGCATAAGAAGCACGAGCCAATTAAGGACGAGATCAAGCAACTGCTGCGCAATAGCCCTTGGTTGATCGTGATCGGTTTGAGTATTCTCACAGTGTTGGCGCAAGCCATGCGTGGCACGCCGATTCTGCACTTTTTCAAATATGTGGTCGGTCATGAGGAGTGGGGCACCAGGCTGCTGCTCTATAATTCAATGGCGGCGGTGGTAGCCGTGTTGCTCAGTAAGTGGATCGTTTCGCTCTTTGGTTGTAAGAAGCGTGCGTATATTATTCTGAATCTCCTTTTTGCGGTGATACTCGTGTGGTTCTATTTTATACCGGTCGACAATTTCAATTTGATGATCGTCAATCAGTTGTTGATTGCGCTGGTGGCTGCTCCAATGATGCCTTTGTTTTGGTCGATGATTGCGGATACTGCGGATTATGGTGCAGTGAAGTTTGGACATCGTTCGACCGGGATTATCTTCTCTGCGGGCACGGCCTCGCAGAAGATCGGTTGGACGGTCGGCCCAGCGTTGGCTATGCTGATTTTGAGTGGTGTGGGTTATGTCGCCAATCAAGAACAGACACCAGAAACTCAACATGCATTACACCTAATGATGAGCTTTATCCCCGCTGGCTTTGCCGTGCTGACGGCTGCAGTTACTTATTTCTATCCTATTAATCATAAAGTGGAGTTGGAGCTAGAAGAAGAGATGGCCAAGATGGGCAGTAAGTCTGATGGGCCTGTCGATCAAGGGTGCTCAGCTTAAGAACCGCTCTCGGTGATGCTTCTGTTTAGTTGAGTGATTGACAGGAACATTCCGTGACAATCGCTGATAATAGTGGGGTAGGCTGTGTTAGTATCCAAGTATGTTGCTGTGTGCTTCTAATTTGATAAAATATTAAACAAACAATCTGAAATAATGCCATTAGGCTTGCGGTGGAGCAGGTTTTATATAGATTTTATCAATCGATACGATTGGCCCTGATCGGGCGTATTGATGGTGGATTTTGTGAATTCATCTCGCCGTTTCTAAACTACCTGCTTTTACCCCATGATTGATTCTCGTTTCCTTTATTTGGCAAAAGTTGTCTGTGCGCTGCTGATTGCGATCACGCTTTGCAGGCATGCTGAGCTATCTGCTCGAACGGTTACCTTCGGCGATGGTGCTGCTTCGACCGGTTGGTTGGATGTCGGTTTGGTGCATAATATGAGTTCGCCGCAGACGGCGACTTACACGGATGCCCAGGCCATGCCGTCCGGCGACATTGTGTTTTCGCTTAAAGTCAGCAGTTCCGCAAATCTCGGGGTGGCTAATAATAATCTCAAGGTTCGGAGCGGTAATAGTGGAAGTCAAATCGATAGCGGTTCGTTTGCGAATCCTGCCGACGATGAGTGGATCAGCTTTGAATTGGAAATCGGTGGCCCAGGGGCCGTTGATATTAGTGCCTTGAGTTTATCGGGCATCACCTTGCTAAGTGCGGGTAATGATTTGGCTGAATTTGCGGATGGTGTTGGTGGTATTGTTCAGATTTTAGATCCGGGCAGCGCAGCTAAGCGCTACGGCAGCGGTGAAGCGTTGGATGGCCTGGACGCTTTGGGTATCTCAAATGTGGGCGGTGTCGGCGATGGCAGCTGGGCTTTAACCGTAACTTCGCGTGCTTTTGGAGCGAGTTCAGACTCGAGCTTTCGTATTGGTGCGCTTTCTTTGGATTATACTGTGACGATTCCTGAGGCACCCGTATTGCCCACAAGTGGGATGGCTTTGCATTTGGATGCCGGTACACTGACCGGAGTGTCGGACGGTGCCGCACTGGCTGCAGGTTGGCCGGACTTGAGTGGATCGGTCGAGGTGGCCACGTCCGCGCAGCCGCCTGTCTATTTGGCTGATGGCGGTGGTGGGTATCCGGCAGTGCGCTTCGATGGTTTGGATGACTACCTGCAAGTGGATTTGGCGACGGGTAATGAGCTCAGTGTGTTTGTAGTCTTTGCGCAGCGTCGGGCGACTGCGCTTGCGAACTACCGTGACACGCTGCTCAGCGGAGCGGGTGGGGGTAGCTACCTGTCTCTGGCCTCGAGCCGATCGGCTGCCACTCCGCCGGCCATGCCTTCGTTCAATGCCCTGACGGGGAACGGTGTAAGCGTGCAGACCTGGATGAACGGCCATGACACAGCCGACGTCACCGGTGATTTTTTTCCCAACCGTTACAGTATTGCGTCAGCAGTTTACACCCATGTGCCAGCGGAGACTGCTTTGTTCATCGGCGCTCAGGACAGCAACGGGTTTCATGCGGGGCAGAATGATATACGTGAGCTGCTGGTCTATGATCGTGAGTTGACCGATGCCGAGCGGCTGGAGGTGCAGGCTTACCTCGCAGAGAAGTACCAAATCGATGCCATCACGCGTGCGCCGGAGCATCCGATTGAATCCTACACCCACCCCCTTGGCTCGCAGCAGTTTGGCCAGCAGTATTCATTCGGTGCGTCCGATTGTTATGTTTTGGATTATGCCAGAGACACTCTGCGTCAGGGTAATAGCGTTGTTAAATTCCGCCTCTCTAACCAATTTGACTGGACCAACAATGGAGATGGATTTTCCCAAGATAACTCGATTGACTCTCCGGTTAAACTCGTCCGCGACCATCCGCAAGTGAAGGAGGTTCTCGATCTACCGCTCACGGATTATCTGTTTTGGGTGTCGACCTTTTCGGTGCCGAAGTGGCAGGACAAGGCCAAGGAGATCGGCTCGATCGGTGAAAGCAGTTGGACCGCTTTCTATGGGGCCAATCGCAGCCTCTATGCCGCAGATACGTATGACGAGCCGGGCAAGTCACCAACGCCGCTTCAAGGCCTGGATCCTACCGCTGCGCAGCAAATCTATACGGAGATCTATGACCTAACGGTTTACCTGCTGCAGACCTATTCGGGCACGGGCAAGAGCTTCTATATCGGCAATTGGGAAGGCGACTGGATGCTCAGTGCAACGAATACCTATGTCGATCAGAACATGCCGCCCGAGCGTCTGCAGGCGATGATTGACTGGGCCAATACCCGTCAACAGGCGATTGATGCGGCCAAGGCGGCTACCCCGCATTCGGATGTGAATGTCTGGTTCTATTTAGAAGCGAATAAAATGGATTGGGCGCGCAATGAGCAGATCTGCGTGACCAACAGCGTAATTCCGGCGATGCCGAAGCTGGACTTCCTTTCCTTCTCGGCGTACAGCCTGCACAAAACCGGCAATGGTCTAACCAAGGATGCCGCCTCGATGCATACCGATCTGGATCTGTTGCAAGCACGCATCGATGCGAAGCCGGATCCTTCGATCTCAGGAAGCCGTTTAATCATCGGAGAGTATGGTTTCCAATTTGGCAACACCGGGCGTTTTGCCGATTTCACGGCTCACGCTCAGGAACATGTGGCGTCTGCACGTAACTTTTTCAGTTGGCAGGGCGGCACCTTGCGATTCCTACTGCAATGGCAGTTCTATAGTCGCCAGGTCACCGATGCTGGGGTGCCGTATGAGATGTGCCAGATCAGTGAGCAGCAGGAGTTACGTCCTCTCTATTACATGCATGAGAATTTCTACAGTGGCATGCGAGAGTGGCTTGAAGCCTATTATAACAATAATGGCAGCCTGCCGACCGATCGCGAATATGCGGACGAGGCCTATCAGCAACTTTCGGGGATTAGCCTAGCGGAGCACGTGCCCGATCTTTCAACTCCTTGGCCCGATCGAATCGAGGTTCAAGATAGTGGGGCTGTTGTTATTCCTGATACTGTTGATGGTGTATCAATGTATCCACTACAAACGACTCTTTATAGTCGCTTTGGTCGTGTCATGCCAACCGCTGCAATGAACTGGTCGATTGTGCCAGATCAACAGGGAGTGACGGTGGATGTTAGCGGCAATGTTTCGGTGCAGGGAAACGCAAGTCCGGATGCCTATGTGGTCACCGCTGCTTTGGATGCATATGCGGATGTGTCTGGCAGTAATAGTTTTCACGCCATGCTTCCTGTTTCCAGTATTTACGATCAGCTAGATGACTTTTCCAAAACTTACGGAGCTAACCAGGAGTTAACAATTTCGTCGACGAATGCGGCAACACGCTTCGAAGGGGATACGACACTAGTTAGCCGTATTTCGTCGACGTCTCCAGAGGAGGTTGTCTGGAATGTTCCGAATTTAAACCGCTTTCATGCGAAGGTGTATTACTACGGCGACATCGCATCCAATCTGAGTGCTGAGGTTTCAGCGGATGGCGTCAACTGGCAGCCACTGGTCTTACGTATTGACCCACCGGTGGCGACAGCGGACGGTTGGCAGCGCAGCTGGGTGGCACCGCTCAATCCCTTGCCCGTGTCGATGCATTATATTCGCTTGTTACTGCAACACCCCACGAATGCATGGACTCCGCAAGTCGGAGAGGTGGTTTTGTTTGACGCAGATACAGGATTCAACTTCTGGAAAGCGCAGCAGTTCCCGAACCCAGCGGATCTCGCGGACCCTGCAGTGTCCGGGCCCAGTGCCGATCCGTTACAGACTGGGATTTCGAATCTATACCGGTATTTAGCTGATTTATCCTTGGGTGCAGATGGCCGGTCTGGCTTGCCGAAAATGGAGAATGCCGCAGGACAGTTTTATTACACACTACCATTTGATCCGACCAAGTTGGACGTCCATGCTCAGGTGAAAGGCTCCTTGGACCTGCAAAATTGGGATTACACAATATTCGATTCCATCAATGATACAGCTATACTGAATAATGGTTGGTTATGGTTGGATACGGATACGCTTCCCGCTAGCGATGCAAAATTCTTCAAACTCGAACTAAGTCTATAACCCTATTTTGTGTATGATTAACAAAGTGACTCAATTCTTTCTGTTATCAATTTTAGTTGTTTCGACATCTGTTTCTGCGAAGGATTCACTTAATATTTTGTTCCTCACGATGGACGACATGAATTATGATTCGATCGCGTCCTATGGTTCGGATATAGATGGGCTCACACCACACATAGATTCGTTGGCGGAAAAGGGCACGCGCTTTGAATATGCCTACATTCAGACTCCGAGTTGCTCGCCTTCGCGTAATGTGCTGCACACTGGTCATTACTCGCACAACAGCGGTATGCTGGGGTTCTTTGGCGTCGATTTTCCGCAGGACACGCTTCCGGAGGCCCTACGCAACAACGGCTACTACACCGGCATCATTTTGAAAGTGGAGGACTCCACACCGACCAACAACGTCAAGCGCTATTGGGACTATGTGAAGAACTATCCGAAAGGCACTGCGCGGAGCACAGCTAGCTTTCGTGAGTCCTTCTCGCAGCTGATCGCTGGCGCCCAAGCCCAAGGCAAACCCTTTTATGCCAATGTGAATGTGAAGGACCCACACCTACCGTTCTACCGTGGTGTAAAGACCAAGGAGGGCTTCGACCAGGCGCCGCCCAGTCGCCACCTCCGTCCGGATGAGGTGACGATTCCGGGCTTCCTTCCACAGCACGACAACTTCCGCGAAGAGGTGACCGACTATTACAACACCGTGCGTCGTGGCGATGATTGTGTCGGGGAGGTGCTGAAGGTTCTAGAGGAGAGTGGGCTGAAGGATAACACGCTGATTATCTTTCTTTCTGACCACGGCATGTCCTTTCCCTTTGCCAAGTCTAACCTTTATCCAAATGGAGTGCGCACCCCGTGGATCATGATTTGGCCCGGTAAGATCAAGCCCGGTGTCGTGGACTCGGAGAACATGGTGTCTGCCATCGACTTGATGCCAACGGTGCTGGATGCCACAGGCACACCTGCGCCAGGCCCACTCGCGGGCCGTTCCCTACTGCCGCTGCTCAATGGCGAATGCCAGCAAGGCCGGGATCGTGTATTTGTGGAGCACAATGAAGGCCCGGGCGCTGATCCGCGTCCGATGCGTGCGATACATACCAAAAACTATGTGTATATTTTCAATGCTTGGGGCACGGGAGATTATCACGCTATTTTTGAATCTCGTTGGTGGCGCTCCTATGCCACCTTCGCCCAGCTTGCGAAACGTGGACCTGAGATGCCGAATGCTGCACAACGTTTCGATTTCCTCATGTATCGCACGGTTGAGGAGCTCTATGATGTGCAAAAAGATCCCCATGCGCTGAACAATCTCATCGACGACCCGCAGTATGCTGAGGTCGTGGATGACCTGCGCGCTCGCCTGCAGACGTGGATGGAAGCTACGAACGACTACGCCTTGGAAGGTTTCCTAGTCCGGGATGACATTGAGAAGCTCGGTGCTTTCATGGAGAAGACCGTCGCCGAGTCGAAAGACCGCTCACTGCGTCTCGAATGGAAACGTTGGCAGAAACGCTTTTATGAACAGGGTCGACCAAAGGGTAAGCTAACTGAGCTGGGGGAATCAAACTTAGTTAATTTTTGCAAATAACATGAATAAGCAACCCGCGCTCATCACGGCATTCTTCTTTTTATGTGCCGCTGTCATGGCTGACCAAAAGCCGAACATTCTCATTTTTTTAGTCGATGATCTCGGATATGGAGATCTCGGTTGCACCGGTTCGACTTTTGCTGAAACGCCACACTTGGATCGGTTTGCTGAGGAGTCGACTCGCTTTACGGATGCGTATGCGCCTGCGGCACACTGTTCGCCATCGCGAGCAGCGATTATGACTGGTCAGTATCCCGCACGCCTGCACATCACGACTTGGATTGGTGGCAAAAAGGCGACGGAATACAAAGGACTGGGCTTACCGAAACAAAAGACATTTCTCGCGGAGTCCGTTTACACGATGGGCGAGTATTTTCAGGCACAAGGGTATACCACGGCGAACATAGGAAAATGGCACGCGGGTGGAACAATTGTGCCTTTGCGGAAGCATGGTTTTGAACACGTTATTGGCTATGCCCCAGGAGCGGGACCTGGAGTTGGTGAGGCCTGGTTCGGTCCGTATCCAAAAATCAAGGACCTTTATGGACCGAGTGATGAATATATTACCGATCGTCTTACTCAAGAAACGATACGATTTATCGAGGAGCGCGATGGTGATCCGTTTTTTATCATGCTCCAGCACTATGATGTGCACGGACCACTCGTCGCGCCCGAAGCGTTGGTGCAAAAATATGTGGCTCGTGGTCGTCCGAAAGATAAGGGCATCGAAAATGCAACCTTCCTCGCGATGAAGGAGTCCATGGACGCTAGCTTCGGTGCCATTGTTAACAAGCTCAAGGCTCTCGATCTCTACGATGAGACCATCATTATTTTCACTTCCGACAATGGAGGGGTGCAGTATTTTGCTAACAATGGTGGACTCCGCATGGGTAAAAAATGGCTCTATGAAGGGGGGATTCGAGTGCCACTACTCATGCGCATTCCCGGCTACACAGAGGGTGGTGAGGTCAGTAGCTTGCCAATTAACGGGATCGATTTTTTCCCGACTCTGGTTGAACTGACGGGTGGCGATCCCGCAAAAGTCGAAAGCGATTTGGATGGTGAGAGTTTTGCCCCAGAGTTTAAACAGGTTGCTGGAGTTAAGCGCGAAGCCTTATTTTGGCACTCGCCTCAATTAGGCAAAGGGGGAGGCGTGATCGCACCTTCCGGTGCGGTGCGGATGGGGCCGTGGAAATTGATTTCATATTATGGGGATACCAAGGTGCCTGAACTTTACAATGTGGAGACTGATAAGGCTGAAAAGAAGAACCTAGCGTCGCAGTATCCAGAGCGAGTCGATCGCATGCAGCGTATGTTGGAAAAACACTTGGACGAAACGAACGCACAACGTGTTACGCTCTCAACTGTCATTAATTAGACGAAGAAGAACCCGATGAACCACTTATCCTTATCCCTATTTTTGTGTTTATTCGTAAGCGCTTGCTTTGTGCAGGCCGCCGACCGTCCGTCGACGCAAAAGCCAAACATCCTGATCTATCTGGCGGATGACTTGGGCTATGGTTCGATCAATAGCTATGGGACCGCGATTTGGACCGGCGTGAAGCGATTTACAATGATCCCGATTTGAAGGGCGTCGCACTCATTCGCTGGAAGTATCAAAGTTACCTGCGTGACTACTTAGCCTGCGTGCGTTCGCTGGATGATAATGTTGGGCGCTTGCAGGATTATATAGAGTCGAGTGGTTTGGCTGAGAATACCGTATTCATCTATTCGTCGGATCAGGGCTTTTATCTCGGTGAGCACGGCTGGTTTGATAAGCGCTTCATGTATGATGAGTCTTATCGGACTCCTTTGTTAGTGCGCTGGCCAAAGGTCGTTAAACCAGGAGCGATCAATCGTGATCTAGTATCCAATTTAGACTTCGCTCAGACGCTGCTCGAGCTTGCAGGTGTGCCAGAAATCGAGTCGATGCAAGGTGCTAGTTTAGTTCCTTTGTTGAAAGGCAGTCAGCCTCAAGCTTGGCGCGACTATCATTACTATCACTATTACGAGTATCCAGGCTGGCATATGGTGCAGCGACATGAGGGCGTGTATGATGGCCGTTATAAGTTGATTCGTTTTTACGATTTAGATGAATGGGAGCTACTCGATTTGGAGACGGATCCGCATGAATTGATTAACCAGTATTACAATCCAGAATACGCTGATGTTAAGGAGAGAATGGCAGCTGCGCTCGTCACAATGAAGGATCGGTATGCAGTGCCAGAGGGCATCCCTGAGCCTCGCCTTGATGTGGATCCGATGCGTTATTATTCAACCGAACGCAGGGCGATTGAATTGCGCGAATGATGTTGGAATTTTCGGGCATTCGTATAGGCTCATGGAAACTTCAAGCTTAGTCTAAGATGGGAAAGATCGTTGCCAAAAATCGTTATCTGCTGCGTCAGCTTATTGAGAATATTGATGACAATGTTTTCTTTAAGGATAGAGAGCACAAATTCATTATGATTAATGAAGCAAATGCTCGTTGGTTTGGTTTTGATGATCCGAATGATGCGGTAGGGAAGAGTGACTTTGATTTGTTCGATGCAGAGTTTGCACAGCAGGCGTTTGATGACGAGGAGGTCATTATGACGACAGGCAAGGGGATGAAGCGTGATGCCGAAAAGACTATACACAACGGAAAGGTCGTGTGGGGCTCTGTGTCGAAGGTGCCGATCCGTGATGAGGATGGTGAGATCTGTGGAATTATGGGGATCGGTCGGGACATCACTCAGCTTAAACAGCGCGAGGCTGAACTTGAAGCGGCTCATGGGCAGATGGCGCAGGATTTACGTGTGGCCGCGAGTCTGCAAAAGGCTTTTTTACCAAACAACTATCCTAGAATTTGCGGGGGCGACGGTTTATTGCCGGTTCAATTTAATCATTACTATGAAGCCTGCGATGAGCTCGGAGGAGATTTTTGTTCGATTCAACAAATCAGTGACACGAAAGTCGGGCTGCTTATTTGCGATGTGATGGGGCATGGAGTTCGTGCTGCTCTAGTTACCGCGAGTATTAAGGCAATTGAAGGCGAGCTGTCTAGGTCGCCACACTCAGCAACGGATTTTCTTTCAAAGATGAATCGGCGATTGTTTTCGTTATTACAAAATGCCGATACCCTAATTTTCGCGACGGCCTGTTATGCGATTCTGGATGTTAAATCTTGTATGCTGGAGCTCTCGGTAGCTGGGCATTCCTTACCTGTTCGTCTACATACGAAGGAAGGGGATGCTGAGTTGATGTCTATTCCTAAGGCACACCGAGGGCCGGCCTTAGGCTTACATCCGGACTATACCTATCAAGGTAGTGAAACTCAGTATTGTCCTGGAGACGCTATGGTCATGTTTACAGATGGATTGCTGGAAGCCACGGATATAGCCGATCAGGAATTCGGGATAGAGCACGTGTTAGATGCGGTCAGTGATTGCAAATCGAGTAACGTGGAGCAGATTATACAGTCCATCGTGGAGCGTTTAAGAAAATTTCGAGGGGATGATCGACTCGATGATGATATTTGCTTAATGGGCTTCACTGTGGGTGAACCCTCTCAGAGTTCTTAGCGCGTGGTTTCGACGCGGTAGAAGGTCGCGGGTTCTTGACTAGAATGAATGATACTGTTGGTGAGCGACGCATTCGCTGGGATATTCTCAGGTTGGATTGGTTGCCAATCGTCTGTGTTTAGATCGGTGGTGGCATACACGGTGTAGAGCTGGCCGAGGGCACTGTTCCAAGTGATGGTGATGTTGTTGCCGTTTACGCTGGGAGGCATCGTTTTGAAGACGGATGCCGGATCGGTGGGCGATGTGCCGGCCTCGAACTCCTCTTGGCCGGTGTTGCCATCGCCATCGCTGTCTTGTTCTAATAAGGGTTTGAGTGCGTTTGTTGATGGGTAGTGCTTCGAGAGCCAACTCATCTCCAGCATCCATTGGTAAAGATCGGCGCGCTGATAAGTCTCGGTCCAAACATTGTGCGGGCCACCGACGATGGTGTGGAAGTCGTTGTTCTGTGCGCCGGCGGCGATCAGGGCATTGTGCCAATCGACCGAAGCCTGATAGGGCACGGTGCCATCCTGATCGCCATGAAAGATCCAGATGGGCATGTGGGCGACGCTTCCTGATTGGTTGTTTTCGGCCCGACCGCAGATAGGCACAGCCGCGGCATATTTATTCGGGTTTCGGACAATCGCCGTGTTCGTTCCCTGACCGCCCATACTCTGCCCGGTGATGATGATACGGTCTGGATCGATGCGAAAACGCGCGAGGTGCTCGTCGACGATGGCGTCGATGTTATTCTGCGCCGCGTTGGAGCTCCACCACTCCCCGGATTTGCATTGCGGACTGAGGACGATAAAGTCGTCGAGCAGCGGATCGTTGTTTCGGATGCGTGAGGGCGGCCCGCCTGCGCCACGAATGGACAAGGCATCGCTGCCGCGGTTGCCGGCGCCATGCAGCCAGAGAATCATCGGCCACTGCTGGTTCGGATCATCGTTGTAGGTATCCGGTAGAAAGCGCAGGTATTCCTGCACCTTGCTCAAGCCGGCGGTGTAGGGGTGCTGGCCGGTCAGCTCTGCGCCGCTCGGAACAATGTAAAAGGGAACCGAAACGGAATCGGTGCCGCCCACGTTATCGGTCGCGATGACGGTGAGTGTGCGCGGGCCGGGCGCGACACTCGTGAATGCGTTCTCAAGGGTGTAGCTGCTGTCGGTGGTGTTTTGGTCAATCTGCACGTTATCGATCAAGACACGAATGCTGCTGATGCTGCCGTCGCTATCGCTGGCCGAGATTTGCAAGCCGTCCGTGCTCCCTTCGCCAAGCTCAGCGTATTTGCCGGGGCCGGACACGATACTGACGGTGGGCAGGACGTTACCGTCGTTGGGATCTTCGATTGAGAAATTGTCGATTGCAAAGATGTTGTTGTAGGTGCCCACGGCGAAGGCCACATCACTGACTCCGTCATGTGTAAATGTGAACGAGACCTGAGTGGTTCCGGCGCTATTCTCGCCAGTGAGGAGTACCCCGTTGCTGCCGGAATCCTGAACATAGTTGATCGTGGCAGCGCCGACACCGGAGGCGGTGAAGGGCTTGGGACTACCGGCGCCCGAACCCCAGCCGTTGTGGGTGCCGTCGATGAGGATGCCATTGTCGGCATCGGTGCCGCTAACCAATGCGAGCCAGTAGCGCCCGGAATTGCCCCCGCTGGCATCGCCGATCACATCAAAGGAAACAGTGTATTCGATCCCGCTGGCAAAACTGGTGAATGGAAGAATCACGCTGATGGCGCGAGCATTGGTGCCGCGGCCGGATTGAGCACGCGCCTCTCCGATTGTTGAGATTCGATTCGATGCATTCGAACCGGAACCATCACCGGTGGCTGCATCGTTGATGCCGCTGTTGCCGTTGGAATACACCCAAGTGCCGTAACTATAAGAGCCCCCGTTGCCGAGCTCAGCGGTCGCGCCGCTGTTACCAAGCTTCGAGGGGCTGGAAAAGTCCTCCGTGTAGATGGTCGCACCGTGAGCGATCGTCATCGTGCAGACCAGGGAGAGGATAAAGATTCGTGAGATCATGGATTGGGACCCGTATCAGAAGATACGTGTAAAGAAATGCAGGAATTTGGTCAGGTAGTTCGCGCGGGATGTCAGTGCAATCGTTTGGTCCGGGATCTTGCCCGTCTATTTACGCTTCCGTGGGCCGCCCGCGGCGCGGCGGGCATCGCTCGCACTCTGTTGCTCGGCGACAAATGCGCGGCGTGCGCTGACATCGTGGCGATTGCGGAAGACGGGGAGGGCGACGTCATTCATCTCGACCATCCAGGCCTCGAGGGCATCGCGGAGCGTCGCGATTTCGTCGGCATAGGCGGAGTCATCGATCAGGTTGTTGAGTGCGTCAGGGTCTTTCTCGTAATCGTAAAATTCTTCCACGACACGGTGATTGAAATGCTTGATGCGCGCGGCAACAGCGGGGTTGCTGCGGGCGGCTATCTGCATGGCGCGGAATGAGGGCTGGTAGATCGTCGCCGATTTGAAGACGCGTTTCCCGTCGGACCAGGGGTTGAAGATGTAGCCGAAGCGCTTGGTCTCGACAGCGCGCATCGGGTTACGCATGCCGCCGGCATTTTCATGAAACTCCTTGAAGACAATCTCCCGACCTCCTTGCGATTCGCCGCGGAGCAGAGATGCAAAGCTGCGCCCGTCCAATCCCTCGGGCGGTGTGATCCCGGAGAGCTCAAGGATGGTGGGCATGAAATCGATGGCGGAGATCATGTGCTCGCTGTCGACGCTGCCGGCTTTGGTCAGCCCCGGTGACCGAACGAGCCACGGGGTGCGGGTGCTATGGTGATAGAGGTTGGTCTTCGCGAAGGGGAAGGGCATGCCGTGGTCGGAAAGGAACATCACGATCGTGTTGTCGGCCTCGCCCGATTCCTCGAGGGCGTCGAGTGCCGCACCGATGAGGTCGTCGGCCCGGCGCACGCTGCTATAGTAATTGGCCACATCCTCTCGGACCTTTGGGATGTCGGCGAGGAAACCGGGCACGACGATCTCATCGGGAGTGAAGATACGTGAGGGGGGGAAGTTGTCGTGCCCCTTTTTCTTTGCTCCGACGCTTGAGTAGAGCGGATGGTGAGGGTCCGAAATATTGACCACAAAGTAGAAGGGTTTCTTAGCTCGCTGGCTATCGGCGATGAACTTTGACGTGAGCCGTTTAACCTCTTTCACACTCTTAATACTGCCCGGGCCACCCGTGGACTGCATCACCTTGTCCCAGCGGTATCGCGAGAGCGGTGTGGTGTCGGCGACCTTCCCCCAGATGCCGGTCCGGTAGCCCGCCCGTTGGAGTAGGTCGGGCAGGATCGGAAAGTCGACATCGACATCGTAGAAGCCCTCCACGCCGCTGTTCTGCGGATATCGCCCTGTTTGCAGGACATTTCTGGAAGGGGAGCAGTTCGGCACTTGCACATGAGCATACTCAAAGCGCATACCTTCTGCTGCCAGGGCATCCAAGCGCGGGGTGGTGTCCGGCACCGGGCAGCCGTAAATGCCGAGCGAGTCGGTGTTCATATCGTCGACTGTGATGAAGAGGATGTTCGGCTTGGCTAAGGCATGGAGGCTGAGGCTGAGCGCGGCGATCAAGAGAAGGGGCTTTTTCATAGCTTGGTAGAGATTGATTTTTTGGAGGGACCGCGTCCCCGCGGTCCGCTCGAGCCTAATGACAACGGAACGCGGGACGCGGTCCCTCCAAAATTGAATTGTTGGCTTTAGATCGGCGGTCTAGGCGAAATCTTCGGTGAGCAGGAGCTCGCAGTCGCCGGTGGCGACGAAATCAAAACTTTGGGCGGCCGGGAGTAGGGCGTTGGCACTGGTCGGTATAGTCGAACCATCTGCCTCCTTTAGTTCGCCGGAGACGAGGCTGAGGATGCGCGGTGCGCCCGCCTCGAACTGCAGGGACTCGCCGGTTTGGAGGCAGACCTTCTTCAATGTGAAGACATCGCTCTCGGCGAGGAGTTGATTGCCGGATACGGGTTTGAGAGTTTCCGGCTCGAAGTCGTCGAAGTCGGTGCTCTTGAGCGACTCCTCGATGTGTAGCTGGCGCGGACTGCCGTCGAGTCCTACGCGTCCCCAGTCATACACTCGGTAAGTGGTGTCGGAGTTTTGCTGAATTTCAAGGATTAGGTTGCCGCCACCGATTGCGTGAATACGTCCACTTGGGATGAAGATCGACTCGCCCGCTTTGACATCCATACTGTGCACCAGCGGCTCAAGATTGTTGCTCTGTAAGCCCATTTGAAATGCGCTTTGACTCACGCCTTCGCGCAGGCCTGCCATGAGTGTTGCATGTGGTTCGGCGTGGGCGATATACCAGTTCTCGGTTTTGGGTTCGCCATTGAGCTCAGGTGCGACCGCGGCGGGTGGATGCACTTGGAGGCTTAGCTTCTCCTGGCAGTCTAGCCATTTGACTAAGATTGGGAAGGGCTTATCCGGTGGCCACCCTGCACCCATGATGCCTTCGGGGTCGGACGCAATCAGCTCGCGAATGGTTTGACCCTCTGCCGTGGTGGACTGTGCCTCGGGACGGTCGACGATCTCCCAGCTTTCGCCGATGACTTTGCCTTCCGGTAGTTCACGATTGAGGTGCTTGGAAAAGCCTGTGCCGCCCCAGACGCGTTCCTGATAGATTGGATCGAAGATGAAATACTTCATGTCGTAATCAAATTTGAGGGGGATCGAGTTCTTGGGGGTAAAAAAGGCCCTCGCCGCGGAGTGTATGCCGGCGAGGGCCTTGATGATGTAAGTTACGTTTGGCTTTCGATTACTTGACTGGATTTTCCAGCAAGTGGTCGATCAGATCTTGCAATGGTGTGGTGCAGACTGCGCAGTGCACATCGCCGCCACCATAGTAGAGGAAGTAGGTGCCATCGATGACGACGTGGCCGCAAGGGAAGCAAACACCCTTGTAGATGCCTTGGGTCTCGTAGTCGGCCACCGGCTCATAGATTGGCTTCGGTGTGCGGTGTGTGACCTTTGTCGGATCGTCGAGATCGAGCAGCAGCGCACCGAGGCGGTATTGCTTGTCGGCACCGACACCGTGGTAGATCTGCAGCCAGCCGGCTTCGGTCTTAAGGGGCGGGTTGTTGGCGCCGATCTTTTCTTCCCATGGGTATTCACCCTTGGCGAGGAGCTTCATGTCCTTCCATTCGAGTAGGTCTTCACACTCGGCGATCCAGATGCCGGGGAACTCATTCGGGAAGCCTTCACCGTGCCACTGCATCGGGCGGTGGATGGTGTACCACTTGTCGTTGACCTTCTCGGGGAAGATGACGACGTCGCGGTCATCGAGTTTCGGATTGGTGAGACGTCCGGCGCGGAGCCAATCTTTGCCTGCTAGATCCTGCGTCAGGAACAGGTGCGTCGAAGTGAAGTTCTCACGCATGGCGATCGGGAACTCGTCCGGGAAGTGGCTGTTCTTGTCCGCATGGTGGTTCTCATTCTCCCAGTACTTGCCCGGAGGGAAGGGGCGCGTTGCGGAGGTGATGTAATACCAATCGCCGATCTTGACGATGCGCGGGTCTTCGACGCAGCCGTTGTCGATGCTGCCAACCAGTGGCGTGAGCACCGGCTCATCGGAGACGCGCTCAAAGTTGTAACCGTCCTTACTGACGGCGAGACCGAGGTGCACACGGTGTTCGCTGTCGTTGCCGGCGGCGCGGTAGACGAGTTGGACCTCGCCCTTTGCCTCGTCATACCAGGCGGCCGGGTTGGTGGTCACTTCACTTTCCCAGTCGGAACCGGCTTTGGGCGAGAGGATCGGATTCCCCTCGTAGCGTTTCAGTTGATAGGCGGATGGATCGATGGTGGTCGATTTGGTTTCAGTTGTTTCGTTACTCATTACGTATGTATATTTGGTAGATGTTTCTTGGCGCTGTTAAGACGACACGAAATAAAAAATCAAAAAGAAACCCCCGAAGGACCTTTTAGGGTCTCTTCGGGGGTGGAATAGTGATTTTCTAGAAACGCATGCTCGCGGAGAGCAGGTATTGACGCGAGGGGCGGTGGTAAGCGCTTTTGTTCCGCTGAATCAGTTCAGTGGTGTCAAAGAGGTTGTTGACGCGTAATCCGAGGTAGAGATCGCGTTTTTTCCGGCCCGTACCCACCTTCATTTGATAGTTGACGAAGGCATCGGTGACGAATTCCGGATCGAAGTCGATTTCATACCAAGTGCCGGTGCCCAAGCCATTGCCTTGATCGTCTTCGTCTTCGATGTACCACTGGCCCATGGTCGAGGATGAGCGTAAGCGCTGATTCGCACCGATGGTCAAGCGCTTTAGTGGACCCTCTGTGAATTTATAACGTGCGATAAATAAAGCGTTGTGAGCGGCCTGACCGAAGACTTGCGCGAATCGGGGATTGAAATCTTCGTCGATCTCAGTTGCAGCGAGAAAAATCGTATCTAGGTTATTGTAGGAGTAGGAGAAAACAAAAGAGAAGTTTCGATTTGGGTTGTAGTAGAAATCGACTTCGAGACCCTCGGAGCGAGAGATGTCGCCTGGCACACGTTTGCCGGGAAGTAGATTGTTGTTGAGACGGCCGTCGGCGTTGAAGATTTCTGGGTTTGACTCGCCGAACTCTGCAAAGGTGTAGATATCACCGAGGCGCCAGTCGTAGTTCACGATCGTATCGTTTTCCTTCTCGATGTAGAAGGCGGTGATTTGTCCGTTCAGCTTGCCGTCTAGCAAGTCGAAACGAAAACCATATTCGTAGCCCTCGCCGAAGACCGGTGGAATGATTTCTCCTAGTGGGGTGAGCTCCACATTGGTCGGGGATTGGATCGACTGGGCGTAGTTGGCAAAGAAGGCAATATCGTCGGTCAGCCAATACAGGGCTCCGAAGGTTGGGCTAACTTGGCTAGCCTTGACGTTGGCATCTTCGATATCGGTAACCGCTCTTGAAAAATCCCCATCCAAATTGTTGGTGACGAAATTGTCACCAACGCTGAAGCGGTAGTCTTGGCGACTGAAGACTGTGCTTATGTTGTCGTAGCGTAGGCCGGCCAATGTCCGCAGACGCTCATTCATGAAGCTGCTTTGTATGGCAAACCACAAGGATCGAGTCTTGATGACGGCTTCAGTTTTCTGGCTGAGAGTGTCGATGGGTTGGTCATTGAAGCCAATGTCTGGTGTATTGGGGCCGAAGCCGTTGGACAGATAAAAGCGCTCAGTCAACAAATCGTCGCTGTGGAAGTAGAGGCCTTCCCTTAAATCATTTTCGTCTACCTGCTTAAAGTGCTGGGAGTCGCGTTCGAGTTTGTCATAGTCGGCACCGAGAAGGATCTTGTGTTCGCTATTGCCGATAACCGGGATATTATCATCGAGCTCCACATCCCAGAGCAGGGCCGCTTTGACTGCCGTGGCCTTCGTTTCGCCCTCCTGATAACGCCAATGAGGCTCTACGTAGGGTTCAAATGCGGGCATAGTTTCCCCATTACTCAAAAGGAATGGATCTGGTGAGCTGACGACTCGTCCGGCACTATAGCCTTCTCTCGCGAGGGCTTCGGTTTCGTCGTCTTCGCGGTTAACGGCGATCTTGAATTGAAGGTCGTCACTGACTTGCTGTGTCCAGTCGACAGTCGTGATCAAGCCGCTCCGTCTGTTATACTTATCCGGACCCGTTACGCTGTAGCGGTCGTCTTGGCTCGCCCACGGGGCGTAAACTTGATCGAGCTTTTTGCGAGTTACTGTGGTATCCCCTCCGAAATTCGCATCCGCATAGCCTTGGCTGAATTCTAAATCGTTGATGATGCCTTGAGGGATGTAATCGACG
>TARA_B110001450_G_scaffold252234_1_pt1 | contig 24039 bp, 23 predicted proteins | sample TARA_B110001450 | Tara Oceans TARA_B110001450 (sample SAMEA4396538) | marine metagenome | biome: Polar Biome; feature: [SRF] surface water layer (ENVO:00010504); material: water (ENVO:00002006), including particulate matter (ENVO:01000060) such as... | depth 5 m | reverse complement strand
CCCACACGAGTAACCAAATATTTTTAAAGAACAACCGCCTCTAGGACGGACGCGTATTCTAAACGGTTAATTATTATTTAGATAGCTTTTTTTTTAATTTTTTTCTTTATCTACAAGTTTCTTCGTATTTAAGAATTTCATCTTTGATCTAAGCTCTGAACCAACTGCTTCAATTGAATGATTTTTTGTTGCTTCTCTGTTACTTTTCATAGTTGGACCACCTGATCCATCGTTGCTTTGACGGCAATCATCAAGAAATTCATTAGCAAAATTCCCAGATTGAATATTTTCTAAAATCCCTTTCATAGCAATTTTAGTATCTTCAGTTATAACTTTTGGCCCGCTTACATAATCACCATATTCAGCAGTATTAGAGATTGAATAATGCATATTAGCTATTCCGCCCTCATAAATGAGATCTACTATTAGTTTTGTTTCATGCAAGCATTCGAAATAAGCCATTTCTGGACTATAGCCACCTTCAACTAAAGTTTCATATCCCGCTTTAATCAATGCAGTCATCCCACCACAAAGGACAGCTTGTTCTCCGAATAAGTCTGTTTCAGTTTCTTCTCTAAAAGAAGTTTCTAAGACACCAGCCCTTGTTCCGCCATTGGCCTTGGCATATGAAAGCGCAACGTCCTTTGCTGAAAAAGGTTTATCTGATATAGCATCTTTAAATATAGCAATTAAAGATGGCACTCCTCCACTATTTTTATATGTGCTTCTAACAGTATGCCCAGGACCTTTAGGGGCAATCATGATTACACTAGTAGAGTCATCTGGAATAATCTTATTAAAATGAATATTAAAGCCATGTGCAAATGCTAATATTGCTCCTGCTTTTAAATTAGGTTGAATTTGTTTTTCATAAATATCTTTTTGAAATTCATCAGGCGCTAAGATCATTACTAGGTCAGAATCAATAACCGCTTCCTCAACATTTTCAACATTTAAGCCTGCTTCTTCTGCTTTACTCCAAGAAGAAGAACCTGAACGCAAGCCAACAACTACATTAACTCCAGAATCATTAAGGTTATTTGCATGAGCATGTCCCTGAGATCCATAGCCAATAATAGCCACTCTCATTCCTTTAATAATGTCTAAATTAGCATCATCGTCATAAAATATTTTCATGTTTTATCCTTTTATATCGTTAGTGTTTTCTGTGATTCGTGTAAACCAATGGTTCCTGTTCTAACGGTCTCAATAATTTTATATTTTTTAAGATTTTTTAAGAGTTGATTTATATCAATTGATGTCCCAGTAATAGAAATAACACAATCTGAATCAGTATTTTTTAAAATCTTGCCATCTAAAGGTTTAATAATTTTCTTAAGACTACTTATATCAGCTACTTTATTTACTTTTATTAAAGCAAGTTCAAGCTCATGATGATCACCTTCAGTCAGGTCAGCTACTTTTATGATATCAATAAGTTTATTTATCTGTTTCATAATTTGTTCTACTGCTGATTCTGAGCCTCTAGTAGTAACAGTTAATCTAGAATATGAGCCATCATCAACTGGAGCCACATTAAGAGATTCAATGTTATATCCTCTTTGGTGGAATAATCCTACAACCCTAGCAAGTGCGCCTGGTTTATTTTCAACAAGCATTGCTAAAACTCTCTTCATGCTTTTTTACCTCTGGATAACCACATGTCTTTCATGCTTCCGTTAGGAGCAACAAGCATAGGATATACATGTTCGGATTGATCAACATGCACATCAACAAAAACAAGTTTATCTTTTAGACTAAATGCCTTTTCTAATGTTGATCTTAATTTACTTCTTTCGGTTACTTTAAAGCCCTTGTGTCCATAAGCCTCTGCTAATTTTACAAAATCAGGCAAGGACTCCTCGTATGTACTGGCTGCATATCTCCCTCCATAATTCATATCTTGCCATTGTCTAACCATGCCTAAAGCTTGATTGTTTATATTAATAATTTTTACTGGAAGTCCATACTGTAAACAAGTGGATAGTTCCTGAATACACATTTGGATACTACCTTCACCTGTAATACATACAACTTCTTTATTAGGAAATGCCAACTTCACTCCAAGCGCTGAAGGAAGTCCAAACCCCATAGTTCCGAGCCCTCCAGAATTAATCCATCTTCTCGGTTTGTCGAAATGATAATATTGAGCTGCAAACATTTGATGCTGTCCAACATCAGAAGTTACATATGCATCTCCTTTAGTAACTTGATAAACCTGTTGGACTACTTCTTGAGGCATGATCATTTTAGATTTTGATTTCTTTAGATACATCTCATGATCTAAACCATGCAACTTAGTCCATTCTGAAACTTGATTATTCCATTTATTGATTGCTTCGGAATCAATTTTTATCTTTGATCTCTTTATTTCTTTAATTAAAGCATCTAGAGATTCTTTTACCTGACCGACAATTGGGATATCGGCATTTATTATTTTAGAAATTGAAGCTGGGTCTACATCTATATGAATAATTCTTGCGCCAGGTGAAAATTTTGAAGGTGTATTAGTTATACGATCATCAAATCTAGCGCCTATTGCCAAGATTAAATCAGCATTATGCATTGCCATATTTGCTTGGTAGGTTCCATGCATACCTAGCATTCCCATGAAATACTTATCTGTTGCTGGATATACACCTAAACCCATTAAAGTATTGGTAACAGGAATATTTAAAATTTTATTTAAAGCTTTTAATTGAGTTGAAGCATTACCCATAATAGCTCCACCTCCAGCATAAATAACTGGTCTTTCTGATGAAAGAATTGCTTTAGCTGCTTTTTTTATTTGTCCAGGATGCGGATGAATTTTTGGCTGGTAGGATCTTAATTTTACAGATGTTGGTTTTTTATATTCAACCTTATTGTCAGGTGCCGTTATATCCTTTGGAACATCTATAACAACAGGTCCGGGCCTTCCAGTGGTTGCTATATGAAAAGCTTCGCTAATAATTGAAGGAATGTCTTCAGTTTTCTGAACAATATAGCTATGTTTCACAATTGGTCTTGAGACACCGATCATATCTGTTTCTTGAAATGAGTCAGTTCCGATAAGATGGCTAGCTACCTGACCAGATATAACAATTAAAGGAATAGAATCCATATATGCTGTAGCTAATCCCGTAATAGCATTAGTTGCGCCTGGACCAGAGGTTACAAATACAACCCCAGGTTTTCCAGTAGCTCTGGCATATCCATCAGCTGCATGAGTGGCACCTTGTTCATGCCTTACTAATATATGTTCTATTTTCTTTTGTCTAAAAATAGCATCGTACATATGCAATGCTGCACCACCAGGATAACCAAAGATAAATTTGACCCCCTCTTCACGAAGAGCTCTAAGTAACATGTCGCCGCCAGAAAGTTTCACTTGGACCTTAAAAAAAATAAGAGTGGGATTTATATTATTTTATACTAGAAAAAACAAGTCTTTTGTTACTTTCTTTGAAATGAGCTTCATCCTAAGATGATATTATTCTCAAGTTCTTTCATATCATCAGGCATAGGGATGAACCATTCAAAAAGCTCATTTGATGTAGGATGAAAGAATGAAAGATGAGCAGCATGAAGAGCCTGTCTTGGAAATTCTCTTATATATTTTATTAATTCTGGAGAAGTATTTTTAGCTATTTTCTTTCTAGTGTTATAAGTGGAATCACCAATAATTGGTAAATTTTTTGAGGCTAAATGAACTCTTATTTGATGCGTTCGTCCTGTTTCTATTAGAACATCAAGAATTGCATATCCGTTAGATTTACTAATTAACTTCACAAATGAAATAGATTCTTTGCCATCACTCCTAATGGCCATTTTTGTTCTATTCTTAGAATCTCTTCCAAGCGGTTCATTAATTTCAAAACTTCCAATGGTATCTCCAACTGATATAGCAATATATTTTTTAATAACTTTTCTTTCTTGCATTTCTTGAATGAAGTAATTCCTAAAAGACTCTGTTTTGGCTACGACTAAAACTCCAGATGTATCTTTGTCTAAGCGATGAACAATCCCGCTTCTAGGCAAATTAATGAGCTCAGGGTATTTATACAAGAGTCCATTTGCCAGCGTTCCGTTATAACAACCCGAGCCAGGATGCATAACTAATCCAAATGGTTTATTTATAATTAGAAAATCTTCTTCTTCATAGCAAACTTCAAACTCTATTTTTTCTGGATCCCAAGACACCTTGATTTCTTTTAAAGGATGAATCTCTATCTCATCGCCTTCATATACTGAATCTTTTGGCTGACAAATATCACCATTCACTAAGACTCTTCCTTGAAGGATCCATTTTTTTAATTGTGTTCTAGAATAATCAGAAAACATTCTTGCTGCTACAACATCTAAGCGCATATTATTGTTATCTTCTAAAACTTTTAATAGTGTAGTCATTGAACTTTAATAAAATTTTTCTATCTAAATAATGAATTTAAAGTTTAATTACCGATAATAAATGTAAAATACAAATTATGAATAAAAAAACAGTTTCTATAATTTATCTAAGTATAAGTGTTATTGCCTCTTCTTTAATACTTTCTAGTTGTAAAAGCGAACCGCAAGAGCTTGAACAACCTGAAAAAATTTATTACGACCAAGCGCAAAGAAGAATGAAGGGTGGAAACTATTTTGGTGCAATTGACTCTTTGACTGCAATAGAAACTCGATACCCTTTTGGAAAATATTCAGAACAAGCTCAAGTTGAATTAATATATGCATACTTTATGAATGCAGAAGATGACGCTGCTCATTCAAGTGCAGAAAGGTTTATTAGATTACACCCTAGACATCCAAATATTGACTATGCATATTTTATGAAAGGTTTATCTAGCTTTACTGCTGATAAAGGTTTCCTTGTAAGAATTGTTGGAACAGATTTATCAAAACGTGATATCTCAGGAGCAAAAGATTCATTTTCAGAATTAACTGAATTTTTGACAAGGTTCCCTGATAGCCAATATGCACCTTATGCAAATCAAAGAATTGTTTATCTTAGAAATCTTATAGCTAGTGGTGAATTGGCAGCTGCTGATTATTATATAAAAAGAGGGGCACATGTTGCTGCTATAAGAAGGGCTAACTATGTTATAGAAAATATACCTAACTCTAGTCAAAACCTTAGAGCTTTGAATATTTTATCAACTTCATACCAGTCGCTAGGTTATTCTGAATTGTATAAAGATACCCAAACCATCATTGCTCTAAACGCTTCAAAATCTCAGACTCAATCAAGCGATTCAAGCTCTTGGTCATGGAAATCTTTAATAGGAATGAGTCCTAGCTCAGGAATATAAAAAAGAAGCTTAATTAAGTTCTGGAAAAAATACATCGTCCGTCATTTTTAGAAAATCACTGAACATTTCATCAGATGGTTTATATACTCTGGCTCTTTTATCTTTGATTGATTTCTCTTCGATTATATAGCCTGCTTTAACAGCCTTCTTTAATTCAGTTACTCGCGTCGCCCTTGAAGCAATTTTTTTACCTGGAACAACTCTAATTGCAGCTTCCTGAGTAGTTTCCTTGCCACTCATTACTCGATACATAAATGCTAATAAAAAATGAAATCGATAAGAGGTATCTTGAAAATATTTCATAGAATCACTAATATTTTCATTAAATATAGATTCATCTAAAAGACGTTGAATTGCCGTATTGGCAGATTTAATTCTTGGATTCATTGTGTAGGGTTCTTGTTTTTGCACATCGTATGACAAATTGAATTCTATTAATAGTTAAAATGTAGCTTATCGATAAATATATTTATGTTTTGATCTTATTTAAGTAAATAAACATTGCAGGTATATAAAAAACAGCAATTATTGAAGATCCCAGAACACCTACAACCATTCCCCATGCAAGTGGTCGAAAGAAAAGACTTGCAAATAGTAGAGGTAGAAATCCTCCTATGGTAGTTGCTGATGTTGTTAATACATGTCGAGTAGATCTTATAACCACCTCAACTAGCTGAGCTTTTGTTAAGTTATCTTTTTCAGCTTCTTCTTTTATATGCGATAAGACAACGATAGAATCATTGATAGCTAATCCTGCCAGGCCAATAGCTCCAACAGTTGCAATAAAACCATAGTTTTGTTGGCCAACTACTAGCCCTACAAAAGATAGACCAACACATAAGATTGCTACTGAAAGAATGATCCCTGCTTGTTTAAAAGAATTTAAGGCTGCTACAAGTCCTATAATAATAAGAACAAAGAAAATTGCAGCTGATGAAAGGATCTGGCCTTGAGACTCTGCAGCTGTATCAGCCTCCCCATCAGAATCTAAGATATATCCTGCGGGTAAAGATTCTCTAAATGCGTCGATATCATCTTTGATAGAGGTTTCAGCTCCTGAAGCTAATGTTCCAGTCCATATTTTGCCTTCAACTGAATTTTTCTTTTCTCCATTATTTCTTTGGATCAATTCTGAGGTTCTTGTCAGCGCTGTTTCTCCAAAGCTTTCTATATAGTCCACACTTGCAGGTCCAGGTAAAGTTAGCAATCCAACTCCGCCTAATGTTGATCCAATACTGCCTTGGCTTTTAACTCTTATTGGAAGATCTTTGTTGCCATCGAGCATAGAGCCTACAACAATCCCATTATTTGCTGCTGCTAATTCAATTAGAATAGCTTCCATTCGTATAGAAGATAAAGCCATGTTTGAATTATTAAGGTCTATCTCAAGATTAGTTTCATATGATGACCTTGTAGCAGAAGTAGAGCTAATGTTTGGTGCCCTGCTTATAATCAATTCTAATTTTTCTCCAAGTAATTGAAGAACTTCTGGATCATCTCCCTTAATTGAATAATCAATCGCTGCAAAAACTGGTGGTCCAGAATAAAATTTATCAATCCTAACATCTACTCCTGGATTATCCCTTGCAATTTTTTTTGCAAGACTTGGAAGAATTGGTATCATCTCTTTAAAGCTTGTAGCAAAGTAAACCCCTTCTGCAAAGTTATTTGACCCTATTGGAGAATCTCCAGATACAACGTTATATAAAATACGTGGTAATTTTCTTCCAATAAACCAAACATCTCTATCCACTACTCCAGTTTTTAAAATTTGCTGTCTAATATCTTGAACTTTTTCTTCTGTCTCAGTAACAGTTGAATTCGATGGTAATTCAATAGATACCCTAAACATGTTTCTATCTTGAGCAGGAAAGAAGTCTTGAGGAATAGTTTGAAATAATGCAAAGCCTAAAATAGGTAAAAATAATGCAATGCTCATGGCTCTTCTTGGTTTGAAATAAGCCCATGAAAGTAAAGCTCTATATTGTTCTAATAATTTTTTATTAGAGTATCCATTTTTATTAATAGAAATTTTTTGAAAGAAAGCTACCTTCTCTAGATATGCCATTAAAACTGGCACAATAGTAAGAGCTAAAAAAAGTGATGATGTTATAGCTAAAATTACAGTCACTGCCATTCCGCCGACAAACTCTGAGCTTGGCCCTTCTCCTGTTGCTATTGGTAAAAAAGCAAAAACAGTTGTAAAAGTAGCTGCAAGTAAAGGAACAACTAGCTGGTTAACTGTCTTATTAATTGCTTCTCTTGGCTCTAAACCAATGGACCTACGATGCTTGTAGTCTTCAACAACAATAATTCCATTATCAATTAATAAACCTAAAGCAATAATAATACCAGTGATAGATGTCTGATGAAGAGGCATATCTAGAATTCTGCAACCAATTAAGACCAAAGATATTGTGAATGGAAGAATAGCACTGACTATAATTGCAGCTCTTAATCCAAGAAGAAAAAAACTGATAATTAATACAAGAATAATTGCAAAAATTATGCTTCTAGTAAGCGTATCAAACATTTTTTTTGTATAGAAAGATTCGCTATAAATATTTTCTAAAACAATTTGCTCAGGAAGTAATGATCTAAATTCATCTGCTACTTTATCAGTTTGGCCAACATACAGATCAATTCTTTGTCCAAAGGAAGCTTTTGCTTCAACCAGAACTGATCTTTTGCCATTGATTAGCGCTATGTCCTCAATGGGAGTATGTGGCTGCTTAGTTACAGTCGCAATATCTTGAAGCCTGATAACACCATAGCCGTCTATTACTTGAATAGGTAAGTCTTTGATTTGCGAAACACTAATTAGATTTTCTTTGATTTTTAATAGAACTTCTTCATTAGAATTAGTAAATTTTCCAATAGGTTTCTTGCTGTCATAATTAGAAATAGCTTGGCTAACTTGTGCTAATGACAAATTTAGAAGCCCTAATTTATTAGTATCTATCTCAACTAAGATTTCTTCATCAGCTATGCCAAATAAACCAGTTCTTTCAGTATTATTAACAAAGGCTAATTTTCTTCTAAGCTCATCTCCCAGTCTTGACATCAAAATAATTGGAGCCTTGCCCTCGCCTTTCCAAGACAGGGCATAGAGAACTGAAATTGGAGGGCCGCTAGATCGTATTAACTCTACAGATGCACTTTCAGGTAATTGCGGCTTAACTTGGGTGATCTTATTTAAAACTTCAGACCAAGTTTGCTCTATAAGTTCAAAAGTAACACTATCTTTAAACTCTATTAAAATCTGCGCTGAACCAGGCTGAATATTTACATCTATCTCGTCAATTTCTATTATTTCTTGAAGTGCTGATTCAAGCTTGGTAACAACTTGTGTTTCTATTCTGGCAGATGAAGATCCTGGATCGATAATAATGATAGACCCCCATCTTTGAGCAAGTTCAGGGTTTTCTTGTCTAGGTATTGATATATACGAAGAAGCTCCAGCAAGTAAAATAAATACCAAGGTAAGTATTAAAATTCTTGGTCGATCAATAAAAATGTTGATTAAGCTCATTGCTATTTTAGAGATTGTCCTTCAATAACTTTTCTAGCTCCACCTTTAACTACTAGGTCTCCATTTTTTAAAGTGCCAGAAACAAAAACATTATTGCCTTCGTAATAAATAACTTCGATAAGCTCTTTGGTAACAGTGCTTGTGTTATCTATAGTATAAACGGTCCATAAGCCCCCATCTGATTGAGACAGTGCTTGCATTGGAACCCAAGTCCCTCTTGCTTTTTGAGTAATTTGTAAATTAAGTTTAATAACAGCGCCTGGAACAAAGAATGTATTAAACTCAAAAATTGCTAGCCTGTTATTTGAACCACCCAATGACATTGGTGAAAACCTTTTCAAGGTTCCTTTGACAGCTTCTCCGTTTAAATCAAAATCATACTGATTCTGTAGTGACAATTTATCTATTAAATCCAAAGGTATAGATATATGAGCTTCTACTTGGTCAGAGTCTAGTATCTCTAAGATTGGTGACCCTGCACTTACTACAGTCCCTTCATCTAAATATCTACTTTGTATCAATCCATTAAAAGGAGCTAATATTTTAGTTTGTTCTAATTTGACCTTATAAAAATCAAGTTGTGATTGTGCAACTAAAAAATCAGATTCTGCTTTATCAAGTTCTTGTATAGAAATATGGCCTTGAGCTTTTAGATCTTTAAAACGCTCTAATAGCTGTTCTGCTAATTGATGTTTAGCTCTAGCTTGATTTAAATTAGCTAAAATTTCTCTATTGTCTAACTCAGCTAATGGTGCACCCTTAGTAACAGCATCTCCAATATCAGCATAGATAGATTGGATTTTTCCACCAATCTGAAAGGCTACTTTTGATTGTTGGACTGGAAATAATTTTCCAGGCAATTGCTTGGACACTTTGTAGCTATCCAACATAGAAACTTCTAATATTTCAAGAGATAAAGGTTCAGCGTTTAATTGAATGCTGCTTAAGAAAATTATTAATAATTTTTTATAATTGTTCATTTTTTAATATGTAAAACTTTGACTTTAATATAATAATGTTTACAGTGAAAACATAATATAATTAATATGTTTACAGTGTCAACATATTAGTAGCTAAATTTTAAGATAAATTATGAAATATCATCATGGCAACTTAAGAGAAAATCTTATTGAACAAGCCTGCATTGCTTGCGAGGATTCTGGTTGGGAAAATATAAGCTTAAGAAGCCTTGCAAAGGCATTAAATGTATCGCAAACAGCTCCATATAGGCATTTTGAGACTAAAGAAGAATTATTGGCAGAAGTTGCGGCCATGGGATTTATGCGATTGTCTGATAGTCTTAAAAAGACCTCAAAATTTTTAGATAGTGGTCTTGCATATTGTGAGTTTGCATTAAAGTATCAAAATACCTATGACCTTATGTTTGGAACTGCTCTTGGTAGTTTTAGTGTTTACCCCAAACTGCAATTAGAAGCTGAGATTGCTTTTGAAACTTTAAGAAGTGATCTAAAAAATCATTTTATTGATTTGGGTCATACAAATATTAGTGAAGAAATAATACAAGAAAAATGTATATCTGTATGGGCATTTCAGCATGGCATAGTTGGAATTTTAAGAAAGAATGCAATTGCAAAAGATCTGGGAGTAGCAAAGGAACATGGACCAATGTCTGCTATTAGCAGTCTTTCAAATAATTTTGATGACTATTTAAGTAAATCGATTAATAATCTTCTTACTATTTAATTTCCTGTATTTCAATTTCAATTTGATCGGAATAAAACTGGGGCATGTGTGCATAATTTCCCATAAGTAGTCTTAATGTATGCTTTCCAGGTGATAACTCTATCTCTGTTTGAGTTTGCCCTCCTCCAAAATGAATATAATTTTTACTGCTAGGTATTGGCATACTTAAATCAGGGATTTCTGCATCAATAATTAAATGATGATGGCCTGCATTACATTTATCTATTCCAGCTGGGGAAATATTAAAGTTTTCAATTCCAAATATAACCTTTATTGGCGATGTTAATGAAACTCCATCTTGCGGACTAATAAAATAAACTTTAGGAGAACCAGTCTTACAATCTTCTGCAAAAACTGTGCTCGAAATTAGAAAAGAAAGCATTAAGGCAAAAGAATAGCTCACATTTTTTAATACTTTTATTGAATTAGATTTAATTACCATCCAATGAATTATACTTGTATTAAAAAAATTAAGATGAAAAATAGCATAAGAATATCAGGGGGATCTTTAAAGGGAAAAAAGATACCATTTGATTTCAAAAGCACTCTTCGGCCAACTTCTAATAAGCTCAAAGAGATAATATTTAACTGGTTCCAATTTGAAATAGAAGATTCTATTTGTCTAGATCTCTTTGCTGGAACTGGATCTATTGGCATAGAAGCCCTATCAAGACATGCACCTAAAGTTACTTTTGTTGAATTAAACAAAAAAAATTATATGCATTTATCTAAAACTATCTCTGAGTTAGGTTTAAAAGACAGAGGTAAAGTTTTTTTTAAAGACGCATATGTATGGATAAAAAATGCAGACTTGTCAGAATATGACCTTATTTTTTTAGACCCTCCATTTGATCAAAATTTTGAAGTGAAAATATTAAGTTTTCTTACCCAGCAAAAAAAATTAAAATCTTCTTGTAAAATTTACCTCGAATACAGTAAATTTACTGACTTAGAAATTCCTAAATCTTTAAAAATTCTTAAAGAAAAATCTGTAGGAGATGTAAAAGCCTTATTGCTTTGTGTAAATGAAAATTAAAATAGCCACAAGAAAATCCGAGCTAGCATTATTTCAAGCAAATTATGTAGCAAAAAAATTAATTCAGCTTGAGGGTATTGAAGTTGAATTAGTGCCCTTACTTTCAGAAGGGGATCAAACTGAAAAGCCTCTTCATGAAATTGGTGGGAAAGGATTATTTATTAAAAAATTAGAATCGGCACTACTTGATGGCGATGCAGATATTGCAGTTCATAGCTTAAAGGATGTTCCAGCAATACTGGATGATAATTTTTCACTCGAAGCAATTTTTAAAAGAGAAAATGCATCAGATATATTATTATCAAAAGAGGGTTGGACTTTAAAAGATTTCCCTCATAAATTAATTATAGGAACTTCAAGCCCTCGAAGAAAAGCTCAAATACTCAATGCAAGATCTGACCTTGAAACTGTTCCAGTACGAGGCAATATAGCTACAAGAATTAGTAAATTAAAAAATGGGTTGTTTGATGGATTAATCGTAGCTAAAGCAGCTTTGGTGCGTCTTAATTTAGATTTATCTAATACATATGAATTTACCTTAGATGAAATGTTGCCATCAGCATCACAGGGGTTTATTGCAGTCGAGTGCTTAAAATCTAATATTGAGATTATTAATATTCTTAAAAAAATTAATAATGAAGATGAGATGCTTTTAGCTAGTGCAGAAAGATTATTTGTGGCGCAACTTAATGGTTCATGTTTATCTCCAATTGCGATTTATTGTTATGCAAAAAACGAAATAATTCATATTATGGCAAAAGTACTTTCACATAATGGCCAGAAAAAGATATATAAAAAAATAGAATCCAATAAGACTGATCTAACCCAGGATATTCTTTCCTTGGCAGATTATTTTAAAGCTAATGGTTCTAACTCAATAATTCTAGAAGAATGATAATTAATACAAGACCTGAAGTTTTATCAAATAAAATAATAAGTCTTTGTGCAGATCAAAAAATATCTATAACAAATGCACATCTTTCAGAAATTCAGCCCTTATTGATAGAAGAAGTATTAGAGAAGAGTAAGTTAGAACTTAGTAATATTAATTCTTACAAAAATATTATATTTAATAGCCAAGCTGCAGCTATGATTGGAATTTCAATTCTTTTAAATCAAACTAATATAAAAATACAAGACTGTAATATTTTTTCTATAGGTTCTGCCACTAAAGGTCTGTTATTAAAACAAGATATAAATTCCGTCTCTCCTGATGAGCCTTCTTCTCAAAGCCTTTTAAAGTTAATTTCTGAAGATTACCCAGGCAGAAATCTCATTTTTTGTGGAGAAAATTCTAATAGATACTTACAAAAAAATCTCAATGAGGATATTGATGAAATTATTTGCTATAAATTAATATATTTAAAATTTGGTCTAGATAAAATCTCAAGCGGGCAAAATATTATATTGATATATAACTTTTTAACTTTGTCTTTTTTGCTGAGCAATATTAATCATAGATTGCTGGAGGATAAGATTTTTATAGTTGCTTCACAACGTATTAAAGATAAAGCAAAAGAATTAATTGAAAACGAGGATTTAAGAATTTTTATTGCTAAAGATCCTTCTGATTATTCCATGCTGGAAGAAGCTAAAAAATTTATTTAGTTTTTTTGCCGTTTCCGCTTTTCATAGATGAAAAGAATTCTTCATTTGTTTTAAATGATTTAAGTCTATCAATTAAGAATTGAATACCTTGAGCATCTTCCATTTCATCTAAAATTTTTCTAAGAACCCACATTCTCTGAAGCTCTTCATCAGATGTTAGTAAATCCTCTCTTCTGGTTCCAGATCTTCTGATATTAATAGCTGGATATATTCTTTTTTCAGCAATCTTTCTTTCTAAATGAATTTCCATATTACCAGTACCTTTAAACTCTTCATAAATCACTTCATCCATCTTAGAGCCGGTGTCTACTAGTGCAGTAGCTAAAATTGTAAGGCTTCCACCTTCTTCTAAATTTCTTGCTGCTCCAAAAAATCTTTTTGGTTTTTCAAGTGCATTAGAATCAACACCACCACTGAGTATTTTTCCAGAGGCTGGCTGAACTGAATTATAGGCTCGGCCTAATCTTGTAATAGAATCAAGAAGTATTACTACATCTTTTTTATGCTCAACTAGTCTTTTGGCTTTTTCAATTACCATATTGGCAACTTGAACATGTCTTGAAGGCGGTTCATCAAATGTGCTTGCTACCACTTCACCTTTTACTGTTCTGGACATTTCTGTTACTTCTTCTGGCCTTTCATCAATAAGTAGGACAATCAACTCAACTTCTGGATTATTGTTCTTTATAGAATGGGCTATGCTTTGAAGCATTAAAGTTTTACCAGCTTTAGGTGGTGAAACAATCAACCCTCTTTGCCCTTTACCTATCGGCGCAATTAGATCAATGATTCTTGAAGATAAATCTTCTTTAGATCCACTGCCTTGCTCTAAAGTTAATCTTTGATTAGGAAATAATGGAGTTAAATTTTCGAATAAAATTTTATTCTTAGTTTTATCAGGAGCTTCTCCATTAATTGTATCTAGATGAACTAAAGCAAAGTATCGTTCTTGATCTTTAGGTGGTCTAATTTTGCCTTGAACAGAGTCGCCTTTTCTTAAACTAAATTTTCTTATTTGACTTGGTGAAACATAAATATCATCAGGTCCTGCGCAATATGATCCCTCTGGAGATCTTAAAAATCCAAAACCATCATTAAGAATCTCTAATACACCACCGCCGTAGATATCTACACCCTCACCAGCTTGGTGTTTAAATATTTTAAAAATAATATCCTGTTTTTTTAACCTACCAACATCCTCAAGTCCAAGCTCGGTAGCTATATCAACTAGATCGCTGATTGGCTTGATTTTAATATCTGTTAAGTTCATATGTTATTTTCCTAATGTTTGTGGGAGTAAAAAACGGGATAGCCCCTTGGCTAGGTTTAAAAATGATAAGTCTTTTTTATAAAAGATGCAAAGCTTGTGTGGTTATTTTATATTTCTGTATTTATAAATTCCACAAGTTGTTGTTTTGATAACGCTCCTATTTCAGTTCCTGAAGGCTCTCCTTCTTTAAATATAATTAATGTTGGAATAGAGCGAATGCCGTATTTTGCCGCTATATCTCTACTTGCATCAACATCCATCTTACAAACTTTTATTTGATCTGAATATTCACCAGCTACTTCTTCAACAGTAGGTCCTAGCTGTTTACATGGCCCACACCACTCAGCCCAAAAATCAACTAATACTGGTTTATCATGAGATAAAACTTCAGATTCAAAATTCTCTACATTCACTTCAACTACGTTATTCATTTATTCAACTCCTTAATAATCTCTTTTGCTGCATAGGTAAGAACTGCATCAGCTCCCGCTCTTTTAAAACACATTAATGATTCTGTTATTGCCTCAGATTCTAACCATTCCTCTTGAATTGCTGCTTTAAGCATACTGTATTCACCGCTAACTTGGTACGCAAATGTAGGCACATTAAACGTTTCTTTTACTTTACTTATTATATCAAGATAAGGCATTCCTGGCTTCACCATAACTATATCAGCGCCTTCGTTAATATCTAAAGCAACCTCGTTTAATGCTTCATCTGAGTTTGCAACATCCATTTGATATTGAGCTTTACTGGCTTTACCTAGATTTGAGCTAGACCCAACTGCACTTCTAAATGGCCCATAAAATTTAGAGTTATATTTAGCAGCATAAGATAAAAGAATAGTGTTTTTAAAATCATTTTTCTCTAAAGCTTCTCTGATTAATTTAATTCTGCCATCCATCATGTCTGAAGGAGCAATAATATCTGCGCCACTATTAGCAAGTGCTAAGGATTGATTTACTAATTGATCTAAAGTTTTATCATTATCTACATAATTATTAACTAGAATTCCATCATGGCCATGGGTGGTATATGGATCCAAGGCTACATCTGAAATAACTATTAAATCAGAAGATGTTGATTTGATCTTTTTGATAGCATTACAAATAAGATTATTTTGATTAATTGCCTCACTTCCTTCTGCATCTTTCTTATCTGGGTCTATAACTGGGAATAAAGCTACTGACTTGATGCCTAACTCTAGAAGCTCTTCTATTTCTTTTTCAATTGAATCCAGTCCAAATCTAAAAATACCTGGCATTTGATCAATAGGCTCAGTTCCACTTAAACCTTCTTTAATAAAGATAGGTTGGATTAGATCATCTCCTGTAAGAATATTTTCTCTCACAATATCTCTTATAAAAGCACTTGATCGCAATCGTCTAAGGCGGGTCGAAGGAAATTTTCTTTTATAATTCATTTGAGTATTTTTTAATTTTAGTCAGTAATCGCCCCAAGGCTTGCAGATTTTACACTTTTTGCATATTTTGCCAATACACCTTTTTTAGGGAGTTGAATTGGATTAACCCACTTAGCTTTTCTAGTAGATAATTCTTCATCAGATATATCTAAGATTAATAAGTCTTTATCTGCATCAATGGTGATCTTATCTCCATCTTCAACAAAAGCTAAAGGTCCGCCATCAAACGCTTCAGGCGTTATGTGCCCAACAACAAAACCATGAGTACCTCCAGAGAATCTTCCATCAGTAAGAAAAGCAACTTTATCTCCAAGTCCTTGTCCCATTATTGCTGATGTAGGTTTTAACATTTCTCTCATACCCGGACCACCTTTTGGCCCTTCATATCTAATGATAACTACATCTCCAGATTGAATTTTCTTATCAAGAATTGCTTTCAAGCCTTCTTCTTCGGAATTAAATACCTTTGCCTTTCCGCTAAATGAAGTACCTTCTTTGCCGGTGATTTTAGCAACAGCTCCTTCAGGCGCCAAATTTCCATAAAGTATCCTTAAATGGCTACTTTCCTTAATTGGTGAATCTAATCCCATAATAATTGATTGTTCTTTTGTGTAGCCATCGATATTTTCTAAATTTTCTTTCACTGTTTTTCCAGTCACTGTCAAACAATCCCCATGTAGCAAGCCTTGATCTAGCAACATCTTCATCACTGGCTCAATGCCACCTTGAGCATTTAACTGGGACATAAAATGACTTCCAAATGGCTTAAGATCAGCTAAGACAGGAGTCTTTTTGCCTATTCTACTGAAATCATCTAAGTGAAGATCAACATCAATAGCGTGAGCCATAGCAAGTAAGTGAAGTACAGCATTTGTAGATCCACCTAAAGCAATGACAACAGTAATAGCATTTTCAAATGCTTTTTTAGTCATGATATCTGAAGGTTTTATATCTTCTTCGAGCAAATGCATAACAGCTTCACCAGAAGCTCTGCAATCATTTACTTTACTTTCAGATAATGCGTCTTGACTACTACTTCCTGGTAAACTCATTCCAAGCGCTTCAATAGCTGATGCCATAGTATTTGCTGTATACATTCCACCACATGATCCAGGACCCTGAACTGAAATAGTCTCTACAGCAATTAATTCTTGTTCTGTAATATCGCCTTTAGCGAACTCACCCACTTTTTCACAAACTGTTACGTAATCCGTATTATCTTTGCTCGGCCTTATAGAGCCACCATAAATAAAAATTGAAGGTCTATTCAATCTTGCTAAACCAATAATGCAACCTGGCATATTTTTATCACAGCCACCTATAGCTATCACTCCATCATATCCAAGACAACCAACAACAGTTTCAATTGAGTCTGCAATAACTTCTCTTGAGACAAGAGAGTATTTCATACCTTGCGTGCCCATTGATATTCCATCAGATACCGTAATAGTGTTAAATAAGACGCCTTTACCTCCAGCATCGGTTATAGAATTTTCAACAGTATCAGCTAAATCATTTATATGCATATTACATGGGGTAACTTTTGCGCCAGTTGATGCAATGCCAACAAAAGACTTATTAAAATCTTCGCTGGTAAAACCGACTCCTCGAAGCATAGATCTAGAGGCTGCCTGATGAGGGCCATCCACTAAGTGTTTTGAATATTTTCTATTGGTCATGGGTCTTTAATTAGTTGCGTATTTTAAAGCGGCTGTAAGGAGTTTATTGGTATATTCTTTTTTAGGATTGTCAAAAACCTCATTAGCTTTTCCTGATTCAACTAGATTACCATCTTGCATTACAAAAATTGAATCAGAAACTGATCTAATAACTTTTAAATCATGGCTAATAAAAAGGTATGTAAGTTCATATTTATTTTGAATCTTTTTAAGTAAGTCAATTATTTGAATTTGTATTGATCTATCAAGAGCAGATGTTGGTTCATCTAAAATCATAAACGCTGGTTGTAATATTATAGACCTAGCAATTGCTATTCTTTGTCTTTGGCCCCCTGAAAATTCATGGGGATATTTAAATTTCATATTAGGATCTATTCCAACATCAATCATTGCTTCTTCAATTTTCTTATTCTTCTCATCTTTTGAAAGACTGAAGTGAACGTCCAGACCCTCCCCTATAATTTCTCCAATAGTCATTCTTGGCGAAAGAGATCCATATGGGTCTTGAAAAACAATCTGGATATCTTTTTTTAGATTTTTCATTTCTTTTGAGTTGTATGATTGAAGATCTTTTCCTTGATACTTAATCTTGCCTTCATATTTAATAAGATTTGCAATTGCCCTTCCTAAAGTAGATTTACCTGAACCTGATTCTCCAACAAGCCCTATAGTGGTATTTTTTTGAATATCAAAAGAGATATTTTTTACCGCATGAAATCTATTTTTTTGAAAAAATTTAACAGAAGGTATGTCATAAAATATATTTAGATCTTCCACTTTAATCATTGAAGTTGATTCTAATAATAGCTCTTCTTTTGGAAGAGGTTCGGCATCTAGTAATTTTTTTGTATATGGATCTTTGGGATTATCAAAAATTTCATTTGTAATACCCTGCTCTACAATCTTGCCATCTTTCATTACACTCACAGTATCTGAGAACTCCCTTACAAGGCCAAGGTCATGAGTTATAAAAAGTATAGACATGCCAAGTTCAGATTTTAGTTTCCCCATAAGATCAAGGATTTGAGCTTGAATTGTTACATCTAATGCTGTGGTGGGCTCATCAGCAATTAATAATTTAGGTTTATTCACGAGAGCCATTGCAATCATAATTCGTTGCCTTTGCCCTCCTGATAATTCATGTGGGTAACATTTAAACCTTCTTTCTACATCAGGTATCTCTACAAGCTGCATAAGATTTTTAGCTTCTTGCTCAGCCTCTGATCTGGTCAGGCTTGAATGCAATAATGCTGACTCCATAATTTGCTTACCAACTCGATGGTAAGGATTTAATGATGTCATAGGTTCTTGGAAAATCATTGATACTTGATTGCCGCGAATTGAACGAAGTTCATTTTTTGAAGCATTTAAAATATTTATTCCATCAAAAAATATAGATGAATCATCTCCATATGAAGATTTCAATTCAGGTAATAATTGGAGAATTGACATTGCTGTAACAGATTTTCCAGAACCTGATTCTCCCACTAATGCCATAGTCTCATTTTTATCAAGAGATAAGCTGATATTGTCTACTGCTCTAAAGAGAGTATCTCTGACGTTAAAGTCGACCGATAAGTTATTTATTTCTAGCAATTTATTCATAATATTTTTTTATAATCATTTAAAAAATCAAAAGCTGCAAATTTGGCTGCCTTTAATTTTGTCATGGTTACAAATCCATGAAACATATTGGGATAGTGAATATGTTCAACTTCCACTCCCTCTTTGTCTAAAATAGAGGCATATTCTTCACCTTCATCACACAAAGGGTCAAATCCAGCAGTAATGATTAATGTTTTTGGATTATTTAAGCCATTTGGAAACTTAGTTAAATTAAAACATGGATCCTCGTTGTCTTCATTAGAACTTCTTAACTGCTCCCAAAACCACACCATTATATCACTTGTTAAAAAATATCCTTCGGCAAATAAGCTATGTGATTCTGATGAACAGAATGGGTCTGTCATCGGATATATCAAACATTGGCTTGAAGGTAGCGTCATGTTATTTAAAGCAAGATAGTTTGATGTTGCAGCTGCAAGGTGAGCTCCCGCACTATCCCCACATAAACTTATATTATTATTTGTAATATTTTGATTATTTAGCCAGCTCATTGCTAGATGAGCATCGTTAATAGCTTTTGGAAATTTATTTTCTGGAGCTAAACTGTAATCTAAAGAAAAAACTCTTACTCCCATTGCATTTGCCATATTTGCAACCCATCTATCATGAGTCATGACATCGCCAATTACATATCCACCTCCGTGAAAATATAAAATTACCTTTTTGCTTAAAATATTCTGAGGTATGTATTCTCTTAATAAGAGAGAGGTTTCTTCTGAAAGAAGATTATGATCTTTTGATATAACTGTTTTAGGTCGGTTTACTGAAACAGGCGTATCAGCCCTTGTCTGATTTATTGAAAGCCTTAGCTTATTTGTAAATTCAGTCTCACCTAAAGTACTTATGGGTGTTAAAGCTATAAGTAAGGATGATTTAAAATCTAGAACTTGTCCTCTTATATAAGAATCTTTTTTCCAAAAAAATATTCTTAACACCCATGATGGTATGAAAAAAAAGATATTTAAAAAAAACCTTCTATACGACATTCGAAATAACACTCAATATAAATAAAATTAATAATCCCTTACTAACATTAATTTTATATAATGCTTTAATGTTATTAAGAGCTTCAAAGTTATTATACTTTTTATTAGTATTTATTCATGTAAACCTTTTGCAGGCCGACCTCCTAGATGAAATTAGCAACAAAGGTAAAATACTTGATGCAAAGGATGCTTTTAAGATGTCCTTATTAGTTAACCAAAACAAGAGTAGCATTTCTTGGGAAATTGCTCCAAAACATTACTTATACCTTGATGATATTAGCATTAAGTTAAATGAGACATTTTTAGACTTCACTATAGAGCAAAGCTCTCAGAGCTCATTCGAAGATGCTTTCTTTGGTAATGTTGAGATTTTAAAAGAAATATTTAAAATTTCTTTTTTAACACCAGTACCAGAATTAGAAAAAAAAGATATTATTGTCATCAATTATAGAGGGTGTGCAGAGGCTGGCTTTTGTTATCCTATGGAATCATTTACATATAGAATTTCAGACAAAATCCTATAATACCTTCGAAAATACAGCTAAAATCATCAAACATGAAAATATTATTAATTAATGGTCCTAACCTAAATCTTCTAGGCAAACGAGAAGCTAGTATATATGGTGATGTTACTCTTAAAAGCTTGGAAAATAATTTACTCAATCTAGCAAATCAATATGAGTGTGAGCTTGATTTTATCCAAAGCAATGCTGAGCATGAAATAATTGATGCAATTCATAATGCGCTTGATTTAAAAGTAGAAGTAATTTTAATCAATCCTGCAGCTTTTACTCATACAAGTATAGCTATAAGAGATGCTTTGCTTGGAGTTAATATTCCTTTTTATGAGATTCATATATCTGATGTTTTTGCCAGAGAAGAGTTTAGACATAAATCATTTTTTTCAGACATAGCTATTAATAGCTTTTCTGGTTTAGGTGTAGAAGGTTATGAAAAAGCGTTATTAGAAGCAATATCAAAATTTAAGAGGTCCTAAAATGGATATTAGAAAAATCAAAAAGTTAATAGAGATGCTCCAAGAATCTGATCTGAGTGAAATTGAAGTCAGTCAAGGTGAAGAATCCGTAAGAATTTCACGTGGGAACAATAATTCTATTGCAGTTAATAATCAGCCTGGCAATGCAACTATTGAAAAAGTTATTGAAACTCAAGCCAAGATAACTGGACATGAAATTAAGTCACCCATTGTTGGAACTTTCTATAGAAAACCTAATCCTGAAAAACCTCCATTTATAAATGTTGGAGACATAATAGAAAAAGGTGACGTTATTTGCATCGTAGAAGCTATGAAAATGATGAATGAAATTAAATCTGATTTTAGTGGAAAAGTTATTTCTATTGCTGTTGAAGATGGTCAGCCTGTTGAGTTTGATCAAACTTTGCTCATCATAGAATAATATGTCTTATAAAGTACTTATTGCCAATAGAGGGGAGATAGCCTTACGAGCAATTAGAGCTTGTAAAGAGCTTGATATTGAAACGGTTGCTGTTTACTCAGCTGGCGATAAAGACCTCAAGCATCTTAGATTTGCAAATCAAACTGTTTGTATAGGTCCTGAAAGTCCCATTGAAAGTTACTTAAATGCTCCTGCGATTCTTTCGGCTGCCGAAGTAACTGGAGTGAATGCTATCTATCCAGGCTATGGTTTTTTAGCAGAAGATTACACATTTGCAGAGAAATGTGAGCAAAGTGGATTTAAGTTTATTGGTCCAAATTCAGAAACTATTAAAATGATGGGCGATAAGATTACTGCTAAAACAATTGCTGAAAAAGCTGGTATTCAAATAGTACCTGGTTATAAGGAAGTGCTTCCTGAAGATCCAGAAGAAATTAAAATTATTGCTAGGGAAATTGGCTACCCCATTATGATTAAAGCAACAGCAGGAGGTGGTGGAAGAGGAATGCGACTTGTTGAATCTGAGGATAATTTAATACATAACATAGAGATTACAAAGCAGGAAGCTGAAAATGCTTTTGGTAATAAAGTGGTTTATCTAGAAAAATTTATTTCAGATCCTAGGCATATAGAAGTTCAAATTGTTGGAGATGGAAAAGGAAAAGCAATTCATTTAGGAACTAGAGATTGCAGTATTCAAAGAAGACATCAAAAAATTATTGAGGAAGCCCCAGCTTCAAATCTAGATCCTGATGCGCTTTTAAATACCTTAAATTCATGCATTAAATTATGTAAAGATATTCAATATGAAGGAGTGGGTACTTTAGAATTCTTATATGAAAATAATACTTTTTACTTCATCGAAATGAATACACGAATTCAAGTCGAACATCCTGTTACTGAAATGATTACCGGCTTTGACCTAGTTAAAGCGCAATTAAAAATTGCTCTTGGGATTCCTATGAGCCTTGATCAGGACCAAGTCTTTTTTAGAGGCCATTCTATTGAATGTAGAATAAATGCAGAAAATCCTAAAACATTTACTCCATCGCCTGGTTTAATAAGCAAAATGCATCCACCTGGAGGTTTTGGAGTCAGGTTTGATTCTCATATTTACTCTGGTTATGTTGTTCCTCCATATTATGATTCTTTATTGGCTAAAATTATTACAACAGCTAATTCTAGGAACTCCTGTATTAAAAGGATGACGAGTGCCTTAGATGAATTTTTTGTTGAAGGTATTGATACCAATCATTCGCTTCATCAGGAATTAATGCATGATGCTGTTTTTAACAAAAATGAACATACAATAAATTACTTAGAAAACGAATTTTTTAAAAATTATGAATAAACAATACGAACCTAATATCATTGAAAAAGCTATTCAGTCAAGCTGGGAAAAAGATAGTAGATATGAAGTTAAAGCAGACGATAGAGAGAAATTCTACTGCTTATCTATGTTTCCTTACCCATCTGGAAAGCTTCATATGGGACATGTTAGAAATTATACAATTGGCGATGTAATTTCAAGGTATAAAAGAATGAATAATTTTAACGTCCTTCAGCCTATGGGGTGGGATGCATTTGGACTTCCTGCTGAAAATGCAGCTATTGCCAATAATGTTAGTCCTGATGATTGGACGCGAGAAAATATTGAGCACATGAAAGTCCAACTAAAATCTTTGGGTTTAAGTTATGACTGGTCAAAAGAGTTAAAAACATGCGATAAAAGTTATTACAGATGGGAACAACTCATTTTTAAAAAATTTGCAGACCAGGGTCTTGTTTATAGAAAAAAGGCAATCGTTAACTGGGATCCTGTTGATAATACTGTTCTAGCAAATGAGCAGGTGATAGATGGAAAAGGATGGAGATCTGGAGCTCAGATTGAGATTAAAGAAATTGATCAATGGTTTTTAAAAATAACTGACTATGCTGAAGAATTATTAGCTTCTCTAGATGGATTAGATTGGCCTGATAATGTAAAAACAATGCAAAAAAATTGGATTGGTAAATCTAGTGGTGCAGAAATTAAATATAAATTAGCCACCTCAGATGAATATCTAACTGCATTTTCAACCAGACCAGACACAATTTTTGGAGTTTCTTTTATTGCAATATCTCCTAATCATGAAATTTCAACTAACTTAGCTAAAGATAATGATTCAATTGCAAATTTCCTAGCTCAATGTAATGAGATATCTTCTGCTGAAGCTGATATGGCGAAAGCAGAAAAATTAGGTTTTGAAACAGATATAAAGGTAATTCATCCAATTACCAATGAACCCATCCCAGTATGGATAGGAAATTTTGTTTTATTGGATTATGGAACAGGCGTTGTAATGGGTGTTCCTGGGCATGATCAGAGAGATCATGAATTTGCATCAAAGTACAACATCCCGATCAAACAAGTCATACAAAAAACTGAGGATGATGAATTGCCCTTGTTAGAAAAAGGTACTTTGATGA
>TARA_B110001450_G_scaffold211245_1_pt1 | contig 24188 bp, 21 predicted proteins | sample TARA_B110001450 | Tara Oceans TARA_B110001450 (sample SAMEA4396538) | marine metagenome | biome: Polar Biome; feature: [SRF] surface water layer (ENVO:00010504); material: water (ENVO:00002006), including particulate matter (ENVO:01000060) such as... | depth 5 m | reverse complement strand
CTACAGGGCCGTCGCAAGCTCTACCAGGTCAATGTGGCCCACCCCCTTACTTCTGATATCACCTCCATAGTGCGCAAGGTCTCCGGCATTGATGCGCTAGTAGAGCGCGTAGTAGCAAACTTACCGGGTCTTAAGCAAGTGTGGGTATGTGGCGATTTGGCCCGTGGGGTGGAATCTGAGATTATTGATACCCTTTTAGTTGGGGAACAATTGGACAGCACGTATATCGGAGGGTTAAGCAGTAAAGTAGAAAAGCTCACCGGTAAAAAAGTTCAGGCCCAGATCTTGGAGCGCATGCCAAGAGAAAGTTCGGCAGCGTGTTTATTGGTATGGGAAAAAGAGGCCGAACAATGATTGCCCGGTTGCAGGCAAATTTAATAGCAAACAACAACAAAAAACAAGCACAGGACATGCTTGTGACATTATAATTATATGGAAAAGAAAATAGCAGTTATCGGATTAGGATACGTGGGTATGCCGCTCGCAGTTGAGTTTGCTAAACAATATCCTACAGTAGGTTTTGACATCAACGGCCCTCGTGTAGATGAACTGATGAGCGGTCATGATCGTACTCTTGAAGTTGAGGATGGCTACCTTAAAAAGGTCATTGCTTCTGATTTGATCTCTACCGAGAATAACGGAAAGGGCCTCTATTGTACAACGGCGGTTGGAGATATCGAATCTTCGAACTTCTATGTTGTGACCGTACCTACTCCAACAGACAAAAACAAACGCCCGGTCCTTACCCCGCTGATCAAAGCTTCCGAGAGTGTCGGAAAAGTCCTTAAAAAAGGCGATTACGTGATTTATGAAAGTACTGTTTATCCCGGCGTCACTGAAGATGAATGTGTACCAGTGCTTGAGCAGGTTTCAGGGTTAAAGTTTAACGAGGACTTCTTTGTGGGATATTCACCTGAGCGTATTAACCCCGGAGATAAGGAGCGTACGGTAACTAAGATTCTAAAGGTGACATCAGGATCAACACCTGAGGCCGCTCAAGTCATCGATGATCTATACAAGTCCGTGATTACTGCAGGAACACACCTTGCCCCTACCATTAAAGTTGCTGAGGCATCCAAGGTTATCGAAAATAGCCAGCGTGATATCAATATTGCATTCGTAAATGAACTTGCTAAAATTTTCAATAAGCTCGATATCGATACCCATTCTGTTTTAGAAGCTGCTGGTACGAAATGGAATTTCTTACCATTTAAACCAGGTCTAGTCGGAGGGCATTGTATTGGCGTAGACCCATATTACTTAGCTCAAAAAGCGCAAGAGTCAGGCTATTATCCTGAAATCATTCTAGCAGGTAGACGTATTAATGACTCAATGGGATCTTTTGTTGCCTCTGAAATAGTGAAGAAAATGGTTCAAAAGGATATTCCGATAAAGGGGGGTAAAGCGCTTCTCTTAGGGTTTACGTTCAAGGAAAATTGTCCAGATGTTAGAAACACAAGGGTAATTGATATCTATCAAGATCTAATAGAGTATGGACTTGATGTAACGGTTTACGATCCTTGGATTGATAAAAAAGAAGTAAGACAGGAATATAATATCGAAGTACAGACCGATAGAGAAGTTTTAAAAGAAAAATATGATAGTGTAATCCTAGCCGTCGGTCACGATGACTTTAGAGAATTTCCAATCAGTAGTTTCATTAACTCAGGGGTTGTTTTTGATATTAAAGGATTTTTCGAATTTGACTCACGAATCACTAGGCTTTAACAGGGAAAAAGATGAATAGAGAAAGTAAAATTTTAATTACTGGAGGCACAGGGTCCTTCGGTTCCACAATGTTGGAGTATTTAAGAGGTCTTGAGGTTGCAGAAATAAGGGTGTTTTCACGTGATGAAAAAAAACAAGAAGATTTGCGACTGAAATATAAAGACCCAAAAATAAACTTTGTCATTGGGGATGTTCGAGACCAAAATTCCATTAATAATGCAATGAAAGGTATAGACTTCGTCTTTCAAGCAGCGGCATTAAAGCAGGTTCCGTCATGCGAGTTCTATCCCATGGAAGCTGTGAAAACTAATATTTTAGGTAGTGAAAATGTATTAGAAGCTGCAATTTACAATAAGGTAAAGAGGCTTGTTGTATTAAGCACTGATAAAGCAGTCTATCCGATTAATACCATGGGAATGACTAAGGCGCTTATGGAGAAAATTGCTATTTCCAAGGCAAGAGATCCAAGACTTTCGGAATATGGAGGTGTTTTTACAGCAACTAGGTATGGTAATGTAATGGCGTCGAGAGGTTCTATCATTCCATTATTTGTTGAGCAAGCGAAAAACAATGAGCCAATGACTATAACTGACCCTGAGATGACACGATTTATGATGAGCCTACCTCAGTCAGTTGATTTGGTTATGCATGCGTTTAAAAAAGGACAACCTGGAGACACATTTGTTCAAAAATCTCCCGCAGCGACGATTTTAACATTAGCAGAGACTATTCGCGACATGTTTAATTCTAAGAGCGAATTAAAAATAATTGGTCCACGTCATGGAGAAAAACTTTATGAAGTACTTTGTGGGAAAGAGGAAATGGTTAAGGCCGAAGATCAAGGTAAATTCTTCAGAATACCTGCGGATTTGCGGGATATGAACTACTCGAAATTTAGAAATGAGAATTCTAATTCCAGTGTTGATTTTGAAGAATATAATTCCCACAATACCGAGAGGCTAAATCAAGACGAGTTAAAAGATCTTCTCCTAACCCTTGACTTTATTCAATCGGAATTATGATACCTATTGTAAAGCCATATATACCTCCGAAAGAAGATCTAATGCCTGTACTGGAAGAAGTTTTGTATTCAGGGTATATAGCACAAGGCGAAAAGGTAGAGCAATTTGAGTCTGAGTTGATTAATTTTTTTGAGACCAAAAATCTTCTTACAGTTAATTCAGGTACTGCAGCATTACATTTAGCCTTAACATTATTGGGAATCGGACCAGGTGACGAAGTGATTTCCACACCAGTGACGGCGGAACCTACGAATACAACAATAGGACTGACTGGAGCAAAAGTTGTTTTTGCTGATGTAGAATCTTCGACAGGCTTGATTTCTGCATCTTCAATCTTGCAAAGGATTACAAGTAGGACTAAAGCAATTGTAGTAGTACATTATGCTGGTATGGTTGCAGATATGAGCGAGATCTACAGAATATCAAGAAGTAAGGGTGTACCAGTTGTTGAGGACTGTGCACATGCATTAGGAGCATCATACAGCGAAAAAAAACTAGGATATTATTCAGATTTTGCGATTTACTCTTTTCAAGCCATTAAACACCTCACTACAATCGACGGGGGACTCTTAATTGTAAATAATTCGCAAGACTGTAGTCGAGCAAAAAAGCTTAGATGGTTTGGTTTAGATAAGACCATATCAAGAGCTCAAAACAACATAAGTGAAGTTGGTTTTAAATACCATATGAATGATGTAAACGCGACTATCGGTCTGTGTCAATTAAAGTTTTATCAGAACAATGTTCAAAAATATTTTGATCATGGCAGGTTATTAGATCAGGGGATTGCTAATCCAAAAGTTACAATTCCTGAATACCACAGAAGCACAGTACCCGCGTATTGGTTGTACACAATACTTGTTGATGATGTTGAAGGATTTAACGCTTATATGATGTCACATGGAATTATGGCATCTCAACTGCATAAAAGAAATGACTTACATGAGGTGTTCAAATCATCTCTAGAATTGCCAGGAGTTGATGAATTTTATCGCCATTTCACACATATTGGCTGCGGTCCATGGTTGGAAGAGGATATTGATTATGTAATTGAAATAATTAATAAATACTGATGACACCTCTTTTTAAAGTTTCTAAACCAGAGCGACATTTCTTCGATAAACTCTCGGATATTGAAAACTACGCTTTTGGAGAGAACTGTTTGAAATTTCAAGAAAAACTGCAACAATTTTTTCAAGTAGAAAGAGCTTTCGTAACAAATTCTTATTCCTCAGCATGGTTATCACTAATAGACGCTCTAAATCTCACAGGGGATGATGAAATCATTGCTACACCAATGGCTTGTGTGGCATCAACACAGCCTTTGGCTAGAACAAAAGCGTCTCTAACTTGGTGCGATGTGAATGCTCGTAGTGGTGTTATGTCAACAGGAGGACTCAAAGAAGTTATTTCAAAAAAAACTAAGGTAGTAGTTGTCAATTTATTTTGTGGATACGTTCCAGATCTAAAGTCAATATATAATGTTGCCAAAGAAAATGGCGCATTAGTAATTTTAGATTTAATTGAAGGATTAGGATCGAAATATGAAAACAAATATGTTGGGTCTGAATTTTGTGATGTTGCGGTGGTTTCAACAGAAGCGGTCAGAATTTTAAATTCAAATCAGGGAGGCGCGCTATTTGTTAATAATGTTAATCTTCAGCACTCCATAAGTTTATGCAGAGACTACGGTATTGATAGATCGATATTTAGAGGACCTAGCGGAGAAATCAACAGGCAATGCGATATTAAATCAATAGCATTGGGGAATAAGCAAAATGAAATTAATGCAATGTTCGGGTTATATCACTTGCCTAGATTTGAAACGATATTGCAAGAGTATCGAACTAAAGCGAAATGCTGGGATGAAGTAATTGGAAACGTGGATGTTGATCTTCAAGAAGTAGAAGTGATTCAATCGTCATCTCCAAATTATTGGGTATACGGAATACTGGTGTTAGATATCGATGAATCAATACAATGGTTCCGTGAAAGGGGCTTTTATACTTCAAGAATCCACCTAAGAAATGATCTGTATTCCATATTTAAAGATTCTAGGCGTCATTTACCTGGGGTTGATACATTTTCATCAAGTTTTCTTGCCGTGCCTTCTGGTTGGTGGGTAAGCACGGAACAAATAAAGTCACTCATATGAAGATAATTTATTTAGCCTATCGAGAGTGGGCGAAGGAAGTTTATAATTCTCTTAAAGCACATCCAAAAGTTTCAGAGTCAATTTTCTGTGAAACAGAAGATGAACTTTTAAAACTTAATTTATCAAGGTTTGACTTGCTGGTCACATGCGGATGGAGTGATGAATTACCTGCATCTGTCGCGGAAAATATTGTGTCAATAGGAGTGCATTGTGCAGAATTAGATAGGTATAGTTACGGCTCACCGATACAGTTGCAAATTATCGACGGCCTTAAACGTACTAAGCATAGAATTTTTAGTTTTACCAACGACTCCAACTCTAGTAGAGCTCATACACACAACAGACTTTTCAGTCATGAGGTTGATTTAGACTTAAGTGGTGGCATGAAACAGGTATTAGGGCAGATGACCGCTACAAGTGAGGTATTGTTTAATTGGTTTTTAGATGATTATCCCGAGATAACATGGAAGGAGTGGCCAGAAGAAACAATAGTTAGGACAAAACGAAAACCATCTGATAGCATTCTATCCAAAGAGGATGTGGTGGGTATGACTACTGAACAGCTTTATAATTTCTTTAGGTGTTTGGAAGATCCTTATCCAAATGGATGTATTGAGGATGAATATGGCACCCTATTTATAAATAAGGTTTCATTTAAGAAGAAGTAGAATGCGAATAGTTTTTTGCGTTTATCGCGATTGGGCTTTGAACGTCGCCAAAAGAGTCGTAAAGAACAATACTACTCATAAAATTAAGGTTATTGAATCCAATGAGGATTTCATTAATTCTTCGCAATCAATAGTTGATAACTCTGACTTGTTAGTCTTCATTGGGTGGAGTTGGATAATTCCATCAAGCATCACAGAAAATATATTGTGTTTAGGAATGCATCCCTCGGATTTGCCTTTATATCGTGGTGGGTCGCCTTTACAACATCAAATTATTAATGGGGTGATTGACACTAAAATCTCTTTAATTACTCTAAGTGAAAAATTGGATGCTGGTGACATTTGGATGAAAGAACCGCTTAGTTTTTTAGGTGATAATATGAACCAGATTTTAAGAAGATTAGAGGATTCGACAGTAAATCTCATAGAAAGATTTTTAAGTGTATATCCAAATATTAGTCCTGTAAAACAGACTATTTCTGAGGGCACTTATTATTCTCGAAGAAAGCCCTCTGATGGTCGATTACTTCCTGACGATTTTAGAGAAAAATCTTTAAAGGAACTTCATAATTTCATGAGATGTTTAACGAACCCTTACCCTAACTCTTTTTTAGAAGATGAATTCGGTAATCGACTATATTTTGAGTCAGTTAGGTTTGAAGAGGGCAAGAAAATCTAAAAATAAGTAGTTTGTTTTAATACCACATCGTGAGTGATTCAATGGTTAAAAATGTAGTTGCGAACTATATAGGTAAATTCTGGAGTTTGATTTCGGCGCTTGTGTTTTTGCCATTATGGATTGATATCCTGGGATTTGAAAATTATACAATAATTAGTTTCACTTTAGTGATTACTTCTTTTACAGTATTTTTCGACTCAGGCCTTACTTCTACTTTATCAAGGCAAGTCGCAAGGGGAGACGTCACGGGCGATTATAAATTCATTGCTTTCAGGACCTTAGAATGGTGTTATTTGGGTATTGCATTCTTGATAATAGTAGGATTTCAATTTTTAGTAAGGCCTATTGTCAACAACATTAACGTTTCGAGTATTGATAAAGAATCGTTACATTTAATTATAAGAATTGTGTCAATAGGCATACCATTTGAGATGCTTTTCAAGTTTTATTTAGGTGGTTTATTGGGATTTGAAAATCATATAAAAGCCAATGGCCTTTTGGTTGCATGGGGTGTTTTGAGAAACGGTATGGTAACTTTAGCAGTGTACTTTTATCAGGATATGCTTCTGTTTTTTAGTTGGCAAGCATCATCTTCAGTTCTTTTTATGTTCTTTGCTAGGTTTTACCTGCTGAATTCTTTTACTACTAAGGTAAATCACAACTTCTTTATTTTTGATAGAAAAGTATTACTAGACATATACAGATTTGCTTTAGGGATGCTCCTTATATCTTTTGTGGCTGCAATGAATTCACAGATGGATAAAATGTTGATCACTAAGTACATTTCACTTGATGAACTTGGATACTATACGCTGGCAACATCTTTGGCGGGAGGAATGCTCTTTTTAGTTAACCCCATTGCTTCCGCTTTGCTTCCGAAATTCACAAACAATTTTTCGACTGGAAAATCATTAAAAAACTCTTATATATTAAGTAATGCTATGTCTATTATTGGCATTGTTATTTTCAGTATATGTGCTAGTTTAGTCATAAATTCTACAGGTGTCATATACGTTTGGACGGGAGATGAGGAGATAGCAAAAAGGTCAGGCGAGTTTTTGAGTGTCTTTGGATTTTCATATACGATTCTCGCGCTTCAAGTTATTCCGTACAATTATATGATAAGTACTGGTGATACTAGATTTAATAATATCATAGGTATAGCTAGTCTATTTGTTACCATACCTGGTTTCATAATTTGTGCAGTATATTTTGGGGCTTTGTATTTAGCTCTATTAATCCTTGTTATTCAATTGATAATATTTATTCTCTATGTTAGAAGGTTAGTAGTTATTGGCCTTGTTACGAATTGGACAAGTTGGATTGCTAGTAATTTGTTGTTTCCTGGGGTTATTAGTTTTGTATTTGTCCATTATACGACTGAATGGTTATATACGGGTGGTTCTAGGGGGGATGTATTTGCATTTCTCTTTGTTCAGGTCACTTTAGGCATTTCACTAAACTTAATAATATTCAAAAGGAGTAGACGTAAAATATTCACAATGTTCACATGATAAGTTTATCCATATGCATACCGTCAAAGAATCGTTATTACACATTGAAGGTTCTTTTAGAATATCTCTTAAGTTCCAATTCAAGAGATTTTGAAGTTATAGTATTAGACACGAGCTCCAACAAGAAAGATTTGCTTCTTTCGGACCACAGATTAAGCGTTTATTCAAAGCCATCTACGTTTAGTGTAATAGATAGTTTTGAGTTTGTTGTTGAGAAGGCTCAAGGAGAATGGATAATTGTTTTAGGGGATGACGATTGTATCGATATCGAAAACTCTCTGAGGATTTTGAGTAAGGTAAGCAGTTATGATACTGTGATCTGCTCTAAGGCGAATTATGCATGGCCTGATATAACACATCGAAATTACGGAAACGCTCTAAGTGGTAAACTTAACTTGATGAAGAAGTATACTGGGCGCACAAAAATTGTAGATAATAATAAGATTTTAGCGAAGGTGCTTAAAAGAGGTGGCGTCAATGGATTGGATAAGTTGCCACGCATTTATCATGGCTTCGTTAAGAGAGGCATAGTTAAGAGTTTAAGGGTTGAATTTGGCACTGTTTTTCCTGGTCCAAGCCCAGACATGGCGAGTTCTGTGTTCATCGCGCAGAGCAAAGTTAACAGCTGCCATGTAGATTTACCATTAGTTATTTCAGGCCACTCCGCTTCTAGCACCGCCGGCCAATCGAACAGAGGTGAGCATCAAGGCGCTATTGAAAAAATAGAGCACTTACCAAAGAATTCAAAGGATACATGGAGTATTAGAATTCCAAAGTTTTGGTCTGCAGGAACTGTTTATGCTCAAAGTTTAGAATCTGCATTAAGGATTACGGGAAATAACAGATCATTAAGCCAGTTGAACTACTCCTACCTTTATAGTCATCTTTTTGTTCATAATTTCAAGTATAAAAATGATGTTTTGAGGACCATTCCTGTAACATTTTACGAGTGTTTTTGGTTAGCGTATTATATAATTATTGTATGCTCAAAAAGAGGTGTTAATCTAATCAATAGAATCCTTTTCTATCGCATTTTATTCGTTGTAAAAACTGATATATATAGTATAAAAATAGCCATGCCAAATATTACGGATATTAACGATTCCTTAATAGATTAAATATTCGGTACTGATTCAATTCTTGATGTTCAAGTTTAGTGAAAATCTGATTTATCATGTTTGAGGATATTGTTACCAATTTTAGATGCTTTCAATAGGCTCCAAATCAATTAATAGGATCCAGAATTACATTATGCTGGTTCTTTTGACAACCTTGTTTTCATATCAAGTTGTAACCCCGCTATCGGTTATGGCGGACGTTTCATCTGCAAAAGTGAATCTTTTCATCAAGGTGTTAACGGCTATTTTCTACTTCATGGTTCTTATAAAGCTACTTAGCAAGAAGATTTTATTTAGTAGTCGTGATTTAATACTAATGCTATTATTAACCTTGTATGCGCTACGTCTAGTTGTAGACTTGTTCTTTTATAATATAAGTTATGAGCATGCATCGAAACCATACATTTTATCTTATTTTTTCATATTAACAGTTATTCCGGTAGTATCTCTTGTACTTGCCGGGAGATTTTCAAAATACAGAATGTTAAATCAACTTGCGTTAATATTTATTGGTGCTATAAATATTTTACACTTATTGGTTCTTCTTAAATCAGGAGCGGACATAGTTGAAAGTTTCGCTGGTCGGATGTCCGTTTTATCCGAGGGCTCTTCAGAAAAGGCTATAATTAGTCCATTAAGCATAAGTTTGTATGGATGCATCGGGATAAACTATGCATTGTTTAAGTTGCTTTTTTATAATCTGTCAGTCAGACAGGTAATGTTATATGTAGCTATTTTGTTGATTGGAACTACAAATTTATTCTTAGGTGCTTCCCGTGGACCTATGCTCATCTCGATTGGTTTAGCTGCAATAACTTTATTCAAGTTTTTTAGACAATTTTCATTCAATGGTGGTTCAATATTTCGAGCGGGCCTTTTATTTACAATATTGTTGACATTCTCCTATTTAGTTACTCCGTACACTGCAAAAATAGATTTTTTTCTAATAGATCGAATTACGTCTTTTTTTGATGGCAATAAATCAAGCGAGTTACGTAACGTTATCCAGGAGAGTGCAATTAATGATTTTCTTAGCAACCCACTGTTAGGTTCGCATTTTTTGGACTCGACTTATGGCAGTTTTCCTCACAATGCTGTTATAGATGCTTTGATGGCATGTGGTTTATTCGGAGGTGCGTTAATGCTTTTGTTATTGCTTCGTTTTACTTTCTGTTTACTTCTGTTAGCCAATATGAGGTTACATAAAGAATATGAGTTGTTTTTTATCTATTCAGCGCCTTTTGTTCTATTTGGTTTGACCTCAGGTAGCATGGTGCTTACACCGACCTTTTGGGTTATACTGGCAATTTTATCGGGTAAAGTACAAAGACGTGACATAGAGATGGTGAATTAGTGAAGAAGTATTTTTGACTGGAATAATAATTATTGACATGAGAAATAGACTAAATTATTACTGGGCCAAAATCCTCAAAAAGATACGAGGTAAGGCTATTTTAGACAGTACTATTCGTAGGACGTCAAAGGTTGAATCTGGGTGTAATTTGATTGATGTTTTCATGGATAAACACACTTTTTGCGGATATGATTGCGAGATAATGAATTGTGAGATAGGATCGTATGTTTCAATCGCAAGTGGTGTAGTGATAGGCGGCGGTATGCACCCGTTAGATTGGGTCGCAATGTCTCCCGTCTTTTATGAGGGCCGAGATAGCGTCAAGAAAAAATTCTCCGAGTTCAAAAGAGAAGAAAGTAAACGAGTTATTATTGGCCATGACGTGTGGATTGGACAGAACGCTCTTATAAAACAAGGTATATCTATTGGGACTGGATCAGTCATAGGGATGGGTTCCGTAGTAACCAAAGATGTGTTGCCGTATTCAATAGTAGCAGGAAATCCGGCTAGGCTTATCAGGATGCGATTTGACAGTGAAACCATAAATAGTCTTATTAAATCTGAATGGTGGAATTTGGAGGAAAACCTATTAGTAAAAGTTGCAGAAAACATAAAAGACCCTGCTGCTTTTTTAGAATCAATAAAAATTTATAAATGAAGATACTGCATTGTTGCTTAGCGTGTTTCTATATAGATAATTATTCATATCAGGAGAACATTCTCCCAAAATTGCATAAAATTCAAGGGCATAATGTCAAAATTCTGGCTTCTACAGAGACATATATTGAAAACAAGGTTTTAGGCAATACCGTGAGTGGGTCTTATAGTAATGAAGATGGAATAGAAGTGACAAGGGTTGATTATGGTAAATATTTACCAAAATTTATTGCCAAAAAAATAAGAACATATAGGGGCATATTTGAGTATTTAGACAATTTTAAACCCGACATAATATTCTTACATGATTGCGGTTTTGCTGGGGTGCTTGATATAATAAAGTACTGTAGAAAAAACAAACACGTGACTGTTTACGCTGACAGTCATACCGATTATATCAATAGTGCTAATAATTTTCTCTCGAAGCAAATTTTGCATAAGATTATTTATAAATATTTTATAGGTAGAATTGTTCCATACTTGGAAGTATTTTATGGAACGACCCCATTAAGATGTGAATTTTTATTTGATGTTTATAATGTTCCAAAACATAAAATAAAGTTGTTACATTTTGGTGCCGACGATACTGCATTTCGTGCCGAGGACAGAGAGAGAATTGCGTTGCGATTTAGAAAAAAATACGGTTTACCGAGCGATTCATTCTTATTTGTTACTGGAGGAAAGATTGATGAACGTAAAAATATTCATTTGGTAATGCAGGCGTTTAGTGAAGTTAAACAGCCCAATGTTTACTTGTTAGTATTTGGTGTTCCTAATGACAACATGAGCAAAATTCTCGAGAAGTATAAGAATAGTAAGAGCATTATTCAACTGGGTTGGTTAAATAATGAGCAAATTTATGATGCATTATTATCATCAAATTTTGGTTTATTTCCCGGCACACATTCGGTGCTGTGGGAACAAGCAATAGGTATAGGTTTACCTTGTGCATTTAAAAGGTGGCATGGAATGGAGCATGTAGATGTTGGTGGTAATTGTGTGTTTCTTGAGGAGGGAAGTAAGTTTGAAATAATTACCCTGATAGATAAATTAATAACATCGAAAGAATATTTTGAATATATAAATGCTAAGGCGATGGAGCTCGGACCTGCGAATTTCTCATATTCCAAAATAGCGACTGAGGCCATTATTAAAAACAGATAAAAATGAAACGTGAATATCAAAGATGTACTAATTGTGTGATGGATACTACTGATTCCAAAATACGTTTTGACAGCGTTGGAGTCTGTGACCATTGTAATGATTTTGAGAATGATGTCAGACATAAATGGTTACCAAATGACGAGGGAAGTTTAAAGTTACAAAAAGTCGTTGCTAAGATTAAAAAAGATGGTGAAGGCAGAGATTTTGATTGTATTTTAGGAATGAGTGGTGGCGTAGATAGTTGCTTTATGCTTCATCTGGCGGTGAAGGAACTAGGCTTAAGGCCATTAGTTTTTCATGTTGATGTGGGATGGAATTCTGAGCAAGCAGTTAGCAATATTCAGAAAATGATAGAACAGCTTGAATTAGATCTGTACACAGAGGTAATTAACTGGGAGGAGATGAAAGATTTACAACTTGCATTTATCAAATCTGGTGTTCCGCACATAGATATTCCTCAAGACATGGCCTACATGGCCACTCTATATAATTTCGCAAATAAGCATAAAATAAAATATATTTTGAATGGAGGAAATGTATCTACGGAATGTGTGCGGAATCCAATGGAGTGGATATATCACGGAGCTGACATGATTCAGATGAATGATATTATAAGAAAGTTTTCAACCGTAGAACTGAAGACATTCCCATTCAGTCCAATATTGAAGCATAAGTTGTACTTAAGATACTTTAAGGGTTTAAAAATGATTCGACCTCTAGATTACATGCAGTACAATAAAAGCCTGGCTACAAGAGTGCTGCAAGAAGAGTATGGTTGGAAACCTTATCCTCAGAAACACTTTGAATCAAGATTCACCAAATTCTATGAAGGATATTGGCTTCCTGAGCGTTTTGGTTTTGATACTAGAAAAATTCAATTCTCGAGCTTAATCTTAACAGGGCAAATGAGTAGAAATGAGGCGATAGAGAAATTGAAAAAACCTTCTTATGATTCAGCAACTATAGACGAGGATTTTAATTATATAGCAACGAAATTGGGAATCTCCACTCAGAAATTGAGAGAGTACTTTAATCTTCCAAAGAAATTTTATTGGAATTATAGAAATCAGCAGCTATTTTTTCAGGTAGGAGGAAAGATACTCAAGTTTTTTGGTGTTGAAAAATCTATTAAGAGATGATTACTATTATTGATTATGGTTCTGGTAATATTAATGCTTTAACAAATATCTATGATTCATTAAAGATCCCATATGATATTGCGACAAAGCCGGCTCAGTTAGAAAATGCCGAGAGAATTATCTTACCGGGAGTAGGTTCTTTCGACCATTGTATGAATAACCTTAATCAATCAGGCTTAAAGGAAGTTTTAAACAAAAAGGCCCTCGTAGATAAGACTCCTATCTTAGGAATTTGTATTGGACTTCATATTATGGCTGAAAAGAGCGACGAAGGGAAATTATTAGGTCTAGGTTGGGTAAAAGGAACTGTCAAGAAATTTGATAAGAATGTCATAATACATAAACCTAAGATACCGCATATGGGTTGGAATACTGTACAAATAATAAATAAAGCAAATTTATTTAGCGGTGTGAATATGGATAAGGGATTTTATTTTATTCATAGCTATTATATGGACCTTTCAAATTCCGATGATATTATGACGACAACGGAGTATGGGAATACATTTGTTTCAGGAATTAATCGTACAAATATATATGGAGTCCAATTCCACCCGGAAAAAAGCCACAGTAATGGATCAACATTGTTAAAGAACTTCACTAAAATATAATGTTAAGACCAAGAATTATACCATGTCTCTTAGTTCACCGAAAAGGTTTAGTAAAAACCGTTGGTTTTAAGCAAGCTAAGTATGTTGGTGATCCGATCAATGCTGTCAAAATTTTCAACGAAAAGGAAGTTGATGAATTAATTGTTTTGGATATTGATGCAAGCGTTGAAAATAGACCGCCAGACTTCAGGATGATTGAAAATTTAGCAAAAGAATGTAGAATGCCATTTTGTTATGGAGGTGGAGTTAAAACAGTGGAAGAAGCCATTAAAATAGTGAAGCTCGGTGCGGAGAAAGTGGCGTTCAGTTCTGCGGTTATTGAAAATCCAATGATTATTAAAGAAGTAGGTGAACGTATTGGGAATCAAAGTGTAGTGGTTGCATTAGATTTTAAGAAGAAAGGTATTTTAGGTAATAGATTAGAACTTTTCACACACAACGGAAAGAGATCAACAGGAATTGAACTTTATGAATTTGTAAAAACATTAAACCATCTGAATGTTGGAGAACTTTTATTAAATTCTATTGATAGAGATGGGACAATGATAGGATACGACATGAAGGTAGTTAAGAAAATTAGGGAGATCTTCGATGGGCCTCTAACTATATTGGGAGGAGCGGGAAAGCTTCAAGATATAAAAGATATTATTAAGGAGTTCAAAGTTATAGGTGCTTCAGCCGGAAGCCTATTTGTTTTCAAAGGAAAGTATAAGGCAGTATTGATTAATTACCCATCGGTTGAGGAGCTGAATTCAGAGAGTAACCTTAAGATAGAATGAGAAGACGAATTATAAAGAACACAGTAGTACACTACTCTAATAAAGACTTGTTGATCCAGAGTTCAGGGAGATATATTACTATTTACCAAAATGATTGTCAGAAAAAAGTAAGTATTAAATTACCGTATAGGTTCCCAAGAGATTTTCATTTTAACATACCGTTATTCAAAAGATTTCTGCGTTCGGATGCGAAGGAAGTTATTTATGATAACATTGGTAGTAGACTGATAATTATCAGAAATTCTTCTGTATATCTAGTTGAAGAAAACGATTATAAAGTTCTCGGAGTTATTGAAGGTGATGCTCCATTATTTAACTCTCATTGTATTCACGATGGCGATATCTATTTCGGACAATATGACCGAAACGAAAAGCGGAATGAATCCAGAATATACAAAATCGATAGGACGAATAAACTAGTTATCGCTCATACCTTTTCTGCAGGTCAAATTAGGCATGTTCATTCAATAACTCTTGATACATTTGACTCGAATAGAATGTGGATTACCACGGGTGACAATGATAATGAATGTCTTTTGATGTATACTGATGACAAGTTCAAGAGCGTCACAAATATAGGAGACAAATCACAAGAATATAGAATAGTTAGTCTAGGCTTTTCAAAGGATTATTTATTTTATGGTACGGACAACTTGACTAAGGAAAACTATCTATATCGACAACGAAAATCTGACGAAAAGAGACATAGGGTTCTCGCTATAAAGCAGACAGCTTGGTTTTTGAAACAGGACAATCATGGTGGAGCAGTTCTAGGCACTACCGTTGAAAATGGTAAAGGATGTCAGGTTAATTATAGCTCGATTTTCTTTAGTACTGATTATGGATTAACTTGGTTAGAGATACTAAGAATTCCAAAGGATATTTATCCAATGCCTATGTTTAAATGGGGCAGCGTTAGTTTTTCTAATAGTCCGGATAGTCTAGACGATCTTTACATTAATGTGGAAGGATTAAAAGATTTAAGTGGCTATTCTATTAATCTTGGATATTTGATAAATTTTTCTGAGAGTGATTTGAGAAAAATAGAAGTAAAAAAGAGAGCTTACTTTACTAATAAAGCTGATTTAATGTTAGTGATATACAGACTCTTCTTAGTTTACCAAAATTCAAATGACATAAGATATTTAAACCTGCTGTTAAAATCGATAGATTGGCTGCCGATACATATGATCCTGCAAAAAATTAAATTAAGAACCGAAGCTCTGAAGCTGTATGCGAATATTAATAATAGCCCCAACTAATTTTCAGTCATTTGCTAACTCTGTATTAGTTAAGCTCTTGAATGATCCTGATGTCGAGGTGGCAGGCGTTCTTGTGCACTCATTCAATATGTCGCGTTTAAGGAATGAGTATAAAAGAGATGGCAAAAGGATTCTATTTAAAGTATTGAACAAGTTAATACTAAATGATACAAAAAGTTTAGAATTTACCTTTCATACACCCAAAAGATTTCTTGTCCAGACAGGTGTAAAGGCAAATTTGAAATTATTGTGCGAGTCGCACAATATTTATTTCAAAAAGGTTAATTCGTTTAATAGCGCAGAACTCGTAAATGAAATAAAAGCATTAAATCTCGATATTGGCGCTTTTTGTGGAGGAGGCTTGCTGCGTGACAACTTCTTAAGCTCTTTTTCTATTGGTGTGTTGAATTGTCACATGGGAGTTCTGCCGAAATATCGGGGAATGGATGTGGTTGAGTGGCCATTCTTAGAAAAAGAGCCAGAAGAAACAGGAATAACTTGTCATTTTATTGACAAAGGAATAGATACGGGCGATATATTAGAAGTGGCTAGAGTTGATGCTACAAATTTTAAGACTTTTATTGAATTGAGAGAATATTTATCAGGTGTTATGTTGGAATTAATGATAAAAAATATTCACGCATTGAAAGTGGGAGATATTTTGAAAAGAAGTCAATTGCCTTCCGATGGGAAACAATATTTCGTAATGCATCCATCTCTGAAAAAAATTAGTAAAAAGATTTACAGCGCATGAAAATATTAACACAGAATTTGAAAACTGGGGTTACTGATATTTTAAATGTCCCGTCTCCTTCTCAAACTTCAAGGAAAATCAGAGTAAAAAATGAATACTCGCTGATTAGCACAGGTACGGAGTCATCAATAGTCAATTTTGGAAGGGTAGGCTGGCTTGCAAAGGCACGCCAGCAACCTGACAAAGTTAAGGACGTATTCGATAAAATAAGGTCTAGTGGATTTAAAGAAACTTATAAAGCCGTTAAGAATAAGTTAGATTTCCCTATGGTCATGGGTTATTCTGCTGTGGGGGTAATAATACAAGCGAATGATGATAATAATGTAGAGGAAGGCGTTAGGGTATTTACAAACTCATGCCATCAAGAAGAAGCTTTGATTGACTATAATTTATGTGTTGAGATACCCGATCACTTAGACTCTAAGTCTGCTACGTTTGGAGCTATTGGTGGCATAGCTATGCAGAGTATTAATTGTATTCCCAATGGATCCAACTATATTGTTTTAGTTGGGTTGGGCTTATTAGGGCAAATAACATTAAGAATTTTACTAGCAAAAGGATATAAGTGTCTAGTTTCAGACATCGATATAAGAAAAGTTGAATTGGCCGAGAAATATGGTGCTATTGGTGTACATAATAGTATTGCTGAAACTGTTTTAAATCTGACCAAAGGTCTTGGGGCCGACGCTACAATAATTGCAGCAGCTTCTTCTTCTAATGAAATTGTTAATGATGCAACTAAGTACACAAAACGGAGAGGTAAAATAATTTCTTCGGGAGTTATCGGTTTAAACTTGATAAGAGATAATTTTTTTAAAAAGCAAATTGAATTGGTTGTATCCAACTCTAGTGGTGATAAAAACCATAGAGGTGCAGGTAGTTCATATGAAAATATTAAAGAATTTTTTGCCTTAATATCTCAAGGCAAGGTGCAAGTATTAGATTTAATTTCGGAAGAAATAACAATGTCTGATTCTTCAGGAATTTATTCATTTCCTAAAGATTCCATGTTTTTTTCTAAACTTATCAAATATGACGGTCCTCGAATAGAATCGATTCAAACTTTTGTAAAACCTACCTTTTCTAGGTCTGTTAATAAAATAAAAGTTGGATTAATAGGCACAGGTAACTTTGCGATGTCTACTTTAATCCCTGCCATTAATAAATCAAAGATTGGCTATCTTTCATCACTTCTGGGAAGAGAAGGCTTATCCATGGTTGTAGCCCAGGAGAAATACGAAGTGGATTTGATAACCACAAAAGAAGAGGATTTCTATAAAAATATTGGAGCCGTTTGCATCACGACCCCTCATCAGACTCATTTTTATTTTTTAAAAAAGGCAATAGAATTATCACTTCCAGTTTGGATAGAAAAGCCGTTGGTAATATCACAAGATGAGCTAGTTGAAATAAGAGAGAAAATGTTAACCACGAGATCGATATATGCAGTCGGTTACAATAGATCTTCCGCGCCATGGACAAAATTGATGCAAAAGAAAATAAATGGTAGTTATGCCAAAATCGAAATGACGATTAACGCGGGAATACTCCCGGAAGAGCATTGGCTTTTAAATGAAAAAGTTTGTGGTGGAAGAATTATTGGTGAATGTTGTCACTTTGTAGATCTTAGTCTAACACTGTTAAGTCACACTGAATTGATTCGTGCAGAGTGTTTAACTCGAGATCGATACTTTCAAGACACAGGTCATTTTATTTTAAGCTTTGCAGACGGATCAGAGGTGCAAATAAATTATCGACATGATTTACCACCAAATCTGCCCAAGGAAAAAATTACAATTGAAAGTAACGGTCGGAAATTTGAAAATCATAATTGGAAGAAATTTCCAGGGTCTACAATTGTTGGGAAAGGCAAGGGGCATAATCAAGCAATTATCGATTTTTTAAGTAAAATTAAAAACGGTGGCCTCTCCTCGAGGCATGATATTGAGTCCATTTGTTTTTCAACATATGCCGCACTTCATTTGCAAAATATGTCAGCAGGTGATATTTCAAGTATTGGCAATAACTACGAGAATGACATGGGCATGGATAGTGACAAACATTCGAATATTGATAATTATTCGGAGGTAAAACCGTGAGCAGGATAAAATATATGGTGCCATTTTGTAACCGATTCTAAATCTTGATAGGTTAATGTTTTAATATTATGTATTCACCACGAATTATTAGAATTTAATCTGTTGAAATTATAAATATCATGCATTGAATGGATCTCCATCATATACATAGATTATATCATACTCTGAGGTACCTAAAACTGACGCAGGTGTTTTATCAAGTCATGTACAGACTGGTTAAACCACGGAGAGTTGCTATTCAATGGGAAGGAGAATTCGCTCACGTTGATTTGATTGATTTCCCCAATAAGCATAAATCTCTATCGATTAGTAATGAAGTTTGGTGCTTTAATTTTTTGAATCACGAGCAATCGTTTTCTATGGATTCAATTGATTGGTCTCTTGAAGATCATGGAATGCTTTGGACGTACAACCTGAACTACTTTGATTGGCTTCTTCAGTCTGGATTATCAAAGGTACAAGGCCTAGAAACCCTCAAGAAGTTCTATGCTACTACTGCAGAGAAGAATCCCATCATTCTGCATCCCTATCCGACATCACTGAGAATAATTAATACGGCTAAGTTCATTTCCAAATGGGGTATCAAGGAAGGCTGGCTGTACTATTATCTAGCAATGGACCTAAAGTTCCTTAGTGGAAGATTAGAGTACCACCTTTTAGCGAATCACCTATTAGAGAACGCCTTTGCCCTCTATATAGGAGGCTTAATAACCGATCAGAAAAAAATCATTAAGAAAGGAAAGAAGCTTCTCATTCGCGAGCTTAAAGAACAGGTATTGGATGATGGGATGCATTATGAGCGTAGTCCTATGTACCACCTAATCATTCTTGAAAGGTTACTTGATGCATATAATTTTGCCAAAGCTGTTGGTGATGACTTGGAGCCAGTATTAAAGTCATATGCGGTTAAGATGACAGGTCTTGCTATTAATTGGAAAGATCTTGATAGAATTCCAATGATGCAAGACAGTGCTTATGACATCGCATTGTCAGTCCCTGATATTCTCGAATATTCGAAGAGATTATTGGAGCAGGATTATCCCTCCAAGTCAAATGACTTGAAGGATTCTGGCTACCGCAGTTTGGATTCTGGAAACTTTACTTTGTTTGCGAATGTGGGGTCTATTGGTCCTTCTTATCAGCCAGCACACGCTCATTCTGATGAGTTAAGCTTTGAGTTATTTAATTCCGGGACTCCGGTCATTGTGGATACAGGCATATCAACTTATGAAAAGGATGATACTCGTTTCAAAGAACGATCTTCAATTAGTCATAATTGTGTATCCATTAATTACCATAATTTAAGCGATGTATGGGCCGGTTTCCGAGTAGGTAAACGTGCAATGGTAGAATCACAGTCAAGTTCTGATTTTATTCAAGCCACTTGTAAAGCCAATAAAATACTGATATCTCGAAACTTTGAGGTTGTTTCTGACGGTTTCCTAATAGAGGATAACATTCAAAGTAATGGGAGCTTACCTTCTCAAGGATGCTTACATCTGCATCCTGATGTCTATCTTGAAAAGCTTGATTCACATAAATTCAAAGTCTCTAAATTGATCATTTCCATTTCTACGGATTTAAATGAGGTTTGGATCAAGGATTACATTTATTGCAAAGGTTTCAATAACAGAGTCCCCTCTAAGAAGCTTGTGTATACATTAAAAAACCATGCGAAAGTTGAATTCAGAAAAGCATAAAACGTTAATCTGTACATCATTTTACACTCCTGAGAAAGGTGCCGCTCCACATAGAGTTACTACAATGTCAGAGAATCTCCTTGGTAGTGTTACCGTAATTACTCCTTTGCCAAACTATCCAACAGGTAGAATATTTAAAAATCAACTGAAATGGATTTTTAAGAAGGAATATGTCAATGATGTTTCGGTAATTCGGTATTGGTGCCTCCCTTCTAATTCCAATTCTTCCATTGTAAGAATGTTGAGCATGATAGTCACCTGTGCTTTCGCATTCCTAACCATGTGTAGACATTTGTTATTCAACCGAGATTATAATGTTGTAATAGTTCAAACACCGCCATTAACTTCTGCCTTTGCTTATGTTTCTGCGGCGAGGCTATTTGGCTTAAAGGTTACTTTAAACGTTAGTGATGTGTGGCCGTCCACTGCAGTTGATTTAGGAGCAATGAAAAAGGGCTCTTTATCATGGAAACTCTTTACATTCTTTGAAAATTACATATACCACCATTCAATTGCATTCATAGGGCAGAGCCAAGAGACTATTGACTATCTCAATTGTAAAAGAGAAATTCCCTCACTCCTCTTCAGGAATTTAAGTCCAATCGAAAATGACTCATTTTTCCCGAAGACTGGAAAGATTCGAATTATTTATGCAGGATTGTTAGGAATAGCGCAAGATGTTTTGGCTATTTGTAAAAATGTAGATTTTGAAGCCTTAAATACAGAACTTCATATCTATGGTGATGGCAATCAAAAAAATGAAATATTAAAACTGGCTAAAAAAGGGATTGTTTATCACGAGCCAGTTTCAAAGAAAGAGATTCAACGACTCATGGCTAGTTTCGATTTTAGTTTGATTCCATTGAGGACTTATATTTTTGGTGCTTTTCCCTCCAAAATTACTGCTGCCGTCGCTTCGGCAATACCAGTTTTGTTCTTAGGAGAGGGCGAAGGAGCGAAAGTTGTTAGCGAATTGAATATTGGTAAATCTTTGAAGTTTGATGAATTTGACTCTTTATCCAAATATCTAATTTCGTATTCAGAAAATCGAGAAGAGGCTGCTCGTAACTTTTACAATAAATTAAGAGAGGCACAACTGAAGTCATTTGATGTAGCAAAGAACAACCAAAACCTTATAAACTTTTTAAGAACCTTATGAATCACATTACCATCATCGCAGGAGCTCGCCCAAACTTCATGAAAGTTGCTCCTATCATTCATGAAATCAAGAAAAGGAAAGCTGAAGGGGTCGATATTGATTACTCTTTAGTTCATACAGGTCAGCATTATGATAAGAAGATGTCTGGTGACTTCTTTGAGCAATTGCATATCCCTGAGCCAGATGCAAATTTGAGCGCTGGAGGAGGTACCCAGGCAGAGCAGACAGGAGCAATCATGATTCGTTTTGAGGAGTACCTTGCAAAGAACCCAACAGATCTGGTTCTTGTGGTTGGAGACGTTACATCTACTATGGCTTGTGCTATCACTGCTCAAAAGCTTCATATTAAGGTCGCTCACGTTGAAGCAGGTATTAGATCTAATGATTGGTCGATGCCAGAAGAAATTAATCGTTTGGTTACTGATGCAATCACGAACTATTTCTTTACAACCTCTGATGTGGCTAATGCCAATCTTAAAGCAGCAGGATATGGAAATGATCAAATCTTCTTCGTAGGAAACTGTATGATTGATACTCTTCTATCTAGCAGACCAAGATTTATTAAACCATCTATTTGGGAAGAGCTGGAACTTAGTGAAAAAGGATACTTCATAATGACCCTTCACCGTCCAGCAAATGTTGATGAGGCCACCAAGCTAAAAGAGCTGATGGATGAGATTATCAACAATACGAAGGATATGCCATTAGTCTTCCCAGTTCACCCGAGAACGAGAAAGATGCTTAATGAGCTAGGTATAGAGAATGAGAGGATTCATATGGCAGATCCTTTGAGCTACTTAGAGTTCAACTATCTTGTTGAAAGATCTTTCGCTGTGGTGACCGATTCAGGCGGGATTACTGAAGAAACCACGGTGATGGGAGTTCCTTGTTTAACGCTTCGTGATAATACAGAACGCCCGGAAACAATTACAGTTGGGACCAACGAACTTATCGGAACGGACCCTAAGAATATCGCACCAGCAATGAAAACTCTTTTTGCTGGTGAGTGGAAGAAAGGCGGAATCCCTGAGTTGTGGGACGGCAAGACAGCAGGTAGAATAGTTAAACACTTAATCGAATTATAAATGATACTACTAGCTCTTAACGAACTAAATCTTGACTACATAAAAGGATATGTTAGTCAAAGTAAGCTGTCCAACTTTGGAAAATTGTTGGAACATGGTGTTGTCAATACGACAAGTGAAAGCAAGTATGAGTTACTTGAACCGTGGATTCAATGGGCTACGGTTCAAACAGGAAAGACCTATGAAGAGCACCAAGTATTTCGCCTTGGCGATATGGTTGATAGACCAGACCTAAATCAGATTTTTGAGGATTTAGAAAATTCAGGTCTTTCAGTTGGTGCTATAAGTCCATTCAATGCTGATAATAGATTGGCTGGTTCGAAATTCTTTATTCCAGACCCGTGGACTCAAACCAAAGCTAGTGGTGGTTATATTATTAAAAAATTGAGTAGGACAGTTTCTAGATTCGTTAATAGTAACGCATCTGGGAAAGTTGGCCCTGCAGATGTTATTTGGTTACTACTTGGATTTATAGTTTATGTTCGAGTTAAAAGATGGCCTAAGTTCTTTAAGCTGGTTTCTCTTCGAAAGAAACCAGGAGTAAAAGCAGCTATTCTTGACATGATTCTATTGGAAGTGTTTGTTACTCTTCAGAAAAAACACAAACCAGACTATTCTCACCTATTCTTTAATGGAGGAGCTCACGTACAGCACCATTACATGTTTAACTCTTCTCAATACAAAGGAGAGTTTAAGAATCCTGAATGGTATTGTCCATCAGACTGGGATCCTATTCTAATGATGCTTGAAACGTATGATACGATTATTGGTGACTTATTAGAATCAGGAGAAAGAATAATCGGTGTTACAGGTCTTCATCAGGTGCCACACGAGGAACAGACTTTCTATTGGAGACCAGTGGCTCACAAAGACTTCTTACTAGAATGTGGTCTAAAAGGAGAGTTTAATGTAATCCCCAGAATGTCAAGGGACTTCCTCATTGATGTTGTAGATGACAAACACGCCTTGGAAATAGAAAATCATCTCAATCAATTTACGGATTCTGTGAGATCTAAACCGGTCTTCAACGTTGATAATCGGGGAACCTCATTGTTTGTCGAAGTCGTGTATGATGATGATTTAGTTGAGGGCATGAGTTTTGATGGGCCTAATGGTGTTTCAATAGGATCATTAAAGTCAAAATTGGCCTTTGTTGCAATCAAGAACGGTAAGCACGATGGAATAGGCTACGTGTTTAGTAACATGCCAATGGACTTGCCACAAAAGATTAAGTTAACTGAGGTATATGACTTTATAAAGCGAAACGCGTTAGCGGATCCTAGAGTAGCCTAGGGCGATTAAAATAATTACTTGAAAGCCGGCTCATTGAGCCGGCTTTTCTTTTTATGTCAACCACGGATTTGACATAAATACGACATCTATTGCTAAATAGATATATCAATAATCTATGTTATTTCATGCTACTTTAACATAAATCATTGTTGTTTACAATGAAACCATGTATACCGAATGACTGCGGGCTGCAGGCATATATCAGGGCACAAAAAACCCAGCGATTAAGCCGGGTTTTATTTTTTAGA
>TARA_B110001450_G_scaffold69519_3_pt1 | contig 24221 bp, 29 predicted proteins | sample TARA_B110001450 | Tara Oceans TARA_B110001450 (sample SAMEA4396538) | marine metagenome | biome: Polar Biome; feature: [SRF] surface water layer (ENVO:00010504); material: water (ENVO:00002006), including particulate matter (ENVO:01000060) such as... | depth 5 m | reverse complement strand
TTATTATTATTATTATTATTATTATTATTATTATTATTATTATTTAATTTTGCTTTTGTTTTTTTTCTGATATTACCAATTTTTTGACTAATCCAAAAAATATGCAATCCACTATCTGCTAACATTATGATAAATAAAAATTTGCTTTTTATATATGTTTTAACTACCATAATAGGTAATGTCGTACATCGTATAGTTAAAAATGTTACAATAAACATTTTATCTGAAAAATCTTTGCAAATATTCAAATATTTAAGATTTAAAAATATTGTGCTGATTTCGCGACAACATAAATATAGTGATAAAATTCCATAAAATTTATAATATAAAACAATACACGAGCCAGCCATACAAATACTATGATGAATTATAAATCCAATACTAGAATAGATTTCTTTATTAAAAAAATCATAACTAAAATATAGCATACAAATTAAAATACATTTTTCGGCAACAAAATTATATTCTTCAATATTATTTAGTGCTTCCAAACTATAATAGCGTTTATTAATTATTTCATCAATACTATAACCAGATACTAATGTTGTAAAAAACAATCTACTATAATAAGTATTTTTTGTGAAATATTCAATTGTCATATAAAATGGTAAAAAGAGTAGCACATCATAATAAACCATCGTGGGTATAAAATAGATAAATTAATATTATATTAGTTCTCTCAAATATTTTTATATTATTTTAAAATAATATAAAACAAATTTAATAATTTGTAATAGAATCTAAAAAATTATTATGCAAAACAGTTTTAATGGGCTAATTGATAGTATTAAAATGATGTATTTTATGAATATGAAAGATGGTGGAGTTTTTAATAATGTTGGAATGTTGGTTTTGATTAGTTTTTTAACTTTTATTTTTAATAATGATGAGTGCTATGTTAAATGCGAAAAACTTGCTTCTGATTTATTAAGTCGGTTCTCTCTATTTCAACCTAAATATAATGTATTAATTTTGGAAGGAAAAAGATGTATGAAAGTAACCACTTATATGACAAAAACAGATAGTTTATTTAGTATGCGATTTAGTGCGTTTTGGGATTTTATTTCAAAAAATAATTTGAATAATTCGAGTATTTATTCTCTCAAAGAATATGCAAATAGTGCAAATATTTATGATAATTATGGTGAACCAAATAAAAAAAATAAAATATTAAAAATGAAAAAAAATAGAAAAGTTGATAATACTAATAACGATAATGAGGATAATAATGATAGTAGCGATGACGACGACGATGAATTAATTGAAAGGCGCGATATTTTTATTGTAGATCAGGCAAAGCATTTTAAAATTACAAACGAAATTTGTTGTAAAGTATATAAGCATACTGATAATTGTTCAAATGATGATTCTAAAAAAAATTATACTATGGAGCAAATAAATATTGAGATTTATAGTTATACTTTGTCTCTCAAAGAATTAACAAAATTTATAGATACTATTACACAAGAGCATATAGATTCTCTCGAGAAATCTCGTAAAAATAAGAAATTTATTTATACTTTAACAAATACAGGAAGCGATGATAATAATTCATATGATAGAGAGACAATAAAAAAATGGGATGAATGTATTTTTAAAAGCACACGTAATTTCAATAATTTATTTTTCAGCAAAAAAGAAGAACTTTTAAAAAAAATAGATTTTTTTATTAATAACAAATCCTATTATTTATATGAAGGACATCCGTATACTTTCGGTATTGGCTTACATGGTCCGCCCGGAACAGGTAAAACAAGTGTTATTAAGTGTATTGCAAATAAATTAAATCGTCATATTATTGTAATTCCATTAAGCAAGATTAAAACGCAATCAGAGTTTAGTGAATATTTTTTTGAAAAGTATTATACGCGTGATAACACCAGAGCAATCGACTTTAAACATAAAATTATTGTTTTTGAGGATATTGATTGTATGAGTGATATTGTTAAAAAACGGAATGATATCAAAAATGGTAAAAAATCAAAAATTACTAACGATAGTGATAATGATAGTAATAATAATGATAATAGTGATAATAATAATGATAATGATAATGATAATAATGATATTCTTGAAAAATCGCTTGCAATGCAAAACAAGCTTTTAAATAAAATAGCAAAAAAAGTAGATAATGAACATAATGGAGAATCTGTTTTAGTAGATATTGATAAATCAAAAGACGATAAAATTACTTTATCATTTATTTTAAATCTAATCGATGGTTTGAGAGAAACGCCGGGTCGGATTTTAATTATTACAAGCAATAACTATAATTCTCTCGACCCAGCACTAATAAGGCCAGGAAGAATTGATCTTACATTAGAAATGAATAATGCAGATGTAAATACAATTCAACAAATGTATAAATATTATTATAATTGTTCAATTCCAAAAAATATTGTGAATAACTTGAGAGATAATGTATTAAGTCCCGCAAAATTAGTAAATATGCGTTTACAAAATGAAAACAAAGAAGACTTTCTCTCAAATTTAGAATATGAATTTAGTAAATAAATCTAAAATTGATTATTTAAAAGTTATTTAAAAACATTAACACTAAATATAATAAATAATTAATATTAATGTTTGTGCCTGTATTAACATATTCTATATTATCTTTAGTTAATATTATTAATATGCCATATGATAATGGTGCAAATATGAAAGGTTCGAATCAAGCTTTCAATGCATTAAAAAAAGATTTAAATTTTATGAAAATTGAAAATACATATGACATTGATACTGTAAATGGTCATTTGCGTGTAATATTAGGAAGAGCTTATATGGGTGTTTGGAATAGTTTAAATGGTGAAAAATTTCCATTATTGATTGGGGGAGACCATACTTGTGCAATTGGCAGTATTTATGCCACAAATGAATTTTGTTTAATGAATAATGAAAGATTGGGTATATTATGGTGTGATGCACATGCTGATTTTAATACTATTGAAACTTCGTTAAGTGGAAATTTACACGGTGTTCCGGTCTCTGTATTATGTGGGCATAGTTTGCCTTTATTGGGTTTTGGAACGTATTTAGATACTGATCAATTTTGTTATTATGGGTTACGTTCAATTGATCCAAATGAACGAATTAGATTACAGGAAAATAATATGAAAGCATTGAATTATAAGGAAGATTGTAGTAATGATTTAAAACAATGGATTTCAAGATTTGATAAAATTCATTTAAGTTTTGATATGGATTGTTTTGACAAGAAGGATTTTGAAAATGTAAATACACCAGTAAATAATGGTCCAAGTTATAAAAATATAATGCAAACATTAAAAATTATTAAAGAAAGCAATAAATTGATGTCAATGGATTTAGTAGAATATAATCCAACAAAAGGTGAAAACAATGCGCCTATAGTAGATGTATTAAAAACAGTTTTTGATTAAACAATATTCTCTTAATATATAACATGGTTTATAATAGTGATGGTTTAAAATTTTTTATTAATAATATTACTAATAGAAAAAATATTTAGAATTACCATTATATATTAGAAAGCTAATATGGGTTCATTCTCATAATTATCCATTTATACAATGTTATATATATGATAATGTATTAATAAATTTTGAAATAAATATTTTTAATAATTTACAAACAGAAAATTTTTCTATAATAAATGGATTAAGCAAGTGCAGTACTTGTTAATATATTTATATATATAAAAAAAAACTGATTATTAATAATTTTAATATGTAAGTTGCATTATTAATAAATACAATACATATAATGGAATATTTTTATTTACTATTTCTTTTGCCGCCTGAACTTGTCAACATTATTTATAATATTAATTTGAAAGATAAAGCGGTATCTTCAATTACCAGATTTTATAAAAATCGTTATCAATGTAAATATAATATGAAATATCTAATAAGATATACTTTGTTTATGGGAGATGATATTAGTGATGATTATATTAAAACTTTACAATTTATTTTAAAAAATTTTTATAATTTACCAAAAATATTTAGTAGATATTTCTTTAAAAACATGTTATCATTATTATCATCTAAATTAATGAATATTTATAATTTTATATCACTTGAAGATATTGATAATTATTATTTAACTCATCGTTTAACCAAATGTATAAAGATTTGGTTTAAATTTTGCATGAAAATTAATTGTAAAATATCTTTTTATACCATTAATCATTTATCTCCAGAAATGATAAATTATAAAGATTATGCTAGAAATATAAAAAATAAAAATTTTAATAACATGATTTATGCGCCTAAAATATTAAATATACAACCCAATTCTTTCATATATACAGGAGAAGCATATGAGTATTTGAATTTTAAACTTTATACAATTGAAAACTTTCATTAAATTTAAAAAAATAATAATATTTTTAAATTAAAAATATTATTAAAAATTAATAGCTAATTTTATTTATGTTTAATTTAGATTATGATATATTAAGAGAGATATCTTATAGGCTGAATTTAGAATCTATTTTATTATTTTCAATGATTAATAAAAGTGTTTATAATGCGTTGGATAATGTTTTTTATAAAAATTTAGCATACAATTATTTTGATAGAAATTTTTGGATTAAAGCATATTTGAGGCCGTCTCGTAGTTCGAAACCATTAAAAAATATAAAAAGAGAATTAATAAGAATAGAATTTTTTCAGAGAAATATGGATGCTTTAAATATTAATAGATGGGTAAAAAAGGATTTTTATAATTATTGGATATATGCTGATAAAGAAATTAATAGAAAAAATTGTAATTTGTTAACTAATAGTGAAATATTTAATGCATTAAGTATTTTATAAAATAAAAATTTAAGAAAATTAAATATTTTTTATAATTTATTTAAAGCATTAATATTATAGTAATATATAGATTATATTATTTTATAAATGCCAGTCAAAGATCTTATGACGAAATTTGAAGATTTAAAAAATAAAAAACCATATCCATATATGAGCGGTTCTATTGAAAATGTATTTTATTATTATGAAAAAACAGGCAAACATGAAGATGGAAGTATTCCGGTAATTATTAAACCAGACCCAGTTGAAAGTAAAAAGAAGAAAAGTCTAACTTAATAAACCTCGTTTTCTTAAAAAACTTCCTTTAATTGTCTTTAAAACTAAAACTTGTACCACATCCACATTTTGATTCTATTGCTGGGTTTTGAAAATCAAATCGTGACCCCATTATATCTTCAATATAATCTATTTTTGTGCCTATTAAAAACATTAAACTTGAATGACACAAATATAAATTTTTTGAATCAATATTTATTGTTTCATCTAATTTTTTTGGTTTAATATCTTCTTGAAGAATTTTAAATTTGTATGAAAAACCATTACAACCACCACCTTTTAAATATAAAAATGCAGCTTGTCCATTTTCTTTTTTAATAAGATTAGTTAATACATTTTTTGCACTTTGACTTATAGTTATCATTAATAAAAGAAAATAAAATATTTTTATAATATTATATAGTTATGATAAAAAATATAATATTATTAGCAGTTATTTTTGTTTTAGTTGATGCTGGATTTTTATATTTAATGAGCAACAATTTTCAAACCATGGTTAAAAAAATACAAGGTAGTCCGTTAAAAATGAATTTATATGCAACTTTGGCTTGTTATATTGTTTTAGTTTCTTCATTATATTATTTTGTAATTTATAAAAATGGTTCATATTTAGATGCGTTTTTATTAGGTTTCTTTATTTATGCTGTATATGAAACCACAAATATGGCAATATTTAAAGATTGGTCTGTTAGTGTAGGATTAATAGATTTAACTTGGGGAGGATTTTTATTTTTAATTACTACTTATTTGTATAAAAATAGCATTAAATATATTTAATTTTTAATTAGATTTTTGCACACTATATGCTGATGCTAAAAATAAGAATAAACAAATAATGAATATTTTTGTATCAAATGATTTAATATAGTTTGCTACAAAATAGAAACTCAAAGCCCAAGCAATTATATATAAACTATCACCAATTAATGCATTGAAACCAGATTTATTAATATAATCTTTAAAATAATTTATCCAATAAGTAGAATATTGTTTTGGCCAACTTTTAATAATTAATGCAAAAATAGAATCACCCATTAATTGTATTATTAAAAAGCACAAAATGAAATATACAAATAATTGTTCTAAAAATCCTATACTTACTAAATAATTAAATAAACGAAGCGATAATATAATACCACATATAACATATAATGAATCTTGAGCAAGTACATTCCATATATTTATATTTTTACCACTATACCAATTATTAACCTTTGCATTTTTACCAGCTATTGAAAGATAAAAAAATGCCATAGGTATTTCAAATAATGCAAATGCAGTAATCCAATTTAATAAATTGTTAGAATTAAAACTATATAAATCCATATCCTTATTACTATAACCTAATAATTTTATTAAATATTTATAAAAATATTTCAAAAATATATTTATTAAAATTATTTAAAGTTATAATATTATTTAAAAGTAGTAATAATATTATTAAAAATGTTTTATTATATTGCATCTGTGGTATGTGTTATTTTTTTTATAAAGAAATTTAATTTATTAAAATTTTATGCTATGGATTTAGAATATAATGAACATCCTTTCTCAGTTAGTGATCTACACAGTTTAAACCGTAATTTTGATTGGCCCGATTATAAGGGTGGGGCAATTCGTGATTAATTATTGTAAAAAATATTTCTATTAAAATTTTGAAAACTCATTGAGTCACAGAGTCACAGCGTTTGGGGGTTCTCAAAAAATTTGAATAGGAAAAAAATTAGTATGACAATGCACAACAAAACCAAACAAAGCCAAACGAACAAAAACAAAAAAACGATGTACTCTCGTTGCTCCAAGTGCCGCGAAATGGGTCACAACTATCGGGGTTGCAACAGAGCTAGTTGGGAGGCAGCGGAGATGAAGATCTCCTATGCTCGTGTTGCAAAGGTGGCTCTTGAGGCAAACAAGCAAAGGGTGCAGGCGGTTGCACAAGGGGATGTGTCTCGAGTGGATATCATGACACAGGTCATTGATGTTCGTGGTCGGGATGGCGACGTCACATTTATGACTCTTGGCGTTGTAACTGCCCCTGAGCAACCTGTGCAAGCTATCACGAACGTTGCAAAGAAAGTCCCCAACTCCTTGGTGAAAATCCAAGAACTTGTCTTTGATCACGCTACAGAACTTCCAGACGGACTGTACAAGCAACTGATGGACGCGTTGGTTATCAAGGGTTAAAAACGCGTTCCAAAACATATAAAAATATTTATAAAATTTTCATATTATAAATATTTTTTTATTTTTTATTTTTTTATTTTTTATTTTTTTATTTTTTATTTTTTTATTTTATTATTTTTTTATTTTATTATTATAAATGGCAAAAGGAGGAAGATCTAGTTCTTCAAGTAGAAGTGGGGGTGGAAGTATTTTAAGTAGTGACAATAATAATTTTTTAGGCAGTTTATTGGGTAGTTTAACATTTGGTTTTTTTGATGTACATAAATGTGATGCTGAGGACAATACTTGGTATTGTAAATTTTCAAGATTTTTTGGTGCTTTAATGAAAGTAATATTTTTAGCAATAATTTTTTATGTTGGTTATGTCATATTTTTCAGAGGTAATAGACTTAGTGGAGGAAAAGTAGGAATTAAAAGAAAATAAATTATTAATTATATATATTTTAAAAACTAATTTATAATATATATATTATGTCTCGTGTTTTATTTAATTTTGTTAAATCAAAAATTCCTAAAATTTCTTCAACTGAATTAATCGCATTACAAAGTGGTAATACTTCATTAGATAGAAATATTTTACAGGGAAAAATTAAATTTCCAAAAAAACATGTTTATCAGCAAAAATTCCCCGAAAAGAAATTAAATGAACTGTTTAACACTTTTGATAATTCAACAATTTATCCAAATAAAAATAATAATCATTGGATTAATTATTTAGCAAAAAATAAATATTTTAGTTTTTTAATTGATGAAAGCTATGGTGGTATTAAATTAAGCGTCAATGAAATGTCTTCATTATTAACAAAAGTAGCAAGTGTTGATCCTGCGTTAGGAGTAATTACTATGGTTCCAAATTCCCTCGGTCCAGGCGAACTTTTAACACATTATGGTACCCAAGAACAAAAAGAAAAATATTTACCTGGTCTAGCAGACGGTACTTATATTCCTTGTTTTGGTTTAACCGGTCCAAATAATGGTTCGGATGCTACTGGTTCAATAGATGAAGCTGAAATAGTAAAAGTAAAAGGGAGACCTATGATTAAAGTAATTTTAAATAAACGTTACATTACCTTAGCTCCAGTTTCAAATTTGATGGGAATTGCATTTAATCTAACAGATCCGCGAGAGATACTTAAAAATAAAAAAACAGGAATAACAGTAGCATTAGTAGAACGAGGACACGATGGATTAATACAAGATACTCATCATAATCCATTAAATGCTGGTTTCCCAAATGGAACAATAAAAGGAGAGATTTTAATAGATTTACAGCAGGTTATTGGTGGTCCAGAAAATATTGGAAATGGTTGGAAAATGTTAATGGAATGTTTATCTGCTGGCCGCGGAATTAGTCTTCCTGCTACTGCAAATGCTAGTAGTAAAGTAGCAACATTTGGTATAATGAATTATATAAAAGTGAGAGATCAATTTAAAATGCCAATAGGAAACATGGAGGCAATACAAGAAAAAGTAAATGCTATGATATATAATACATGGATAATACAATCTAGTGTTGAATTAATGAATGATATATTAGATGAAGGCAATTCTCCGGCAGTATTAAGTGCAATAATGAAACAACAAACTACAGAACGGGGGAGAGAAGTTCTTAATCATGGAATGGATATTCATGGTGGGGCGGCGATTTGTATTGGTTATAGTAATTTTATGGAAAAATTTTATAGGGCAGCACCAATAGGAATTACGGTTGAAGGTTCAAACACTTTAACTCGTTCTCTCATTATATTTGGACAAGGTTTAAATAAATCTCATCCTTTTATATTTCCATTATTAGATAGTGTATTAAAAGAAGATGTGAATAAATTTAATAGTGATTTTAAAAATATTTTAATTCATTCTCTCAAACTTTATGGTTCAACTTTTAATATTTCTAATTTAATACCGGGAATCTCAAAAAGTTTAGAAAATCAAATAATAGATTTTGCAGCATTAACAAATTTTGTAGCATTAAAAGGAGGTGCGTTGAAGAGAGAACAGATGTTTTCTGGAACAATGGCAGATATATTCAGTAATTTATATTTAGCTCTCTCTGTACAATATTATCATAATCATTATAATGCTAGTTTAAAATTAACAGATTATATTATAAACAAATTAGTAAATGAGAATAAAAAATTAATAAATTGTGCAATTTCTAATTTAGGACCGGAGAGAATCCTATTAAGCCATTTAAAAAAATTCCCCGATTCTCTCAATTTTAATAAAGAAAGAGAGATTTTTAATGAAATAATGAATAATCCAAAAATAATGAAAGAAATTAAAAAGAATATTGTATTAAATAATAATATATTAGCCGATTTGGAATATGCTGGTAATAACGAAAAAATATTAAATGGCAAAGAAATTTTTATAGATGAAGAATTTATTAAATTAAAAAAGAAAGTAATAAATGTTGGAGAATATTTGAATTAATAAAAATATCTAAAAACAAAAAATATTGTTTATTTAATAATGGAAAATGATTTATCACAAAATACTATAATAAATATTACTCCCAACGAATGTTATATTTGTTATGAAGAATGTTTAGATTTATCACCTTGTGATTGTAAAACTTTATATATTCATAAAGAATGTTTAAAAACTTTAACAAATAAAAGTAAACAAATAATTTGTAAAATATGTAAAAAAGAATATACTAATCTTAAAATAGAAAGTAATTATACATCATATATTACACCATCAGGTGAAATTATAATATCTAAAATTGTAATAGTAACAATGTTATCTGTATGTTTTATTGTAGAAACTTATGTAGGTATATTACATTTAAATTATTTATTATATGCTTCAGGTTTAATATTATTTTCAATATTTTTACTAATTTATTCAATTAGAAATAATATAAAATATATGAATAGAGAGAACATATCTATAATAGGTAAGAAAGAAGATAAAAAAATTATTTTTATAAATGAATTAATATAATATTATATAATATATTATATATTATATTATATAATATATTATATTATAGTATGAAAAAATATTATCTATATTTAAGTATATTATTTTTTTTCATAATATTATTTATAAATTTTTATTTTAATTTTTATTTTTATAAAAATTACGAACCATTTTCTAATAATTTAAATTATGATATTAAAAATTCTAAGTTATTAGATAATGGTGAAAGGGGATTATTTGCAAAAAAAGATTATAAAAAAGGAGAACATGTAGAAATTTGTCCAACAATAAAAATGGATGGTAATAAAATATCAAATGATAATATTTTACATGATTATTTTTTTAAAGCAAATAATTCTAATAAAAGCTTATTATCATTGGGTTATTGTGGTTTACTGAATCATTCAGAAGAGAAACAAAATTGTACTTGGAAAGTTTCAAAAAATAATAATAAAATTACAATGTATGCAACTAAACCAATTAAAAAGGGTCAAGAATTAATAACTAATTATGGTTCTGGTTATTGGGCTGCTAAAAATTATAAAGAAATATAAAAAAAAAGAAATTTAAAAATAATATATTATAATTATTTATAAAATATTATTTATGTATCGCATAATTCCATTACGAGTTCTACGACGCACTACGGGTGTTATGTTTGATGAAATGGTTCCATCAGATATTCCAAAAATTAGTGGTATTGATCGCGTAATTCATGGTCCAAACTCTATTTCACCTGGACCAGTAGAAGATTCGCCCGTTCCAGTAAAGAGACCTTGGTATATGCATCCCGGACAAGATGATAATTTATTAGTGCTGCAAGGAACGCGTTATATTGATATTTTTGATCCAAAAACAAGTGTTAAGGCCTCTTTTATTGTCACATCAGAAAAGGTTTATAAAAATGATAAATTATATTATGATGGACCAGCAATGGTAGTGTGGCCAGCGGGTATATTTCATAGAATTATCAGCGGCATTGAAGGTAGTATTAGTGTGAATTTTTCAAGTAGAACAAGCGATTTTGATATAAAAGATAATTTCAATATTTATAATCTTTGTACAAATACAGGAGATTATCAATTATTAAGAGATGGTATTGAGGATCAGCCTGATTTAGCATATAAATATCCAAATGAAGAAATTAAAAATTTATTTAAAGATAGTTAAAAAAAATTGATAATTAAAAATTGATAATTAAAAATTGATAATAAAAAATAATAAGAATTATGAATTTATATTTAATCACTGGATGTTTCTTATCAAAAGAAAATTTACAAAGACCAGCTGTTAACTATTTAAGAAATAATGCATGTAACAATATGAATACAAAAATTTTACAAGAAAGAGATATTTCGTGGGAAAAAAGTAATAATTATAAAAATATTGTAAAAAAATATTTTTATAACTATGATTTAAAAAACATTTTTAATAAATACAAAAATTTATACGATAATTCATGCGGGGATTTATACGAGAATTCATATGCTGAATTGTTAAAAATTCATGGAATACCAGCAGTAGCTATTATTATAAATAATAATAATAATAATGTAATTGACTTTATTATTAATAAAAATTTAATATTAATGTTTGATGCGGGTTCATTATGTAGGTATTCATTTTATAAAAATTATAAAAATTATTGTATAAAAAATGCTTTACATAAAGACGACTTTTTAATTATTTGAATTCATTTAAGCTAATTTTATATTTAAAAATTTACATTTTAAATAATAATTTTTTAAATAAACCAATTTTTAAACGTTTTTTTAAAACTTTTTTTTGATTTGGAATTTTATATTTCCATACATGAACATGATTGGCTACATAAACTGTTTCTTCAAAATCCTCTAACATTTTTTCTATATTATTTAAATAATCAATTAAATATGGTTCCCCTGCCAGCATAATTTTTGGTGGGTTCTTATTTTTATAATTAGGACTAATATCAACAATTATAAATTCTTCATTTGCAATTCTTTTTGCATTATTAATCACATTTATTTGTGCCTGGTGTGGCATTTCATGGAAAGCAAACATACATGTTACAATATCTATCGATTGTTTTGGTCTAACTAATTCTGCATTTGCAAAATAAAATTTTTTATTTTTATTATTATCAAGACTAACTGCAACATTTAACATTTCACGCGAAGTATCAACACCAATAGCACCTTCTGGAGTAGAAATACCGACACCACAACACAAATCTAAAATATTTTTATTTTGGACAACATAAGGTTCCATAATTTCTTCTCTAATATTTGTTCCATTATATCGCAAATAATCAATGGCTTTTGTTAATATTGGTGCTGTAGCCGCATGTAATTTTCCACCAAAACCAATATTACCAAAAGTATGCATTTTGGGATTATAATAATAAGGAACCTTCAATGTAAGCGCGATTAAAACTAATACATTCAACATTTTTAATAAATTAATATTTATTAATTTAAATACTAATTTATAAATAATTATCAATTTTTATTTATAATTTAACTTCTAAAATAAAAATTAATAGGATAAATATTCATAACTACTAGAATTAAATATAGTATCTTTATTATCTAAAAAATCTTTTATAATAAATTCACATCCACGAAAACATATATAACCAAAAATATATTCATTTGTTAACACATTTGATATTATTTTAACATTATTGTTTAAAAATCTAATAAAAAAAGAAGGTTTATTTAAAGTAGGTTTAAAGCAACTTACACCATATTTACTAATCAAACATTCTTCTGCTATTAATTTCATATATTATAATTATTTAATATAATTTAATATAATAATTTATTATAAGTTTTTAATAAATTTAAAGAATCCCAACGTTGTTTAGGATCAAATGATAACATATTATTTAGAATTATTGTTTTTATTTTTTTTGGAGTATAATACCAATTTAATTTATCACCAGGTAAATAACGTTTATTTTCAAACATTTCATATAATAATATTCCACAAGAATAAATATCTATTTTATTATTATAAGGTTGTTTATTATTAATTTCTGGTGCCATATAACGTTCTGTTCCTACATTAATTGTTAAATCTTTAAATATGTTATAATTATTATCAAGATTATTATGAGAAATATCTTCATTAATAGATGTTAAATTATTGTCTGAAATAGATTTATACATACCTCCAAATTTGGATAATCCAAAGTCTGTAATTTTTGCAACTTTTGAATTTGTAAGTAAAATATTTGTAGGTTTAATATCTCTATGAATGAGAGAATATGGTAATCTATTATGAATATATGCTAATCCCCGTAATATATCTCTCATAATATTTTTTTTATTTTCTTTGGTTAAACTTCGTTTTTCTATATTTTCTAATAAATCACCATTTGGAATATACTCCATAACAATAATAAACGGTTCATCAATATACCCTAAAAATTGAACAATGTTTGGATGATGTAATTTTGTCATAATTTCAAATTCACGCAATACTAAATCCTTTTCTTTTTTACAAATATTTGGATTGATAACTTTTGCAACAACGAATGTTTCCCTCCATTTTGACAAATATACCTTTGCAAACGAACCTTCGCCTAAAAGACGTTTAGTAAATATAAATAATTCCCATGGAGGAATTTCCCAGTCACCAAATTTTTTTTCTTTTAAATGATAATATTGTTTTGGAATTCCATCGTGTAAACTAACGTCACCAGACATTAAATCAATATTATAATCATATAAATCATAAAACATTTTCTTGTAAATTATTTTTATTTTAAAATTAAAATATCAATTTTATAATCATTTAAAAATTGATAATCATTATTTAAAAATATTAAAAACTAATTATTGGTATTTAATATGGTATTTATTTATGTATTACAATTAGAAAATAATAAATTTTATGTTGGTAAAACAGAAAATCCACAATTTCGTTTAAATAATCATTTTAATTTTAATGGCTCTGCATGGACAAAAAAATATAAACCACTAAATGTAATGAAACTTATTCCCGATTGTAATAATTTTGATGAAGACAAATATACAAAAATATATATGTCTAAAAAAGGTATTAATAATGTTAGAGGTGGAACATATTGTAAAATTAATTTAGATAATGATATAATTGAATTATTAAAAAAAGAAATTAATGGTGCAATGGATTGTTGTTATATTTGTGGTAGTAATCAACATTTTGCTAATGTTTGTGATAATAATCATGATAATAATTATGATAATATTATTGTTGATAAATTAACAAAACAATTAAACACAATATCATTTAAAAATTTTATTCCGGCAAAAAAGTTTGAAGGTGAAAAATTTGGTTATTTATTTAAATATGCAGATAAAGGATTGGGTTATTATAAAGACGAAGATATTTCACCAATAACAGCTTCAAATAAAGATACATGTTTTAGATGTCATAGAATTGGACATTTTGCAAACAAATGTTATGCAACAAAAGATATTTATGGAAATTATATCCACGATGAAGATAGTGATGAAGATAGTGATGAAGATAGTGATGAAGAATTAATTGAAGTATGGTGCTGTTCATATTGCAATAAAGAGTTTGAAACAGAAAAAGGTGCTAAATATCATGAAAGATTTTATTGTAAAAAAAAGTATAATACAAGAAATAATAGCAGAAATTGTTAATTATAGTTATTTTATAATATTATATTATAATTTTAAATTTCATAACATATTTCTAGTGGGTTATTACTATATATTATTTTAATTAATTCTTCATTTTTTTCAATTACTGATTCTATTGATTTTGGTAATACTTCACGAAACTTCATATTAACAGGTTTATATACTTCTCGTGGTCTTCTTAAATTTTTATAACCTGCTCTAGTTAATTTTTCTTGTTCATTTATAATAGAATCATATTCTTTTTTTTGTTTATAATAAATTTCTTCAAATTCTTCGTCATCTTTTGTATATGTATTATTTTTTAAAGTTAATTCTAATATAATCCTATTAATTATATTTGTTTTTATGTTATAGTCTTGTTCTTTATAATATGAATGTTTTAATTCTTCTACAGAATAACCTATATTGCAATTACCCCGGTGAGGTGTTATAAAATTATTATTGTAGTTATCATTCTTATTTATAATATATTTACTTAATAACCATTTTTCGAAATGTGGATGTTTGGCTATTGCTTCTTGTAATTCGCCGTTAAATTCATCATATGTTGTAAATTTGGGAGGCCATTCCATTTTTATATATGTTATAAATTTTAATTAACAATAATAATTTTAATCAATTTTATTTTGTAAAATAATAATTTATATTCATTTTTTAATTTAGGTCAAGATCAAGGTCAAGATCAAGGTCAAGTTCATGTTCAACAACTAGATCACCATCAAGAACATAAATATTGTGAAAAACAACTTCTGCTTCAAAGTAAAAATTGATATTTTAATTTAAAAATATTAAAAACTAATTATCAAAAAATATAACTTATAATATAATTTAATAATAATGGATAATAGTCTCAATAATACAAAGAATATGCCCGAACCATTCATTAATTTAATTATGGGACCAATGTTTTCCGGTAAAACTACAAAACTTATTAATAGTTATAACGCATTTGTAAATACACATGGAAAAGAGAAATGCATAATTATAAATTATACTCATGATAAAAGATATACAAAAGAACCAAAAGTTGTATCACATGATGGTTTAAATGTAGATTGTTATGATACATGCGATTTAGCAGAATTTATAGATAACCCCTTAACACAGCCGATATTTTTAAAAGCAAAATATATATTTATAAACGAAGCCCAATTTTTTCCAAATCTAATTCATTTAATAATATTTTCAAAAAATATATTAAATAAAAATTTTGTTTTATGTGGCTTAGATTATGATTATAAAAAAGAAAAATTTGGTGATTTATTGGATTTAGTGCCATATGCCAATAATGTATATAATCTGACCGGCAAATGCAATACTCCATATTGTTTATATCCATCGAAATATAGTCACCGCGCCCCGCACGCACCCCTCTGCCCGACGGGGCGACCACGCGCTAAGCCGCAGCTGCCCGACCTCCTCGAGTGGATGGCGTCCGAGGGCATCGCTCGCGATGGGCTTGCGGAGGCAACGCGCCGACCGCCACAGGTGGCTCATCACGTAATTAATAGCAAAAAACAGATTTTAATTGGAATTACACAATATGTCCCATTATGTGAGCATTGTTATGCTAATGCTAATAAAGAGAAAATAGAATCAAGTTTATAATTATAATTTGAAATAATAACTCATTTATTATAAAGTTTGCTTCTAAACCATAAATTACAAGCCCATTTTTCTCCCTTTTTTACTTCACATCCTGCGTGTAACGTGTCTAAATGTAGTTCTTCAGAATTATTATATGTATTATAAAAAACCAATAAACTACCTTTTTTTGGTTTAATTGACAAATTCAATTTAAAGAAATGTGTTGTTCCACCTTCTTCAACATCGTTTAAATACATAATGGCAGTTACTAAACGTTGTCCTTTTTTTAAATTATGATCCGCAGTATAATCTTTATTTTTTATCCATCCATCATAATGATAATTATAATATTGTCCTGGTTTATAATGTATAATTTGTAAGCTTTCGCTATTTTCGGGTTTACTATTAACTAAACTAGCAATAGAACTACAAATTTTATTTAAAGATGGGTCTTTAGTATAATTAAACCAAGTATTTTGATTATTACGAGAACTAGTTTTTAAAATTACATCAGAATTGTCAACAACTTTTGCGTATTGAAGATTAGATTTAAATTTATTAATAATATATTCACAATCATTATTGCTAATAAAATTATCTATAGTAAAAATATAGGGTTCATTATTTAAAACATTTTTAATCATAATATATTATATATATTTATAAAGATATATAATTAAAAATTTATTTATTAAAAACCCTATCTCTAAACCATATATTAAACGCCCATTTTTCTCCATTTAATACTTCATTTCCACCATGCATACTTAACTCGTGTTTTTTAATACTATCTTTTTCTGTATTATAAAATATTAATAATCTACCTTTTTTTGGAGCTACTTTAATGTTTAATTTATTAAATTCTGTACATCCTCCTTGATTTTCTTGTAAATTATTTAAATATATAAAACATGTTACCATCCTTTGACCTTCATCTTTTATTCTAATATTATCTTCATCAAACCCATCATAATGATAATTAAATTTTTCTCCAACATTATAATTAACTAATTGTAATTTTTCACTATTTTCAATAGGATAATTTATTAATTTTGAAACATTATTATATAAATCTCTTATTTTTTCATCTTCATTATAATGAACCCAAGCAGATTTATTATTTCTAACATTGGAATTATTAACAAAGTCTTTTGAATTTTTATCAGATGAAATAACTTTAGCAGATTCTAATCTAGATTTATAAGTTTCTATTATATAATCACATACATCATATGGTATATAATCATCTATTATATAAATAAGAGGATCATAATTTAAATATATTTTATTTTGAATAAAAGGTAAATTATTAATATTAATTTTCATTAGTGTATTAGGGTGTCTATATTTTGCTAATTTATAACGTTCCCAAATTTCTTCTTTATTTTTTATATTATTTTTAAATGCATTTATTGATTCTTGATAAAATTTAAATGGAATTTTAGTATCTACTGAATCATTTAAAATATTATTTAAACTATAACTTTTATACTTATTATACCATTTTTTTAAACAATTTGATTCATAATGTAATATTATTGCATTTGAAGTATTTAAAGTCATAGTAGAACCGCCTTTAAAATTATGTGGTCCATGTGCTTGTATAGGTTCTTTTAAATTACCAATTGATTTTCCATTTACATAACTGGTAAAATTATGATTATTACAACAAAAATATGGAGATTTAAATATATTATTAGTTTTATTATTGTAACAAGCTTCAATATTATTAACTTTATAATTCCCGTAACTATTATTATTTATTAATTCTTCATAAAATGGGATTAATCCATTCGGTAAAAATAATAGTTCATCGTCATCAATATTTGATGCAATATGTGTTAAAATATTATTTTTGTTATTTTTTATTTTTTCAATTGTATCATTAACAAAATGTGTTTGAAAATCATTTCCATCCCCTTTATAACATTCTACTGATTTACTTGCAAAAATATTATTATTGTTTACATAAGTAGGTTCTATAATATTTCTATAATTTTCTAATAAACCAACTAGTTCTGGTGAATCTTGTACTCTTAAAAATATTTTCTTAACATTACATTTATTAATATGATAATCAATCCAAAATTTAAAATTTGTAGGATTTTTAACACAACTTACAATAGCTAGATTAATATTATAATCATCTATATTTTTTGATTCATCAATTGGTTCTTTATATTTTTCAATAATTATATTTTTTGAATTTTCTGGTTCTACTAAAAATTTAAATTTCTTTTTACCATATAAATTATAAATTATTTCTTTTTCTCTCATATTATTTGCATTAGCTATTTTAAAATCATATCCATGTAATGTAATATTTTTATACTCATTAAGAAAATAAATTAATGCTAAAAATTCAGATGATGGATAAAAATCATTAAAATCAAAATTTTTTTGAATATATAGATTATATTTTTTTGGAATTATTTTTATTATTGGTTTTTTATTTAATTCTGAATTGTCTTTTATAATTTTTAAACTTTCATTTCTTATATGTTGTAACAAGTCATTATAATAGCTAGCATTATCATAATTAATTGCTATTAATAATATTATTTTATTATTTACAATAGTTTCATAATTATTTTCTAAAATATTACTAAAATTGTTTTCATTTAATACCCAATAATTTAATTTTGATCCTATTTTAGATTCATTGTTTTCAACAATAAAATCATTAAACCTGACTACACAATCATATTGATCTATTTTATTACCTAAATCATTATTTAATATTGATTCTCCATTGGCAATTAATAATATATTTTTATTTAACTTATTTTTAACTTTTCTAGTATTTTTATTTTTTCTAATATTTTTTTCTGTTTTTTGCATTATAAATAATAAAATATGTTAAAATTTATAATTTAACATATTTAACTGCAATTCAATTTATTTATATTCTTCTACATGATAAATTTTATCAATAAAATTATTAATACATACACTACGATTATTAATAAATTGTGGTCTATTTTTAAATCTATTTTCAATATTATATTTCATTATTATTAATGTATTAATTTTATATTTATTTAAATATTCTAAACAACGATAATCAAAATATATAATACATTTATATTTATTATATAAATCTTTAACCAAATCTTTATTACTTACATCATCTATTATACAAATATTTAAGTCGTTGCTTACGTATATATGATCTGAAATTTTATTTGAAAAATTATATAATTTATTATTAATTAAATATTTAATTAATATATTTTTTAGTGTAGTTTTTCCACTACCGCCATGACCTTGTATGACTATAAGTTTATCAGTTTTTATAAGTGATGTAATTTTGATTATTATTTCTGCATGATTATAAATTTTTCTAGTACATCTAAATATATCTCTGTATTTATTTATTTTATAATCATTTTCATTATCATAATTTTTACCTAAATATTCTATTTCTGTAAATGTAGTATATTTTAATAAAGCAAAAAATAACTCTTCTTTTTTAAATATAACATGATGTCCTTCTATATATAATGTATTATTTGTTAAATTATTTATTTTAGATAAAATACCATATCTATTTTCTAATTCTTGTGTTCCTATAACAGATAAAAACATTACAGTATCAAATTTATTTAAATTTGTATATAACATATAATTATCTAAATCATCTACAAGATAAGTAATATTATTATATTTTAATGATTCATTTCGTGCAATATTAATAACGTTTTCATCATAATCTATACCCAATACATAATTAGCTCCATAATTATATGCAAGTCTTGATATTTCTCCGGTATTACAACCAATATCTAAAACAGTCTTGTTAATAAAATCATGTAAAATAAACTTTTCTTTTCTATAATTTGTATTTCTTATTTCTTTATAATTTACAAACCAATTATTTCTTTTTTGCATAATGTATAATATTAATATTAATATTATTTATTCTAAACAATAACTTAACATATCTTCTAAATGTTCATCTGTTAAACAATTAATCTTATCATTTTTATAGTGATTAGATCCATCTAAATGTTTTATTATAATATCATTTTCATCGCATTCCTTTCCATATAAAAATAATTGTAACTCTAAATAGTTATAAGGTGGGTTATTATTTAAATCCAATTTTTCTATATATTTCATTATTTTTTCTTCAACGAACCCAACTTTATATTCAATGAGTATTGGTATTAATTTATTTAACCAAAAAGATGTTCTACTTATATATGGATGATTACTAAATCCACTGGTGGATGTCATATTAATTTCCGGAATAAATTTTGTATATTTATCATGTCCATCTTTTATACTTTTGCAAAGAAATCTTATATAATTAATTTTATAGTAATCAAACGTATTTAAAATATTCATAATATTAATTTTTTTTAAAAATACCCAATCATGTTCTATAAATAAAAAATATTTTGTATTACATTTTAAAATTAAATTTATAATATTACAACCCACATTAGAATAAATATTATTTTCTTTTAAATTATCAAATCTATAATTTTTGTTATTAAATGTAAAACCACGATCACAATTATACCAACTAAATTTATATTTATCTTTTAAAACATTTAAAATTTTCTCTGATTTTTTTAATACATCATCACTTTTATTATATGAATCATTACATATTAATATATTTATATGTGAATTTATATTTTTTTTTATATAAAATAAAGTTATTTCAAGTACATATTTTTGTCGCTCTGTATAATGTGTTAATATCAATATTGTTAAATTTTTTTTTATAAAGTCAATATCTTTGAAAATATTTTCCATATATGGTCTTTCAGAACTACGCAATTTAATAATTTTATATTTATGTATATTATGTATAAATTCATTTTTTATATATTCAATATTATCAAAATTTTGTGTTTTTTTATTCCATCTATATTTATGGAAATGATTAATATTATTAATATCAAAATTTATTATATTATTTTCTAAATTTTTAGAATTTATATTATGAAAACATGCATGGATAGTTAAATATGGTAACCAGTATATCAATCCGGTTTCTTTTGGATAATATTCAATAATCATTTTTTTATAATTATTGCAACCAATTTTTAAAGCATAAACAAATTCATTATACCAATCACTCATAAATTTATTATTTTTTGAACAACATATACAACTACTTTCAATTATATTTTTACCACAAAATCCTTTAGAGCATTCTGCATAAAAACAAGAACCCTGAATACCATTATAATTATAATTAAATATATTGGTTAAATTAGTTGTTACAAATGTTGAAATATCTAACCAAACCCCACCTGTATCTTTTAAAACATATAATCGTACTAAATCTGATAGTTGTTGTCTTGATAAATTTTTACTAGATAATATTTCTTTTATTGAAATTGGTATACTTTCAATATTATGTAATATAATTTGATGATCTTTATTATTTTTTATTATACTTTTATAACATTCATTGACTAAAAATGGTAAATTATTATCATGCCAAAATAAATATATTATTTTTGGAACTATAATTATTTTATTTTTTTCTTCTTCGCATTTTTCTTGTTTATTTTTCAAACTTTTATTATTATTACTTAAATTCTCTCTTCTTGTAGAATTATTTTTATTTTTTATTTTATTTTTACATGATTTAATATTTAATAAATTATTTATTTTTCTTGATTTCATTATTAAATTATTTAAACTTATTAAATTAAATAATTTAACTTAAAAATTTACATTAAATATGGAGTTCGCACATTATAATCTTTTATTTCATTTCTTATTTGATTTATTTCAAATGTCATAGAAATATTATAATTTTGTAAATCAACTAATAAACCATTATGATAACGTATTTTAATTTTTAATTTATTAATATTTTCTAATGGTGGTTGAAAATAACTTGCAGATTCAATGCAAAAGTCTTTAGTATTAATACTTTGATTTTGCTCATTTTTTAATATAGGTACTTTAGCAAAAAAAGAATTCATTATTCCGCTATTAGTATTATTAATTTTATCAACAATATATGGTTTTATTTCATCGCTTTTATTCAATTTATCAATTTCAATATAAATATTTTGATATTCATCTAAATCTACTGCTTTAAAAGGTTCAATAATATAAGAACCATTCACAATCCAATTAGTTGATTCATGTTGAAATTTATTTTTTGTTGATTCTTGTTTGGAAGTAATAGTGTCTTTATTAAATCCTAATATTGCCCCTAAACCCCATTTGCTATGTTGTTTATAAATATTGTTATAGTTTGAATTGTAACAATTATTATATGATAAATCTTGCCTATTAAATATTAAACTAAATACACCAGATGTATGTCCAAAATATATTTTATTATTAACTTCATTATATTTAACAGTTATATTAATAGTATTATCAGATAAATCATTATTTAATGAAGTTACTAATTTTGAAATAGTATAATAACCATCATCTAAAACAATAATTTTTTCACTTGAATTAAGTTTAACTATAAATTTATTATTTTGTAAATATTCACTAATATTATAGAATTTATTAGGAGTTTGAATATTTAACAATCTAATAGATTCAATATTATTATAGCTTTGTGGACAACTTACTTCAAATTCACAAGGATTAGGCCATTTATTAATGTCACGATCATTTGTATCTACTGATAATACTTTTCTGTCTAAAGTGAAATTTTGTTTTCTTTCAATAAGTTGGTGAGTCATTATATTATTAATATAATAAATTATAATATTTAATCTTAATTAGCATATTTTTATTAAATAGTTAATACAATTTAATAAAAATATATTATTATATTAATTAGAATATTTAAAATATGAGTAAAGAAAATGCAAGAATTACAGCATTAGCAAATAGAGAAGGTGTATTTGGTTTTGGGTTAAGTAATAATAATAATTTAGATTTATTAAATCTTGTTGTCTTGGCGTGTGCTGGAATAATTATAAAAATATTCTTTCAAGCAAATGTAAGTGATCATGGCGGCGTTGGTCCCGCATCCACCACAATATGGGGTTATGGTATTACTGCTTTTGCATTATTTATAATGACATTTATGAGTTTTTATATGAGCGATAAAAATAATAAATTTATAGAAAAAAGAAATAAAGATAATGGTATAAGTAACGAAAATAATTTTTTTACAGATTTAATAGAGTTAGTAATGGGTGATAGTATCCCTATATTTTTAACTTTTTGTGTATTAATTTATGTAATATATATAAATTTTGTTCATTTTAATAGAATAAATAAAGGTGAAGTAAGCGATTCATATTATACATATTCGTTTTATTCCTCATTATTAATAATAATACAAATCACATTAATAATAAAATATATGTATAATTCACTTGGTTTGTTAAATAAAACTAATATTGCTATTAAAGATACTAAACAAACAACAATGATTAAAAGTGCTAGTTATATTTTAGTAGTAATTAATTTAGTTTTTGTTATGATACAACATATATTGTTATCATTTTATTCAACTGATGGATAGAATAGTTTTATAAATAATTATTAATTTTTATTATTTTAAATGTCATACCAATATTTTCTCTTGTTTCCCATAACCCTGAAATTTTTAATATAAAATAATGATAATCATAATTAGATACATTATAAGAATTAGAATTAGAATTAGTACAACAATTAGAATTAGATAATAAATTTAAATTATTAAAATTATTAAATTTATTCATATCATCATTATTAACAAATTTAAAATAATTATTATTTAAAAAATCTTTTAATTTATAATTTATTTTTTTAATTTTTGATTTATTACATAATTTTGTAATATGTTCTTCAATATGTTTTAATTTATTAAAAA
>TARA_B110001450_G_scaffold112833_1_pt1 | contig 24370 bp, 22 predicted proteins | sample TARA_B110001450 | Tara Oceans TARA_B110001450 (sample SAMEA4396538) | marine metagenome | biome: Polar Biome; feature: [SRF] surface water layer (ENVO:00010504); material: water (ENVO:00002006), including particulate matter (ENVO:01000060) such as... | depth 5 m | reverse complement strand
AAATTGGGCGTAGTTGGGCTGTCCAAAAGTATCGCTCTGGACATGTCGCGCTACAACGTGCGCTCCAATTGCATTTCGCCCTTTGCCTGGAGTCGATTGATAGGCACCCTGCCTTCAGACACTGAAGAGCAGCAAGCGCGCTTGGAAAAAGTCAAGCAAATGACGCCAGAAAAAATCGCCCCCTTAGCGACCGCCCTGTTTAGCGACGCGGCGGCCGATGTGTCCGGGCAGGTATTTGCGGTGCGCAATAACGAAATATTTTTGATGAGCCAACCGCGGCCGGTGCGCTCGGTGCACACCGCGGAAGGCTGGACTCCAGAGACCGTCAGCGCGCAAGTCTTCGACGCCTTTAAAGCGTCGATGTATGACCTCGACGTTACCGCCGATGTATTCACCTGGGACCCGGTGTAAGCCGTGCTGAAATGGGGGCTCTGCAATGGGACTTGATTATCAAACGATTCTCAACTGGCGGTTCGACGACGTCGAACAAACCTATACAGAAAAGGACAGCATACTCTACGCCTTGGGGCTCGGGCTGGGCAACAACCCCACCGATCCAGAGCAGATAAAGTACCTGTACGAAAAGCAATTGCAGAGCTTTCCGACCATGGCTGTGACGCTGGGCTATCCCGGCGCGTGGCTAGCCAACCCGAAAACCGGCATCGACATGGTCAAAGTACTCCACGGCGAACAGCATCTGGAAATTCACCGTGATCTTCCCCCTCACGGCACCGTGGTTGGGCAGACCAAAGTACTCGACATCCTCGACAAAGGGGCCGATAAAGGCGCCTTGATCTTCACCCAGCGGCAACTCTTCGACAAGGCCTCCGGAGATTTGCTAAACACCCAAAAAGCGGTGGTCTTCGCGCGCGGCAACGGCGGCTTTGAACGCCCGCCGCAAACCGCTCCGGCAGCGCCTCCCAGCATTCCTGAACGCGCCGCCGACAGCCACCAAGATATTCAAATAGCACCCAATGCGGCCTTGCTGTACCGTCTCAGCGGCGACTATAACCCGCTGCATGCAGACCCAAAAATTGCCGCAAAAGCCGGCTTTCAAAGCCCTATTTTGCATGGCTTAGCAACGTTCGGCATCGCCGCAAGAGCGGTTTTAGACGCCTGTGCCACGCATCCAGGTTCACGCCTTACGCGCTTCAATGTGCGTTTTTCAGCGCCCGTTTACCCCGGTGAAACGCTGCGCACAGAGATCTGGCGAAGCGGTGAAGACATGATATTTCGCTGCAAAGTCGTCGAGCGCGACCAGACCGTTCTAAACAATGGCGCAGCGCGAATAGCCCGATGACCGCGCCCTCGACAGCATTATTTAACGCCCTTTCGAGCACCGGCCCACAGCCCGGCGCAATCGGCCGATTCGGCGAAGTGGGTCGGCGATGAATACTCAGCAACAACGTGAGGCGTGGTTAGCTCAGACCTCCGAGCCGATCCTCGAGCCGGAGTTGCAGATCTGCGACGCCCACCACCACCTCTGGGAGTACCCGGATAATCGCTACTTGATGGACGAGGCACTGGCTGATTTTAGCGCCGGGCACCGCGTGGTGAAAACCGTTTATGTCGAGTGTATGCAGCACTATTGGACCGGCGGGGCGGTTGAATTGCGCGCGGTTGGCGAGACCGAACACATCGATGCATTGTCCCGCTCGACCCAGCAGGCGGGTGAGCCATGTGGCGTCGCGGCGGGGATTGTCGGCTTTGCCGACCTACGGCTTGGCGAAGATGTCTTGCCGTCACTAAAAATGCACTGCGAAAGCAGCTCAAGATTTCGCGGTATTCGCTACACTACCGCCTGCCACAGCAGCGACAAAATTCGTAACTCACATACCAATCCACCGCCGCAGTTGCTGGCTGATCGAAAATTTCTCGACGGCTTTGCAGCGCTCGAATCACTCAATTTGAGCTTTGATGCGTGGCTTTACCACACCCAGCTGGACGAGCTAGTGACGCTGGCAAAGACCTTTCCAAAGATTAAAATCATCCTCAACCATGTCGGTGGTCCACTGGGGCTTGGGCCCTATCGGGGTTGCAGAACCGAAGTCTTCGAAGCCTGGCGCACCAGCCTTACTGCCATTGCAAACTGCGACAATGTGTTCGTTAAGCTCGGCGGGCTAAATATGTCGATCGCCGGGTTCGACTGGCAAAAACAACCAGCACCGCCGACGTCGATAGATCTTGCAGAGGCTATAACACCGTATTTTAATACCTGCATCGAATTATTTGGTGCACAGCGCTGTATGCTCGAGAGTAACTTTCCAGTAGATCGCGTGGCAGGATCTTACGCCGTACTGTGGAATGCGTACAAACGCGCAACGGCGAAACACACGGATGCTGAGCGGGCATCTCTTTTTTATCAAACGGCGGTTGATGTTTACCGCTTGGACAACCTTTAAGGCGAACACTATGTCTGACAACAAACCTGTAATAGCAATTTTAGGCGGTACCGGCGATCTGGGTACCGGTTTGGCCCGCTGCTGGGCCGAGGCCGGATACCCGGTAATCATCGGCTCACGGACCGCAGAAAAAGCCGAGACGGCGGTTGCCGCTATGCAAAGCATGCTGGCGGAGCGCGGTATAGCCGAGATGAATCTGCGCGCGGCTGAAAACCTCGCGGCTGCCGAAAGCGCCGATATAGTCGCGATCACCGTGCCTTTCAGTCACCACCAAAGCACTTTGGAACAGGTTGCACCTGCCTTGCAAGACAAAATTTTGATCGATGTCACCGTACCGTTGGTACCACCCAAAGTAGCCCGTGTGCAACTTCCAGAGGGCGGCTCTGCCGGACAGCGAGCGCAAGAGTTGCTCGGCGACGGCGTCCGAGTGGTCTCGGCATTTCAAAATGTTGCCGCCCACCACCTGCAAAAAGGCACCAATGCCGGTTGCGACGTGCTGGTTAGCGGCAACAATCGCGACGCGCGTGCGCAGGTCATCACTTTGGTCGAGGCCTGCGACATGCGCGGCTATCACGCGGGTTCAATCGCCAATGCCGCAGCCGCGGAAGCCTTGACATCGGTGCTGATTTTTATCAACAAACAGTACAAGTGTCACGCCGGCATAGCGCTTACTGGACTGGGTGAATAGTCGCTTGATGTCAGACTTAAAGAGGTAATCGAGCTTTGACTCGATCGACCACAGAAATGCGTTTAATCGCGCTGCCGGAGTTTCCTTTGGTGGAACCCGGCGACGATCTCGCCGCGCTGATCCAGGCGTCACTGGCGCGCGGGTCGCTGTTCCTCGAGGATGGCGATTTGTTGGTGATTGCGCAAAAAGTGGTGTCGAAAGCCGAAGACCGCTACGTCTACCTCAATCGAGTTGAGGTCGGTGACCGCGCGGAACAACTCGCGCTTGAGGTCGATAAAGATCCGCGTTTAGTGCAGGTCATACTCGATCAATCGAATGTTGTGGTCGCTCATCGCCAGGGCGTTTTGATCGTTGAGCATCAGCTCGGGTATGTTCATGCCAACGCCGGAATAGATCAGTCCAACATCACCAGCGACGAGAAAAATCCGCGCGTCTTGCTGCTTCCGGAAAACCCTGACGCAAGCGCCGACCAACTAGTTCGCAAACTAAAAACTAGCCCAGATCAACAGTTATCTGTCATCATCAACGACAGCGCCGGGCGCGCTTGGCGAAATGGATCAGCGGGTTTCGCCATAGGCACCAGTGGCTTGGTGGCGTTGGAAGATATGATTGGGGATCGCGACTTATTTGGCCGCGAGATGCAAGTTACCGAAGTTGCGATTGCCGACGAACTAGCAGCGGCAGCGTCCTTTTTGATGGGTCAGGCAGGGGAGTCGGCACCAGTGGTTCTAGTAAAAGGTGCCAATTTAACACCCTCATCCGAGGGCTCCAGTGCGTTAATTCGCGCGCGCGACCGAGATCTATTTCGTTAGGGGGAGTGAAGTGGTCGAATTTAACAGTGATCGACATATCCTCGCCCTATCGGGAGGGGTCGGAGGCTCTAAGCTGGCGCTTGGGTTAAGCCATTGCTTGACCCCACAACAGCTATCGGTGGTGGTTAATACCGCCGATGATTTCGAACATCTCGGCCTGCATATCAGTCCCGACCTAGACACCTTGATGTACACGCTAAGCGGTCTAAACGATACCTCCCGCGGCTGGGGCCTAGCAGATGAATCGTGGGCTGCGCTGGATGCACTGGCGCGACTCGGAGAACCGACGTGGTTTCAACTTGGCGATCGCGACCTAGCGACCCACCTGGCAAGAAGCCATCAGCTGAAGAGCGGCTCAACGCTCTCGGCAGTGACCGCCAAACTCTGCGCCAGCCTCGGCATCGCGCACCCTATTCTACCGATGACCGACGACACCGTCAGAAGCTTTATCGACACCGCCAGTGGCATGCTATCTTTTCAAGAGTATTTCGTCGCCCAGCGGTGCGCGCCGGAAACCCGCGGGATTCAACTGCAGGGAATTGAATCCGCTCGCCCACAAATAGGTTTTCAACAACTGTTACGCTCGCCCGACTTAGGGGCTATTGTTATAGGCCCATCCAACCCCTTTGTCAGCATCGACCCCATTATCAAGCTTGCCGGCATCGCTCAGCAGATGCGCACAAGTGTTGCGCCGGTAGTCGCCGTATCGCCCATTATCGATGGCGATGCGGTCAAGGGACCCGCCGCAAAGATGATGGCAGAATTGGGCATGCCGGTGACTGCTGCGTCGGTGGCGGCCTATTACGGCGACCTGCTCGACGGCTTTGTTATCGACCAAAAAGATGCCGCACATGCACAGCCCCTGCGCGACACTGGGCTGGCGGTGCTGGTGGTGCCGACCATGATGCAGACTCTGGAGGATCGCCGCACACTGGCACGCCAGGTGGTGGACTTTAGCCTGTCGCTATCGAAACGCTTCGACGGCGCCAAAGCGGGTGCCATCTGATGTGGGCGCTGCTTCCGATCAAAACGCTGGCTGCCGCAAAACAGCGGCTGTCGCATCTGCTCAATGCATCCGAGCGCCAAGGGCTGTTTACTGCCATGCTCCACGATGTCCTCGCGGTGCTGTCTCGCCAATCGGAAGTCGAGGGTATCATTTTGGTCTCCGACGATCCCGTGGTTGCCGATCTGGCGCGCCGATACAGGTGCGAATGGATGCCCGAGACGCCACTAGATGCGCAAGGTTTAAACGCGGTAGTGCAAGCGGCGGTGTCGGCGCTCGCGCAGCGCGATATTGACAATATTATGGTTGTCCACGGCGACCTGCCACTGTTGTCCAACGAGGCGCTCAGTCTATTGATAGCCCGCCATCGACGCACTGGCAACAAGAGATTGACCCTGGCCCCAGATCGGCATCGCCAGGGCAGCAACTGTCTGCTGGCAACACCGGCTTCAGCGTTCAAATTTCACTATGGTGCAGACAGTTGCAACCAGCACTTGCAACAGGCGGCGAAGAGCGAATTCGACGCAAAAGTGGTTCTAAATACTGCTACTGGCTGCGACATTGACTACCCAGAGGATCTGGTTTACCTACTCGAGCACGCGCATGGGCAGGTTGCACAAAACACCATTAGTTACCTCAATGAACAAGGGATTGCCGCGCGCCTAGATGCAGGCGTAAGCAACCTAACACCACTGCAAGGCCGCCAATATGAACGGGTTAGTTAATACATCTACAGTCGCCGCCGATAGCATTGCCAACCTAATGGCCAGCGATCAGTTGCCCAGTGAACGCCAATCGCTGGCGTTAGCGGATTGTGACGATACCGCGCAACTGATGGGACTCGCCACCGAGATTCGCGATCGGGGCTTTAGAAATGTGGTCACCTACTCTCGAAAAGTGTTTATACCACTGACGCACCTGTGTCGAGATGTCTGCCACTACTGTACCTTTGCGCGCACACCAAAGAAAATTACGACGCCCTACATGGCGATCGACGACGTTATCGAGATCGTCAGCAAAGCGCAGGCGATGGGCTGTAAAGAAGCGCTGTTCACGCTCGGAGAGAAACCTGAACTGCGCTATAAAGCGGCGCGAGAAGCGCTGGTGGAGCTCGGTTGTAAAACCACGCTCGAATACGTGGCTATGGTCGCTGAACGGGTCTTCAAAGAGACCGGAGTTTTGCCGCACATCAATGCCGGTTGCATGGATGCGGAAGAACTGGCAATGCTCAGACCGGTGTCGGCATCGATGGGGATTATGCTCGAATCTTCTTCCCAGCGACTGTGCCAAAAAGGCATGCCCCACTTCGGCTCGCCGGACAAAGACCCGGAACTGCGATTGCAGACCATGCGCTTAGCCGGAGAAGCCAGCGTGCCCTTTACCAGCGGCATCCTCATAGGCATAGGTGAAACCCGCCAGGAGCGTATCGAGTCGCTGTTGGCGCTGCGCGCTGTGCACCAGCAATACGGCAATATTCAAGAGATCATAATACAAAATTTCCGCGCCAAAGAGGGCACCAAGATGGCCCAGGCGCCGGAGCCAGACCTCGACGATTTACTCTGGACGATCGCCGTGGCGCGGTTGATATTTGGTGCCGAGATGAGTATCCAAGCGCCGCCAAATCTGTCGCCCGGCGTGCTGCCCTTATTGGTTGCAGCCGGCATCAACGATTGGGGAGGGGTGTCGCCGGTGACACCGGACTACGTCAATCCCGAAGCGCCTTGGCCACACGTCGAAAGACTTGCACGCGAGACCGCGGCCGCCGGAAAACTATTGCAGCAACGACTAACTATCTACCCGGCCTATGCGCGCAAAGTCGGCCGCTGGCTGGATCCCGCGCTGCGCACCAGTGTTTTACAAATGATTGATGCCGAGGGCTTTCCGCGCACCGATGATTGGATATCCGGACAGAGCGAAGAAGTACCCCAGGCGTTGCTTGAGCCCTGCACCGAAAATATATCTGGCCATACCATCGATGCCAACTTGACCGACATCGTTGCCCGTGCGGGCCGCGGTGAAGAGCTCTCTGAAGACGATATTGTGCGACTATTTCAAGCCCGCGGTGCAGAATTTTCTTACGTTTGCCAGCAGGCGGATGCGCTGCGCGAAAAAGTCAACGGCAATACCGTCGCCTACGTGGTAACGCGCAACATCAATTACACCAACGTGTGCTACTTTAAATGCCAGTTCTGCGCATTCTCCAAAGGCAAGTTAAGCGAAAATTTGCGCGGTAAGCCCTATGACTTAACCGCTGAAGAGATTACCCGCAGAGCCGCCGAAGCCTGGCAGCGAGGGGCCACCGAGGTATGCCTGCAGGGGGGTATCCACCCTAGTTATACCGGGCAAAAATATCTCGATGTACTAGCGGCAATAAAACGCGGTGCACCCGATATCCATATTCACGCGTTCTCACCGCTCGAGGTGTGGCAAGGCGCTGCGACCCTGGGTATCAGCGTCGAGGAATTCCTCGGACAATTGAAGGAAGCCGGTCTAAGCAGCCTTCCGGGTACCGCTGCCGAAGTGCTCGATGACGAGGTCAGAGCGCTACTGTGTCCAGATAAAATTAACACGGCGCAATGGCTAGAAGTGATTGAGACGGCGCATAAATTGGGCTTGCGTACGACCGCGACAATTATGTTTGGCCACGTTGATGGCCTGCAGCACTGGGCGCGACATCTGCGTCGCGTTCGCGAGGTACAAACCCGCACCGGCGGTTTTACCGAGTTCGTGCCGCTTCCGTTTGTTCCGGTAGAGGCGCCCATGTATCTAAAAGGACGCAGCCGCAAAGGCCCGACTTTCAGAGAATCTATTCTGATGCACGCGGTGGCAAGATTGGTATTTAATCAACAGGTCGACAATATCCAAACATCCTGGGTCAAACTTGGCGAAATGGGTACCAGTGCCTGCCTGCAATCAGGGGCAAATGACTTGGGAGGTACGCTGATGAATGAAACCATCACCCGCGCCGCTGGTGCGACCCATGGTCAGGAAAAAAGACCGCAAACGCTGGAAAATATTATTCAACGCGCAGGGCGCTCATCGCGTCAGCGCACCACGCTCTATCAGGACGCACCATCGACGCGGACGGTGGATTCATACAATGCCATCAAGCTAGTCGAGATCGTCAACTCCAAAGTCGTCAAACAACCGCGACACACAGCAGATCGCGCGCCATTGGTGAAAATGCAGATTGACAAACACAGCGCGCAACCGGAAACTCAAACGTTGGTAAAATAGCCGTCAGTCGGCGCTGATGGCTTACTGGCAAAGAATAAATAAACTGAAAAATAAAAAGGGGTAAAAAAGATGAAGGATTATCGAGCGTTACATCAACTGTTTGTGGTGGCTGTAATAGCCATGGTAGCGGCTGGCTGCAGTCCTTCCAACGACGGGGCAGTGCAAGCACCGAAGGAAGATCTGCAAGCCGACAAAGACGCCATAACCGAACTCTACAGCCGCTGGAAAACAGCCGTCGAGGATGGCGATCGTGCAAGCTACGTGAACGTACTCGACGAACAGGTAACGATGATACCCCCGGGAGCTACTGACATCGCTGGGCGGGACGCGTACGCCGAATTCTTAATCCCCGTTTTTCAACACGCCGAATATCGGGTTGAGAGCTTGGGCGAGATACAGATAGACCTGCTCGGAGACTACGCCTTGGCGCGCTATGACTATATCATTTACGTCAGCATGGCAGAGGGGGTCGGCAAGATCACCGACAATGACGCCGCGCTCGACCAATTGGTCAACAAAGTAAAATACCTGGACGTGTTGAAACGTCAGGATAGCGGTGAATGGAAAGTCTACAAGCATATGTGGAACGAAGCCCCAGAAGACCCTCCCGAAGCGCAGAGTGAGCGGTGATATGAGCGTGAAACGGATTACTTTGGCAACTATTCTGACCGCTTTAAGCGGCTTGTGCTGGCCTGCCGTGGATGCTGGAAAAAGCCCGACTGAGGCGACTGATATCGGCGCAACCCTTTATCAGCAGCGTTGTGCTGGCTGCCATGATGGCCCGGTTGCGCGCGCGCCGCACAAAATCGTCTTCCCGATGCTCGGCCCAGAGTACATTCTTGATGCCCTAAATAATGGCATCATGCAAGCTCAGGCGAGCGGCCTCTCCGAACAGCAAAAGATCGCCCTAGCCGAGCATCTTGGCGACCGCGCACTGACCTCCCAAGACGCTGCAGCGACCCTTTACTGCGCCAATGAAAAGCCGGCAGTAGTGGCAAATGGTTCGTCCAATACGGTTTTAAGTTGGGGTATGGGGCCGACCAATAGCCGCGCGATCGATGCCAAAACAGCGCGTTTAAAGGCAGCCGATGTGAACAACCTAAAGCTAAAGTGGGCGTTCGCTTATCCCGGCGCAACGCGCGCTAGATCACAGCCGATTGTCAGTCGTGGTGAGGTATTTGTCGGCAGCCAAAACGGCACTGTATTCGCGCTCGACCTCGCCAGTGGCTGCGCCCACTGGACATTTTCTGCCGACAGTGAAGTTCGCCACGCACTCTCGCTCAGCCACGCCAGTGAAGACGCGCCAGAACGTTTGTACTTTGGCGACTTCGATGGCGCTGTCTATGCCATAGATCGTTCCAGCGGCAAACTGGTATGGAAGAGCGCGGTCAACGACCACCCAGATACCACCATTACCGGCAGTCCTAAATTGCACGGAGACACGCTCTACGTGCCCCTGTCGTCGCGAGAATGGGCATCTGCCGCCAATCCGGCTTATCCATGCTGTACGTTTCGTGGCGGTGTGGTAGCGCTCAATATCGCCGATGGCAGTCGTCGATGGGTCGCCTACAGCGTCGATAAACCACAGCCGACCGGCAGCAAGAATACCCTTGGGGTCAACTTGATGGCGCCATCGGGCGCGCCGGTTTGGAACAGCCCCACAATCGATGTCGAGCGCAATCGGCTTTACATAGGTACCGGAGAAAACTACTCCTCTCCCGCTTCAGCAACCAGCGATGCAGTAATGGCTATCGATTTAGACGACGGTAAAATACTCTGGACGCACCAAGCGCTCGCTAATGACGCGTGGAATATGGCGTGCTTTGTCGGCGGTTTGCGCGGTAATTGCCCGACGGAAAATGGCCCTGATCTGGATATTGGTGCTTCGGTGATCTTGCACCGTGGATCATCGGGGCGAGATGTTTTGCTGGTAGGGCAGAAGTCGGGGCATGTGTTTGCCCTCGATCCGGACCAAGAGGGAAAATTGTTGTGGAAAACGAAAATCGGCGATGGCGGTTTCGTCGGCGGCGTCCACTGGGGGATGACGGCGATGGCGGACAGTTTGTACGCGTCGATTGCGGACAGTGACTTTGGTCTCGATGAGGTTTGGAAAGGCACTCCCGGACTGTATTCGGTGGACATCGCTAGTGGCGACGTCAATTGGTACACCGCGGCGCAAGATCGCTGCCCCAAAGACAGTCGACCTGCCTGCGACCAGGGGCTGTCTGCGGCCATCACGTCAATCCCAGGCGTAGTATTTGCCGGTGCGTTCGATGGCTTCCTTCGCGCTTATCGACAATCCGATGGCAACATCTTGTGGGAGTATCCGACAAATCAATCGTTTACCAGCGTATCCGGGGCACCGGCCCATGGTGGCGCGATTGAGTCCGATGGTCCGGTAGTGGTCGACGGCACGCTGCTGGTGAATTCGGGTTATTCGTTTGGCTCGCGGATGCCGGGCAACGTGTTACTGGCGTTCACGGTAGACGGAAAATAACGCGATTATCAAGGTGGGTGATCCACCGCAAAGTTGACTACTTGTTAAAGGAATAGCGACATGGCCTCTAAGAATGGCAAAACCAACGCGCCGATGAGCAAGGCAGATATGCTAGCCAGCTATCGCACAATGAAAACCATTCGAGAGTTCGAGTGGCGCATGATCAAAGAATTTGAAGCCGGTAATATACCCGGTTTTATCCACAGTTATGACGGCCAAGAAGCGATCGCAACCGGCGTTTGCAGTCATTTATTGGACACCGACTTCATCGGAAGTACCCATCGCGGTCACGGCCATTGCATCGCTAAAGGCTGTGAAGTGCCAGACATGGTCAAGGAAATTATGGCGCGCTCCACGGGTCTTTGTAACGGCAAGGGTGGATCCATGCATATCGCCGATTTCAGCAAGGGTATGCTCGGCGCCAACGCGATTGTTGGGGGCGCGCCTCCGCTGTGCGTCGGTGCCGCACTGACCGCTAAGAGCAAGAACACCGGGGGCGTTTCAGTATCCTTCACTGGTGATGGTGCATCCAACCAAGGAACTGTGTTCGAATCCATGAATCTTGCCGTAGTACTGCAATTACCAGCAATATTTGTGTATGAAAATAACGGTTATGGCGAGGCCACCAGCGCCGCCTATGCGGTTGGCTCAAAAGACATTGCAGGCCGTGCAGCGGCCTTTGGAATGCCTGCCATTAAAGTCGATGGCGCAGACTTTTTTGCCGTTCATGCGGTCGCCAAAGAGGCGGTTGAACGAGGCCGTAAAGGCGGTGGGCCGACCGCTATCGAGGCCAGTATCACGCGTTTTGGAGGCCACTTCGTCGGCGACCCACAACTCTATCGCGCCGATGGCGAGATCGAGACCTATCGCCAAGAATTAAACTGTATAAAGAATTTTATCGACCGGGTCTGCGTAGAAAAATGGCTGACACTTAAGGCCTTAAAGACTATTGACAGTGAGGTTCAGAGCTTGCTCGACGACTCAGTCGCCGGCGCCTTGTGCGCGCCTCACCCAAAACCTGAAGAGCTGTTTGAAAATGTCTATAGATCCTACTAGGAGTCGGTTATGTCGATAAAAACTATTCGCGAAGTGATTGGCGAAACGCTCAGTGCACAAATGCGACGCGATTCGGATATATTGTTAATGGGCGAGGACGTCGCTGGAGGGGCCGGTTGCTCAGGTGAAGATGATGCCTTTGGAGGCGCCTTCGGCTTTTACAAAGGAATGGTCGGCGAGTTTGGCCGCGGCCGCGTGATCGATACACCAATTTCCGAATCGGCCTTTATCGGCGCGGCCGGTGGTGCCGCAGCCACCGGAATGCGCCCAGTGGTTGATCTTATGTTTGTAGACTTTGTCGGCGTGTGCTTCGATCAAATATTCAATCAAATGGCTAAATTTCGCTATATGTTCGGCGGCAAATCCGACACCCCAGTGGTAATTCTTGCGATGATCGGCGCCGGCTTACGCGCAGGTGCGCAACACTCGCAAATGCTCCACCCGATGCTCACGGCAGTCCCCGGTTTAAAGGTTGTTATGCCGTCCAATGCTTACGATACTAAAGGGTTACTGACAACTGCCATTCGCGATAACGACCCGGTAGTGTTCTTGCAGCACAAGTTATTGTTTGAAACCAGTTGCGAAGTACCCGATGAGGATTATGAGATCCCATTTGGTCAAGCGGCGTTTACCCGTCAAGGCAACGACGTAACCATCGTGGCGCTCTCGTCGATGGTGCACAAAGCCAATGCGGTAGCCGACAAACTCGCTACCCAGGGCATTGCCGCAGACGTCATAGATCCGCGAACGACTTCGCCACTCGATGAAGATGCGATTCTGGAGAGCGTCGAGATGTCGGGACGACTAGTCATCGTCGATGAGGCCAACGAGCGTTGCAGTATGGCAGCGGATATTGCTAGCCTGGTCGCCGATCGTGGCTTTTCATCGTTGCGTGCCGGCATTAAAAAAGTCACCGCACCGCACACACCGGTGCCTTTTGCGCCTCTGCTAGAAGATTTATACATCCCCAGCGAAGCGGATATAGAAGCGGCTGTCATGTCGGTGTTAAAGACATAAATAACTTGACACACCCTTGTTGATGGCCCTATATTTGAATAATATTCAAGTGTGTGGCGGTGGGTATTTATTCGCCTTAATTGCGCGTCCAAGTAGACCAAAGCACCGTCATTGTCAGTATCAATACAATACCCGGTAAGCGAATAACCAAAAACCTGAGCGCGCAGTATTTTTGTCTCAGGGCGATATGGAGCGAACGATTGCAGAATTTTAACTTTACCCCACTAAAAATGCCTCCCGATGTGGCCAGTTTAAGGCGCGCAGTGCGATCATTTTTAGACACCGAATTGGCAGAACTCAAGGCCGTTGACAAGGCTCAATCTTGGGCTGGTTACAGCGCTGATTTCAGTCGTAAATTAGCGTCCAAAGGCTGGGTCGGCATGACCTGGCCAAAGGCGCTTGGTGGCAGCGAGGCATCCGCTCTACACCGCTATGTGGTGATCGAAGAATTGCTCGCCGCCGGCGCTCCGGTAGCCGCCCATTGGATCGCCGATCGACAGAGCGGCACGCTGTTGGTGCGCTACGCCTCAGAAGCCGTGCAGCAACGATTTGTCCCGGCAATGGCACGCGGAGAGATGTTTTTTTGTATTGGTATGAGCGAGCCTAATTCGGGCTCTGATTTAGCCTCTATAAAAACCAAGGCGCACCGCGTCGATGGCGGTTGGGTGATCAATGGCTCCAAACTATGGACCACCAATGCCCACCGCTCACAGATCATGATTGCACTGGTTCGAACGACCGCTCAAGGCCAGGCTCGGCATGCTGGCCTGAGTCAATTTATCATCGATCTGTCAAGCGAAGGCGTCAAAATCAACTCGATAGCCGACCATCTCGGCGCGCGGCATTTTGGCGAAATATTTTTTGACAACGTGTTCGTCAGCGACGACATGCTGTTGGGTGCGGAAGGTGATGGTTGGAACCAGGTGAATTCAGAACTTGCTCTGGAGCGCAGTGGTCCTGAGCGTTACCTGAGTAGCTATCGACTGTTTGCTGAATTACTGGAGAGCTTGGATGGTGAATGTGACGACGCCACCACCCAGACCATCGGCGAAATTACTGCCGATCTGTGGACCCTTCGTCAGATGTCTATGTCGATCGCCGGTCAACTAGCCGAAGGTAGCGAGCCCTCTCTGGAAGCCTCGATGGTTAAGGATCTAGGCGCTTGTTTTGAACAAAACCTTCCACACAGCGTTCAGGCGGGGATCGGCGCGAGCATCCCATCCGATCGCGACAGCGATTTAAGCGAAACCTTGAGCTATCTCCTGATGGCGTCGCCGGCCTTTTCTTTGCGCGGCGGTACGCGCGAGATACTCCGGGGAATCATTGCTAGAGGACTAGGTCTAAAATGACACAACAACAACAATTACTCGAAGAGACCGTCAGCGGTCTTTTCGCCGAGATGGTCGTCCCCATGGGGCGCGAATTAGACATTGATTCAGATTGGAAAACCCTGACCCAATTAGGCATAGACAATATCTTTGTCGGCGAAGATGAAGGCGGTTTTGCGGGTAGTTGGCAAGATGCCAGAATCGTCTTTTATCATGCCGGGCGCAACGCCCTGGCGCTGCCAATCTGCGAAACCATCGTTGCGAAGAAACTCCTGCTCGACGCGAATATTGAACTCCCTAAGGGGCCATTAACAATCGCCACGGCCATTGGGTCGAGATTAGAGCCCTGTGCCGATGGCGATGGATACGCGTTTTCTGGAAGCCTAAAAGCCGTTGCCTGGGGTCGCATCAGCAGCGCGATCGTCACCGCATGCAGGCATCATGATAAGGACTATTTGTTGGTGCTCAGCAGTGCCGATGGTGTATCCAGTGGCGGGCGGGCCAATGAAGCCGGCGAACCGCGGGACAATTTAGACTTCAACAGCGCTAAAGTGCTAGCTGTTAGCCAGTTCGACGGCGCCGAGCAAGCGCTTTGGGGAAAGGCGGCATTGATGCGCACAGCGCAAATGTCTGGGGCCTTAGATGCCGCCTTAGAAATGTCCGTTACACATGTCAAAGGCCGAGAACAATTTGGTCGTCCCCTGGCAAAATTCCAAGCGATCCAGCAACAGCTGGCGATGCTTGCAGAGGAGTGCGCCGCGGTTAATTGCGCCGCTCAAGCCGCCGCCTTAGCCGAGGATTTAGGCAACAGTCGTTTTGAAATTGCCGCAGCCAAGCTCCGCGCCAATCGCTCGGTTGGCTCCGCTACATCGATCGCCCATCAGGTACACGGTGCAATTGGCGTGACCGGCGAGTATAACCTGCATAGGTTTACCCAACGACTTTGGGCATGGCGATCTGAGTTTGGCAATGATCGCTTTTGGGCGGAGAATCTAGGCCGTCAAGTATTGGCAGTCAAAGATGGCGGTTTATGGGCGCATATAACCGCTCTTAGCGATAACCACGCGCAGCAGTAGCGGTTTATTCCTGGAGTGTAAAAGGTGGAAATACCCAAGTTTAAAGATATCGAGGTGACGCTTGAGAATGCGGTGGTCACTGCAACGCTGAATCGCAACGATATGCGCAATGCCTTGACCGGAACGGCTATCATTGAAGATTTACTGACGCTATGCGATTGGATTAACCGCAATCATGCGGTTGGGGCCATGGTCATTACCGGTGCTGGCAAGGCGTTTTCCGCGGGCGGTAACATCAAAGATATGCGCGATCGCAAGGGTCTGTTTGGGGAGTCGCCGATCGATCAGCAAAATAGTTATCGGCGCGGTATTCAAAGCATGAGTATGGCTCTGTATCGTCTGGAAGTGCCGTTGATCGCGGCGGTTAATGGTCCGGCTATTGGCGCTGGTCTAGATCTCATTTGTATGTGCGATATTAGGCTCGGCTGCCAGTATGCCAAGGTCGGTGAGACATTCCTTAATTTAGGCTTGATTCCCGGTGATGGCGGCGCTTGGTTTTTACCCCGCGTTGTCGGCTTACAGCGAGCGGCTGAAATGACTTTCTCGGGGCGTGTTGTTGGCCCCGAAGAAGCGCAGGCTATCGGTCTATTTTTGGAGTTAGTTGAACCGGAGCAATTGCTTAAACGTGCAACGGACATGGCGGAATCATACGCACGCCAGCCTAGAGAAGCGCTGCGCATGAGTAAGCGATTACTTCAGTTGGGCCAGCGGATGCCGCTAAACGACTTTCTTGATTTTTGTGCCAGCCAACAGGCGCTCTGTCACACCAGCGACCAATACCACTCGGCGATCGAAGCAATGTTTTCCCAAAAGTAGCCACGAGGATTACGAAGGCCGCGCTTAAGGCTATTTTACGTGGGCTAAAATACCCTCTAACTCATCGACGCTGTTATAACTCACGATTAGCTTTCCACGACCATTCGAACTGTGCTTGATGCTCACCCCAGCACCCAAGCGCTCGGACAGCTCGCGCTGCAAACGATCGATATCGGGTTGCTCTGCCTTTGTGATCGGTTTTTCTTCGCCAGCGCCCTGTAAGCGTTTCACCAAAACTTCGGTCTGCCTTACCGATAACCTGCCATCTGAAACTAGATAGGCGGCTTCTATTTGAGTCTCTCCCTGAAGCGCTAATAAACATTTTGCATGGCCTAGATCGAGATCGCGCCGCTCCAATAACTCCTGCACTCGCGGCTCTAAATTGGTTAGCCGCATAAGATTGGTAATCGCCGACCTTGATTTTCCAACGCTATCGGCAACCTGCTGCTGGGTGAGATTAAACTCGTCTTGCAGGCGCATCAGCGCCCAACTTTCCTCCATCGGATTGAGGTTTTCCCGTTGGATATTTTCAATTAGCGCCATGGCGATGGCGGTTTTATCATCAATATCGCGAACAATCGCCGGAATAGTCGGTAGGCCAACCTGTTGGGTCGCTCGCCAGCGGCGTTCGCCGGCAATAATTTCGTAGCGATCGCGCGACACTGCACGAACAATGATAGGTTGCATCACGCCCTGAGCGGCAATCGAAAGCGCCAGTTCGTCAAGTGCGTCTCGATCAAGATCGCGACGTGGTTGATATTTACCACGCTGCAAAAATTCCACAGGTATATCTAGGATCTGACGATCCTGAGCTAGCTCGGTTCCTTGTGATGATAGCTCATCACTATCACCAGAGCCGTAATCGCCCATTAAAGCGTCGAGGCCCTTGCCTAAACTCTGTCGTTTATTGGTCATTAGTTTGTGCCCCAGTCGGACCTTTTATTTGGGCGTCGGTGTTTGCTCGCTTTAAGATTTCCACCGCCAGTGCAAGGTAAGCAATAGCGCCCTTTGAGTTTTTATCATAAGCCAAAGCCGGCATGCCATGGCTCGGAGCCTCAGCTAAACGCACATTGCGAGGAATACTGACGCGGTATATTTTATCGTCAAAATACTTTCTCAACTGTGCCGATACCGCATTGGTCAAACTACTGCGCGGATCGTACATAGTTCGCAAAATCCCCTCGATCTGCAGGCGTGGGTTAATCTGTCGTGAAATTTTCATAATGGTATTGTTAAGCGCAGATAAACCCTCCAGCGCGTAGTATTCGCATTGCATGGGGATGAGTACGCCGTCGCTGGCGACGAAGGCATTAACCGTCAGCATATTTAGCGAAGGCGGACAATCGATCAAGATGTAATCAAACTTGTGGGCGATTTTTTTTAACTCTATTGCCAGTCGTTGTTCGCGTTCCGATGCCTGCATCAGTTCTACCTCTGCAGCCACTAAGTCGCCATTTGAAGGCAATACCTGATAGTTGCAATGGGCGCTATCTACGAGCACTTGATCGATGCCGATGCGATCGGTTAAAAAATGGTAGGTGGTATAGCGGCACTGTTGCTTATTAACACCAGAACCCATGGTCGCATTTCCCTGTGGATCGAAGTCGACCAACAGCACACGCTGTTTATAGCGCGCCAGGGAGGCGGCAAGATTAACACTGGTGGTTGTTTTGCCGACCCCGCCCTTCTGATTTGCGATTGCTAATATTCGTGCCACACTAACTATCCTCTCTTCCCATACCTTTGATTTTAATCAGCAGCCGCTCACCTTCGACACCGGGTATGCATAATTTATCGGTACTCAACAAGCGATAACCATCCGGAATCTGGTCAATCTCTCGTTGCGGCCACTTACCCTTCATAGCCAAGAATAGACCGTTTTCTTTGATTAGATGGTGACAATTTTGCAGCATTGTTGGCAAATCTGAAAATGCCCGCGTCAAAACCGCGTCAAATTTTGACTGAGGCGTATATTCTTCGGCCCTAGCGTTAACTTCAATCGTGTTTGTTAGCTTGAGCTGCGTGCGCACCTGAAACAAAAAACGAGTTTTTTTACCGTTACTATCGAGCAGCGCAAAGTGATTTTCCGGTCGCATAATAGCCAGTGGTATACCGGGTAGGCCAGCGCCGCTGCCAACGTCTATAAAGCGATCGCCAGCAAGGTGGGGTAAAATTGCCAGACTATCCAGCAAGTGAAGACTTACTAGCTCTAAAGGGTCTTTAATAGAAGTTAAGTTATAGGTTTTACTCCATTTATGTAACAGCGAGATATACGCCAGTAGCTGCTCAAATTGTCGCTCTTTAACCGACAATTGCAGAGCCGCTAAACCCTGCGATAACAAATCGCCAATCGCGTGTGACGGGTTGCGATTAGGCAGCATGTTTTTTTAAAGACACTAACAACAGAGACATTGCTGCCGGTGTAACGCCTTGAACTCGCGCCGCACGAGCCAATGTGTCGGGCATGGCTAATGATAATTTTTGCTTAACTTCATTGGATAGACCAGTGACATCAGAATAATTAAATGAAGCTGGAATCGGCGTATTTTCATGATTTTTTAAGCGATCTATTTCAGTTTGTTGCCGATCTATATAGCCGGCGTACTTCGCTTCAATCTCCAATTGTTCAGCGACGATTGGATCGACCCTTGACTGCGCTTGGCAGACTAACGAATGATCCAGTTCTGGTCGTTTGAGGAGTTCGTACAAATTGTACTCTCGAGTTAGCGGACGTTGTATATGCGCGCAAAGGCTATCAGCTTCAACGCTGCCTGGCTGCACCCATGTATTGCGCAAGCGTTGTCGCTCGAGTTCAATAGCCTCGATTTTATCACTGAAAGCACGCCACCGAACATCGTCGACAAGACCAAGTTCACGTCCTTTAGGGGTTAATCGTTGATCGGCGTTGTCCTCGCGAAGCAGCAGGCGATATTCGGCACGACTGGTAAACATGCGGTATGGCTCGGCCGTGCCCATAGTGATTAAATCATCGACTAAAACCCCCATATAAGCGGTTTCCCTTCCGGGGCACCAGGGGTCTTTTCCCTGCACCTGCAATGCCGCGTTGACGCCGGCAAGCAATCCTTGGGCGGCGGCCTCTTCATATCCAGTGGTACCATTAATTTGCCCGGCAAAAAACAATCCAGCAATACTTTTAGTTTCCAGCGAGTAACGTAAATCCTGAGGATTGAAGTAGTCGTATTCAATCGCATAACCTGGCCGGGTGATATGGGCGTTTTCAAAACCCTGAATGCTGCGCACTAATTCATATTGAATATCAAAAGGTAAGCTTGTAGATATCCCATTAGGATAGAGTTCTTGGGTGTCGAGGCCCTCAGGCTCGATAAAAATTTGGTGCTGATTGCGATCTGAAAATCGCGTCACTTTATCTTCGATAGACGGGCAATAACGTGGACCAACACCGCCAATCACGCCGGTATAGAGCGGTGATCGATCCAAGCCCTGGCGAATAATGTCATGGGTATTGCTATTGGTATAAGTGATCCAACAACATTTTTGCCGCGGGTGTTGTGCACGATTCCCCAGGTACGACATTACCGGGCGGGGTTGATCACCCCATTGTTCTTCAAGTAGCGAAAAATCCACGCTGCGTGCGTCGATGCGCGGCGGGGTACCGGTTTTTAGTCGATCTATACGTAACGGCATATCATGCATCCGCAACGCTAAGGCCGAAGCAGGTGGATCGCCAGCACGACCCGCCGCATGGTTCTGCATGCCTATATGTATTTTTCCAGCAAGAAAAGTACCCGCAGTCAATACCACAGTACGAGCATACAGGCGCAAGCCCATCTGGGTTACTACGCCGACAACGCGGTTGTTCTCAATAATCAAATCATCAACTGCTTGTTGAAAAATTGATAAATTGTCTTGTTGCTCTAAGCGCACACGAATTGCGTTGCGATATAACACGCGATCGGCTTGAACCCGTGTAGCTCGCACTGCAGGTCCTTTCCGAGCGTTTAAAGTTCTAAAATGAATACCCGCATGGTCGGCAGCTTGCGCCATGACACCGCCGAGGGCATCGATCTCTTTCACCAAGTGACTTTTGCCGATGCCGCCGATTGCTGGGTTACAGGACATTTGACCCAAGGTGTCGATACTGTGGGAAATTAACAGCGTCCGCAGGCCCATGCGCGCCGCAGCAAGACAAGCCTCGGTGCCGGCATGGCCGCCGCCAATGACGAGGACATCAAATTTTTCCGAATGGTGCATAACGTGGTCTGATCTCAACAGGGTCAGAAATTATACGTTAATCTTAGGCTAATTTGACGGTTTTGTTTTAGCTTGGGCAATGGCTGCTAAATTAGTTAAGTAATATAAATGTTATTAAAAATATATATATAGGATTATTGTTATTATTATTAGGCGCCAATAATTTTGGGGATAAGTGACGTAATTGCCGATTTTTCAAGGATCTAATCGAAGTTTTTGCGGTTTTAAAGTGCGTATAAGTGCAGTGATTAAAGTGTAGTGTTGGTGCATGGAATGTATAAGTATTGGCGTTAATTGGTGTTTTATAAAATCATCGCTATGTTTGTGGTTTAAATTATTTTCTGTGCAACGCTTGTGCACAGCGTGCCTGGTGTTGGCTGTTTTAGTCGAGTTATGGCGTTGATAGCGTGTGGGTAAAAGCTTCTCTTCTATAATAATTGTTTTAAGCGTCGTTTTTAACTATAATTGCGCGCCTTGCAAACTTGTTACTCGAATATGCCGGTTTGTTACTCATACAGCAGAGATATAGACAATGAAAAGAACATTTCAACCTAGTACCTTAAAGCGTAAGCGCGCGCATGGTTTTCGTGCTCGCATGGCGACCAAAGGGGGTAGAGCTGTTCTCAACCGTCGTAGAGCGAAAGGCCGCAAGCGACTCGCTGCCTAGCGGTTGGGCATTGTGTGCCCACTGTGCCTGATCTGAAGTTCCCAAGCCGATACCGACTGATTAATTCTACTGATTTCAGTTTGGTTTTTGAGGGCAATCAGTTCAAGGTGTCTCACCCTAACTATCTGATATTGGCGCGGTACAATGACTGCCGCCATGCCCGCCTTGGTCTAGTCGTTAGTAAAAAGAACATACCCACCGCTGTTGCCCGAAATCGTCTAAAACGAGTTATTCGCGAGAGCTTTCGCTTACATCATTCGCTTGGTGGCCTCGACGCAGTGTTTTTAGTGCGCGGTGGAATCCGCTCGCTGTCGCCGATTGAAATAAACTTGTTGTTGCAACGCGCATGGGTCAGACTCTCGCAGAAATGTGATCATCGTAAAGGGGTTGTCGATGCGGTCGTTACTGATCCTACTGATCAGGGGATATCAACTATTAATTAGTCCTTTAATTGGGGCTAACTGTCGGTTCTACCCGAGTTGTTCATGTTATGCGATTGAAGCCTTAGATCGGCATGGTGCGATTAAAGGCGGCTTTTTAGGGTTGTGCCGCATTGCTAAATGTCACCCTTTTAACGATGGTGGTTACGACCCTGTCCCGGGTGATATTAAGACCACGAACAATGATAACAAGCGAGAAGTATAAAGTTATGGATTGGAAAAAAATTAGTCTTTTGAGCGGTATGGCCATCGTTGCTTGGTTGTTGATGATCGAGTGGACGCAATTCGATGTTTCTAGCCAAGCGCTCGGTATCAAGCCTCGGGCAAATGAAGAAATTCCAAATATAATAGAGGGAGAGGGTCAATCAGGTGCGCTTCCTGCGGGAGATGATTTGCCGGCTCTGGCCAGTAGAGTAGTAGTGCCAGCATCAGTTGATAACAACCCCGGTAACCTGGTGCGTGTTCGTACCCAAGTCTTCGACTTATTAATCGACTTGCATGGGGGCGATATTGTATCGGTGAAATTACTCGATCACTTGAATGAGATGCCTGCCGATGGCGGTGTACCGCTGCAAATATTTGAGCGCTCGAACGAACGGCGTTATATCGCCAGCAGTGGATTGATCGGCGTTGACGGTACAGACAGCAAGGATTCTGGACGACCACTGTTTGACGCGCGCGCGCGGGATTACGTACTCGGCGACCAGCAAAGCCTAGACGTAGATTTAGTCGTGCAGCAAGGGCTGGTAGGGATAGTAAAGCGATTTAGCTTCGCTCGCGATAGCTATAAGATCGGCGTTAGTTACAGGGTCGACAACGCTAGCAGCAACGATTGGCAAGCGAGCTTTTTTGGTCAAATTAAGCGCGATGCAAGTGAGCCACTGGCGTTGACTACTGCGCTGGGGCAGCAGCCTTTTTTAGGGGCCGCGTTGCGCGAACCCGAAACCAATTTTGTTAAATATGACTTTGATGATATCGATGATAAGCCGGTAGCGGTTTCGTTGGAGGGGGGGTGGATCGCTTTCTTGCAACACTATTATGTAGCCGCATGGATTCCACCACGTGGGGATGAAAATCGCTATTCAGTGAAACGCTCGAACGCCCAGAATCCGCTGTATTTACTCAGCGTGGTGGGTCAACCATTGACAGTACCCAGCGGCGAGCAGGGCAGTTATAGCGCGCTACTGTACGTCGGCCCCAAGGATCAAGCGGAACTTGAAACTCTGGCCGAATATCTTGACTTAGTTGTCGATTACGGGATCTTTTGGATTATCTGCAAGCCCATTTATCAAACCATGGTGGCGATCCATGGGGTGGTGGGCAATTGGGGTTGGGCAATCATCGTGCTGACGGTTTTGATTAAATTATTATTGTTTCCACTGTCTGCGAAAAGTCTTAAGTCGATGGCGAGAATGCGCAGTCTGCAACCTGAGATGGAGCGCTTAAAAGAGCTGTACGGTGAAGATAGGCAGAAGATGAGCCAGGAACAAATGGCGCTTTGGAAGCGAGAAAAAGTTAATCCACTGGGTGGATGCTTGCCGATGCTGTTGCAAATGCCAGTATTTATTTCGCTGTATTGGGTTTTGTCTGAAAGCGTTGAGATACGCCATGCGCCTTGGTTGCTTTGGATCAAGGATTTATCGGCAATGGATCCTTACTTTATTTTGCCCTTGATGATGGGGTTGAGCATGGTTTTAATGCAGAAACTGCAACCCATCCCAAGCGATCCCATGCAAGCTAAAGTGATGCAATATATGCCCATCGCCTTTACCTTTATGTTTTTGTGGTTTCCCTCTGGTCTAGTACTTTATTGGACGGTGAACAATTTATTGTCTATGGGTCAACAATGGTTTGTTAATCGCCAGATCTTACGAAAGGAGTCGGCATAGCACACATCGGCCAGATATAAGGCCAGCCGTTGATGCTGACGTTGAAACAATATGTACAGTAATAGCGTCGATACCATCGTTGCGATCGCCACCGCACCTGGTGCTGGTGGCGTTGGAGTAGTGCGGCTGTCTGGAACCGATCTAAGCGATTATATGGATGCGGTTTTGGGGGGGTGCCTGATACCTCGGCGAGCTACCTATAAACAATTTTGCGATGCCCAAGGTGAGTGTTTGGATACCGGTATTGCGGTGTTTTTCCCAGCGCCAGAATCCTTTACTGGCGAATCGATACTGGAACTTCAAGGGCATGGAGGCAGCGTGGTATTGGCCCAATTGGTGCAGCGCTGCGTTGATTTGGGCGCACGTCAAGCGCGGCCGGGTGAGTTTAGTGAGCGGGCCTTTTTAAACGGTAAATTGGATTTAGCTCAAGCGGAAGCGGTCGCCGATCTAATCCAGGCGTCTTCGGTGCAAGCGGCCAAATCTGCGGTGCGGTCCATGCAGGGTGAATTTTCCCGGGCGGTAGAGCGCTTGGTCGAAAAGGTCATCGAAGTTCGGGTATTTGTTGAGGCCTCGATCGACTTTCCCGAGGAAGAAATAGATTTTCTATCCGACCCAAAACTTCTTAGTTCTATTCAACAGCTGGTGGTGCAACTCGGCGCAATACTCGATCAAGCGCGGCAGGGTGCCTTATTAAGAGACGGCATGACGGTCGTATTGGTGGGCAAACCGAACGTTGGAAAATCCAGTTTGCTCAATTGCTTAGTCGGCAATGATGTGGCGATCGTTACCGATGAGGCTGGAACCACGCGCGATGTTTTAAGGCATATGGTGTCGTTGAACGGTGTGCCGGTACAGTTTATTGATACGGCGGGTCTAAGGGCGACTGACAGCGCAATAGAAAAAGAGGGAATTCGTCGCGCATGGGCTGAAGTCGAAGCCGCTGATCAAGTACTTTTTATGGTCGATGCGATGGATGGCGAAGGTGGGGACGTTCGCACGCTATGGCCGGAGTATTTTGCTCGGTGCGGAGAATCGTGTCAGCGGATAACCATGGTATTGAATAAGATCGATTGCTCGGGGCACGAGCCTGGACCTATCGATAGCAACCTTTCCACGTTTGGGATTTCAGCTAAGTACGAGTTAGGTATAGATGAGTTAACAACTCATTTGCTCGAGAAAATGGGTTATGTCGCCAGCGATGAGAGTGTC